>Ga0334890_1002450_pt1 | contig 21391 bp, 21 predicted proteins | sample GraSluR1_MG_3_FD_207220 | JGI IMG/M metagenome (GOLD analysis project Ga0334890, IMG submission 207220) | Sludge microbial communities from methane-producing bioreactor in Wageningen University, Netherlands - Granular Sludge_31_08-R1 | ecosystem: Engineered > Bioreactor > Anaerobic >... | reverse complement strand
GGTTCAGCATCGCGATCGCGTAGGCCGGAGCGTGGAATCCCCTCGAGTTCTCCGAGATCGTGTAATCGATCAGGAAGGATGCGCGGCGCTGGTAGTCGCGGGCGAGGTCGAGCTGCTCCTCGGTGGCAGTGCCGTTCGTGGTTGCCGCAGCGAGGTCGTTGATGAACTCGTCGAATGCCGCGAACGAGATGTCCTGAGCCTCGTACCAGCGGTTCTGGATGGTGTCGACCCGCTCCTTCATCTCCGTTGCCGTGGAATGATGGCAAGTCAGGCAGCTGGCATTGATGGATGCCTCGTTGCGCATCGGGCTGGTGACGTGGTGGTCGCTGACCTTGGCTGCGCCTTCACGGGTGTAGGGCATGTGGCAGTCGGCGCAGGTCACGCCATTGGAGGCGTGGATGCCCTGGCTCCAGGTCTCGAAATCGGGATGCTGAGCCTTCAGCACCGGCGAGCCGGTGTCGGCGTGGGTGAAGTCGACCCAGCCGATCTCGTCGTAGAACTCGATCGCGTCCTGGACGGTCAGGCCCTTCGTCCATGGGAAGGTGAGGGTCTTGTCGTCGCCGGCGAAGTAGTACTCGACGTGGCATTGCGCGCAGACGTAGGCGCGCATCTGCTGGGTGGTGGCGTCGGTATTGACGTCGAAGTCCGCCACGCCTTGGCCGGCCATGTACTTCTTGATGCCGTCGATGAACGCTGGGCGGGTGATCCGCAGTTGCATCGTCTGCGGGTCGTGGCAGTCGATGCAGGCGATCGGGCCACCGGCATGCTGCACGGCGTCGGCGTAGGGCAGCTTGTTCATGGCCGCCCAGCCCGCCGTCCGGTCGCCGTCGCCGAGTTCGTCGACGATCTGCGGCAAGGATGCATGACAGTTCAGGCAAGCGCCGGGCTGATTGAACTCGAGCATCCGGCGGGTGTACTGCTGATCGATCAGCATGTACTCGTGGCCGCGCGGCTCGCGGTAGTCGACCGAGAACGGGTAGCCCTGCCACATGTTGACGAGCCGCGGGTAGGTCTCGAGCTTCGAATGGGTGACGAACAGCCGGGGGTCGGCCTCGGTGGGCTCGCGGGGGACCTTGTCGGCCTCGTCCATCTCGGCGGTACGCAGATAGGCCTCGTACTGCAGCGGGAAGTTCTGTCCCCAAACAGCCGGATCATAGGTGGTGTCGGTGATCTCGACGACCTGGGTGAACGGGTGCTTGGACTCCTGCTGGTGGGTGAAGATCGTTGTCAGCAGCCAGGTGAGCCCCGCGGCGGCGACGGTGCAGGCGATGAGCACCACGATCGGGACCCACTTCCTGCGGGGTCCTGTCCAGGTGTTCTCACTCGATGTGTCGTGAGCTGGGGTGCTGGGATCGGTCTTGTCTGTACTCATCGGTTCACCTCATGTGTCCCACGCCGTCGTGGCAACGGATGCATGACACGGTTTCACCCGTGTGGTTTGAACTGTTGGTGATCTGATCGACGAAGTCGCTGTGACAGTACACGCAGGCGGCCTCTGTGACGCGGCGGTTGTGGTCGCGGATCTCGATGTTCTCCGGGTAGTTCTGCAACGTGAATTTCAGCGAGTGCATGAACCCGTTCTCTGCCTTGTTGGCATACTTGGCGATCAGGTTGTCATGGGGAGCGTGGCAGTCGTTGCAGGTCGCTACGTGGGCGTGGCTGCCTTTCATCCAACCCTCGTACTGCTCATTCATCGCATGGCAGCTGGCACAGGTCGCCGGGTCGTTCCCGAAGTACTTGGTGAATCCGGCGTAGTACATGGTGAACAACCCGATCCCGAGGATCACGCCGATCAGGGCGGCCAGGCCAATGCCCGTCCAACCGGCGAACACCCGCGTGAAACCGTGCCAGAAGCGTTTCAGCAGCGTCACCGCGTACACCTCCCCACTGCGGTTTCGTCGTCGTCTTGGGTCCGGGGCTGTCGGGATGGGGCATCTGTGCGCCATCATGACCGTTCAAGGTCCTTCTAATACTGGCAGCACAGAATTTTCACAGCATCCGGTAAAAATCCGGAATTAGGTCAGGGTCGCCTATCTTTGGCCACCGGGGATCGGACTTGCCGCGAGATGTGATGATCGAAGGCATGAGTGTGCGCAAGTCAAGACGTGGTGAGGTCGAGCCGTTCTACGCGATGGAGTTGATGAAGTTCGCCAATATCAAGAGTGCCGAGGGCGCGGATGTCATTTCGCTGTGCCTGGGACAACCTTCGGACGGCGCGCCCGCCCCGGTGCTTGAGGCCGCTGCCCGGGCGCTGGCGTCCGGATCTGCCCTCGGATACACCGACGCGAGCGGACTGCCCGAGTTGCGCGAACAGATCGCCTCGCATTACCTCGCCTACTACGGTGTCGAGGTCGATCCGGAACGCGTGCAGGTGACGACCGGATCGTCCGCAGGGTTCACCGCGGTCATTCTGGCGGCCTTCGATGCGGGCGATGAGGTCGTAATGACCCGGCCCGGCTACCCGGCCTACCGCAACGTGCTCGCGGCGCATGGCTGCCATGTCATCGAGATCGACTGCGGTCCCGAGAGCGGATTCCAGCCGACCATCGAGATGCTGGAGGCGCTGCCCGTGGCGCCCGCCGGGCTGGTGGTGGCGTCGCCCTCGAACCCCACCGGGACCATCATCGCCCCCGAGCAGCTGGCAGCCATCGCCGCCTGGTGCGAGGACCACGGCACACTGCTGATCTCGGACGAGATCTACCACGGCATATCTTTCGGTGCGCCGACCGCCTCGGTGCTGCAGAGCTCGCAGAACCATGTCGCGGTCGGCTCGTTCAGCAAGTATTACTGCATGACCGGATGGCGGATCGGCTGGCTGATAGTGCCGGACGAGCTGGCCCGCCGGGTCGAACTGCTGCTCGGCAACCTCAATCTGTCGACTCCGACGCTGTCGCAGATCGCCGCGATCGAGGCATTCAGTGCGGAGGCCAAGCCTGAGTTGGACGCTCATGTCGCCAAGTACCGCCGCAATCGTGATCTGGTGCTGAGCCGGCTGCCCGACCTTGGAGTGACCGGCTTCGTGGTGCCCGACGGGGCGTTTTACGTCTACCCGGACGTCTCCCATCTGACCGACGACTCGCTCGCCTGGTGCCTCAAGGTGCTGGACGAGACCGCGGTCACCCTGACGCCGGGCATCGACTTCGCGCCCGTGATTCCAGGCCGGACATCGACGACCGACGGCAGCAGATTCATCCGGATCAGTACTGCCGGGGCCTCTGAGGAGATCGAGGAAGCCTTCGATCGGCTGGTCGCCTGGGTCTGAGCCGGCGACCTCGCACATGTGGGTCGGGTTGTCCGCGGCGTCTGCGGACAACCCGACCCAAGTCAGGCGGTGCGGGCGATGAGCCGCGCAAAAAGGGGGCCTGCGGGGGCCTTTTTGCTGCATTCGGCAGGCGGTGCGGGCGACGAGCCGCGCGGAAGGGGTCTGCGGGGGCCTTTCTACTGCATCCGGCAGGCGTACGCCGCCAGCAGGAAGGTGCTACAGGTGCTTCAGCATGTCCTGAAGCACGAGCCCGTGGTTGTTCACCGGGTCTTTCGCAGCGATCAGCAGCGTCACCGTGGGTTTGCCGGACATCCGCTTGGCGAACTTGGCCGCCGCCCCCGAGGTCTCCAGCTCGACCCGGTAGCGGGCGGCGAACTCGTCGAACCGCTCCGGACGATGCCCGAACCAGGTGCGCAGTTCGGTGCTCGGGGCGACATCGGTGCACCATTCGTCCAGCTCCGCGCGCTCCTTCGAGACGCCGCGCGGCCACAACCGGTCGACCAGCACCCGGTAGCCGTCGTCGTCCTCGACGTCTTCATAGATGCGCTTCAGCAGGTAAACGGTCATCGCGAACCCCTTCGTGCTCGAACCTCAGTCAATCATCGGTCAGCTGGCCGAGCGGGCGCGCCAGGGCACGGAAAGTCGCGGGGCCGGTCTAGTGTGCCGGTCAGGCACGGCTGGGCGTGTCCGCGCCGAGTAGGGAAAGTATCCGCGCCTGTTAGGCAAGGCCGAGCGTGTGCGCCCCGGGTGCGGAAAGCCGGCCCACTATTCGGAGGCGCGAACCTTCAGCAAGCGCACCCCGACGCCATCCCCACCACGATCGACGTAGCTGGTCTCCACAGCCTCACCAAACAGGTCAGAAATCTGGGAGAGCAGATGCTTGGGGTCATGCGGGGCGATCAGGTGGATCGCAGAGCCCACATCAAGGCTCGCCAGCGCCCCCAAAACCGCGCCATGACGGATGGCGTGCGGGATCGTCCGGGCGTCAAGCTCGTAGTCAGAGGCAGATGAGCAGCCGCAACTGCACTGATGCTGGCTGGTGGTCTCGGTCAGCGAGATCTGCTGGGTCATGATGCTCCTGTTCAATCGGCAGGCAAATTATTTACAGGTTCGTTGTGTATTTAATCTAGTAGTGTTGGTTCATGGTTGGCAAGCAGGAACTTGGTCCCTCGCTGCCGGCCCCGAGTGGCCGGCACATCAGTCCCGTGCGCATGAAGGTGCTGGCACTGCTCAACGAAAGGGGCCGCGAGGGCATCGTTGTCGCGCAGGCCGCGGAGCGGCTCGGCGGCCACCCCAACCGAGCGCGGGCCCACCTCGACGGTCTGGTCGCCGACGGTTTGGCGTCCAGCGGCGCCGATCAGCCGATCGGACGCGGTCGTCCGGCCCTGCGCTACTGGATCAGCGCCTCCGGACGCACCCTTCTGGAGGACGAAGCCGACGCCGACAATCAGAGCCTGACCAGGGCGTTCACCGAGTACCTGGCGACCCAGGGAGACCAGGCGACCGTCCGCGCGGTTGGACAGCTATGGGCGCGCTCGGTGCCGATCGCCAATGATGCGAAGGCGGGCGAGAACACCGCGGCGCGGCTGACCGCACTGATGTCGACGGCCAATTTCAATCCCGCCGTCGACCTCGACGGCCGGACGATCAGGCTGCGCACCTGCCCATTCGTCGACCAGGCACACGCGAACCAGAAGGGCATCTGCGGCGTCCATCAGTGGCTGGTCGATGGGGCTCTGGAGGCGTGGGAGTTCACCGGACAAGCACAATTGCATCCATTCAGCGACCCCGGTGCCTGCAGTCTGGAGGTCACCGAGCAGGCCCCGAACGGGACCGGCCATTCTGCTGCCGACTAGCGGTTACGGTGCTAGCGTTCAAGCCATAGCACCGCTGCTCGATGGAGAAAGCGGGAAGCTTGACCAGACGGCCTCGCTCAGGCCTCAAGCTTTTTCAAGGAGCAAAATATGAGCGAACAATCAACACCGCAGATGAAGATCATTCCCTTCACGGAACAGATCATTGCGGGGCGCTTCAGCGATAAGACGGTCATCGTGACCGGCGCGGCCTCCGGCATCGGACGAGCCACCACGCTGCGAATCGCACGAGAAGGCGGGCGGGTCATCGCCTCGGACATCTCCTCAGATCGCCTGGCGGTCTTGGTCGCCGATAATCCGCAGCTGGACCTGGTGCCCGTGGTCGGCGATATCTCCGTTCAGGAGGACGTCGACCAGATTGTCGAGATCATCGGCTCCGACAACGGCCTCTATGGTTTGGTCAACAACGCCGGCATCATGGACAATTTCCAGACCATCAGTGAGGTTACGGACGAAGTCTGGGAGCGCGTCTTCGCGGTGAACGTCTGGGGCACCATGCGGATGTCGCGGGCGGCGATTCCCTACATGCTGGAGAATCGGCAGGGCGCGATCGTCAACCTGACGTCGGCCGCCGGGCTCGGTGGTGGCGCCGCGGGCGTGGCGTATACGGCCTCGAAGCACGCGGTCATCGGGATGACGAAGAACACGGCGATCATGTACGGGCCGGACGGCATCCGCTGCAATGCGGTCGCGCCGGGCGGTGTGATCACCAATATCGGTGGGCAGATGTTGTCGCGGCGGGCTCAGGAACGCATAGGAGCCGCGATGTTCGTCACCAGTCCCGGCGTGGCCACACCAGAGGCGCTGGCCGCGACGATCACCTGGCTGCTGTCGCCCGATGCGGGCAACGTGAACGGCGCGGTGGTCAGCTCCGATGGCGGATGGAAGGCCTTCTGAGGTTTCGCCTCTGGGATTTCACGAGCCGAACCGACTTCGCTCGCCGTAAGGCAGTTCGCTTCTGTCAAACTTCCTTACGGCGAGCGTTTGGTCGGTGGTGGACGAACTCGGTTGTTGCGTGCGCCACCGTCCACATCGCAATCGTCCACGAATGGTTCGAACGACTTTCGTAACACGGCCGAGCCGCTTGCCTCTGGCTGAGCTAGCTGTGGGAAGTGCGCCCGTGGCTGCAGAGCCCCGAGTGGCTGCGCTCGCTAGAGTCGGCTTCATGTCGATCTTGTCCGCTCCCCCGATTGCCGGCGGGGTCGCCCGCCTCATGCAACTGGGCGTCCGGCTCGGCTCGGCCCGGTCGTCCGAGCGTGCACGTATGCGCCTGCCGGAGTATTCGGGGCGGACGGAGAGCTTGCAGATCCCGACATCGTTCGGTCTCACGACCGCCACGGTGTATCGGCCCGAGACGAACGGCCCCCTACCCGCGGTGCATCTCAACCTGCACGGCGGCGGGTATGTGCTCGATCTGACTTCGATGGACGATCCCGCCTGCCGCCTGCTCGCGGCCACATCGGGATCGGTGGTGGTCAACGCCGAGTATGTGCTCGCTCCGCAGCATCGGTTCCCGGATCCGCCGGACCATGCCTACGAGATCGCGAGCTGGCTCGCCGCGCATGGCGCGGAGCACGGGTGGGACGGCAGCAGGCTCACCATCGGTGGCCAAAGCGCAGGTGGAGCGTTGGCAGCGGCGGTGGCGCGAATGGCGCTGGAACGTGGCGGCCCCGCCTTGTCGCTGCAGGTGCTGCACTATCCGGTGCTGGATCTCACCGTGCCGGCGCGGTCGAAGCGGTCGGTGATCCGCAGGCCGAAGCTGCGGCCGTGGATGGGCGAGGTCTTCGACTCCAGCTACGTTCCTGATCCCGCTCAGCGAGCCGACCGGCTGGTGTCGCCGGCCGCCGCGGGCGATATCGCGGATCTGGACGGGATCGCGCCCGCGGTCGTGATCGCCGCCGAGTTCGACATCCTCGCCGCCGAGGCCGGTAGGTACGCCGACCGGCTCGCGGGGGCGGGCGCCCTGGTGGAATTCCGGACGATCGCCGGAGCCGACCACGGCTACGACCTGGACGACGACGCTCGATGCCGGGAGGTCTACACGCTGATCGCGCGACACATCCGGCATGCGGCGGCTGGGCAGGCGGACGGTATCGCCGACTGACGGGCACGCGCGGATGGCTCCGCCATCCCTACTGACCAGTCGCCACCACATCCGGCAGGTTGCGTGCGGCCGGGAGCTGGGCATCGCCGCCGCGCCGCACCTGAGTAGCGGCGGACCGGCGAGACCGGGAGGTTCCGATGCGCCCATGCCGCGTCGAGGCGGCTCAACGGCAGCGTCTGCACCTCTTGATGTCCCCGGTCCAGCCCAATGAGTGACGCATCTCGGCCACTTCGCGGAACGTCCGGCAAGGCGTGCCGTGGCACTGTTCCCACCCGTAACGCAACGTCGGTCTCCCCTGCATGGTGTGGTAGTTGTCCCGATCCATATCACGGAACGCGCCGACTCCCTCGTGGCCGGTTCTTCCGTCGAGTTCGACGATCAGGCCTTCGTCGTAGTAGACGTCGCGGATGTAGCTGCCACTGCGCACCTGCCTGCGCCCGGGCGCCATGCCGTGGGCCCGCTCGACGTCGCGCAGGTAGACCAGTTCGAGCGGACTGTGAATGCCCGTGCCGGCATCGGCCAGCAGCTCGCTCAGTTGCCTGCGAGCGGCGCACTGAGGCATCGCATCCAGTTCTTCTCGCATCCGTTGGACGCTGGCCTTGCGGCTACCCGCGGCCAGGGTCACCCAGTGGGCGGATCGATCAGGATCAGCGGCACACAGGTCGATGATCGCTCTTTCGGTTCTCAACCGCGGAAGGTCGCCCATCGTGCGGAACGGCACTCGCGTGCGCGTGAACGACCACCAACTCGTGCTTACCCGATGCGGGCTCGTGTGCGGAAGGACGATAGGTATGGGCAGGTCGGCGTCGTCGATGATGTGGGCCAGCTTCAGCGCCGCCTGCCCTCCGATTGCGGCTTCGTCACCGGCGACGAAGTATCCGGCCCATGCCAGCGACAACCAGTCGGGCGCGAGGCAGTGCGTCAGGTAGACCCCGCGAGCGAGGCGGGTCCAGAATCCATCGTGGACGAGCCGGTGGACGGTCCTCTCGGACAGGCCACAGTGCCTGATCTGATCCCAGAGGAGTACACCGGCCTGGGCGCGCGCCAACTCCATCAGCCGGTCGGGGATTGCCGGGTGGGTTGCCATGCGACGAGTCTCGCCGATGCAGCAGGATTCGCAATCCCCCTTGCTGTTTCTGTGGATAACTCGACGACGTTAAGAAGATTGCGGAGGACTTCGGAGGCTTCATTGGCGTTCTCGGGTGCGTTGCTCGGTCTGCCGTCGCTATGGCTGGCCCCTGATCCCGGCGTTCGAGGCTGTTTCAGCCCCGCCAGCTGGCTGGGCCCCAAACTTGGGTCGGGTTGTCTGCACACGTCGCGGATAACCAGACCCACGCTGGCCGTGGGGGCCGACTGGCGGGCGGGACGTACATCAGCCCGTCAGTTGGAGTCACCGTGGGCACTGGTCAGGGAGCCGCTGGAGAGAATCGGGAGCTGTCGGCGGGCTTCGTCTACCGTAGTGAGGTCGATGTCGACGATCAGCATTCCGGCATCACCATTGAGTGCTCCGACGAGCTTGCCATAGGGATCGACCACCCGACTGTGTCCGATGCCCAGAGCGATCGCCCCCTGGGGCGGTGTCCAGGCCTGATCGCAGGCGGCCAGGAATGCCTGGGAGTCCATCGCGCGGGCGCGGGTGAGCACATCCCACTGCTCGAACTTGCCCGGGCCGTCCGCCCACGAGGCAGGCACAACCACGAGCTGCGCGCCGCGGCGCCCCAGTTCGGTGAACTGATCAGGGAACCGTAGGTCGTAGCAGGTGGCGAATCCGATGCGCGTGCCGAGGACATCAATGGTCACCAGTGACTTCCCCGGGGCGACGGTGGCGGACTCCTGCGAGCCGTACGCATCGTAGAGATGCACCTTGTCATAGTGGGTTTCGATGCCCGGTCCGGTGATCAGCAAGGTGTTGTGCACGCGGGAATCTGGGGCCGGGGCGACGGCCTCGCCAAGCTCATCCTCCGGCGCGCCGAGGACACCAGTCCCCGAGGCCGGGGCGACCATCTCGGCAGAGCGATCCAGTGATACGTCGGCTGTCTCAGAACCTGACGCCGGGGTGAACATGCCCACAACCGCGATGACGCCGGCGGCCGCCGCGGCGGCCCGCACCCCCGAGGCGAACGGACCATCCAAGGGCTGAGCCACCTCCGCCAGCGTGGCGGCGAAGCAGGCCATCGCGGCCTCCGGGAAGACGACCAGTGCGGCCCCGGCCTCGCCAGCTGCAGCGATCTGTTCAGCAATGGCGGTCAAGTTCTCGGCCGGATCGAGACCCGCACTCAGCTGTGCCAGCGCGATCCGCAGGCGCTCGCCAGATTCCGCCGCCGAACTTCGAGCATCGTCGCCGCGCGGAGCAGATTCGCCACCACCACGCGGCGGGTTTGTCTCGACCACAGCGGAACTTCGAGCCTCGAGCAGTTCAGTCACCTTTTTATTGTCGGCTATTGCGACATAGGGTGGCAGCATGGCGAGTCACGAATCGCGGCAGGGCCATGACCACCAGATGCATGGCATGAGCCCGCAGTCCGACCAAGACGACCACGAGACGCACGACCACAACATGGCCGGGATGCAGATGGCCGGCATGACGGGCGCGCACGACCACCAGCCCCACAGCGATCACAACCACGAGATGCACGGCCACGACATGGCCGATCACGACATGCACGACCACGACATGGCCGGCATGCCAGGGATGAGCGGCCATGACATGCACGGCGGCCATGCCCACCACGTCGCGCAGTTCCGCAGACTGTTCTGGATCATGCTGGCCCTGGCAATCCCCACGGTCGCCTTCGACGAGATGTTCGCGCATCTGCTCGGCTACCACCTGCCCGCCGCCGGCTGGGTCGCCTGGATCTCCCCCATCCTCGGCACCATCATCTACGTGTGGGGCGGCCGTCCGTTCCTGAGCGGCGCCGTCTCAGAAATCCGCTCCCGCAAGCCCGGCATGATGCTGCTGATCGGCCTGGCAATCAGCGTCGCATTCCTCGCCTCCTGGGGCGCCACCCTCACCCTGCTCGACGCCGAACTCAGCTTCTGGTGGGAGCTTGCCCTGCTGGTGGTCATCATGCTGCTCGGCCACTGGATCGAGATGCGCTCACTGGCCCAGACCTCCTCAGCTCTCGACTCGCTGGCAGCCCTGCTGCCCGATCAGGCCGAGAAGCTCGTCGACGACAAACCCGTCTCCGTCTCCCCTAGTGATCTCCAGGTGGACGACATCGTCATCGTCCGCCCAGGAGGATCGGTCCCGGCCGACGGCACTATCGTCGACGGCTCGGCCAGCATGGACGAGTCGATGATCACCGGCGAATCGCGCGCTGTCGCCCGCGGCGTCGGCGACCATGTCGTGGCCGGCACCATCGCCACCGATTCGGGCCTGCGTATCCGGGTCACCGCCACCGGCAACGACACCGCGCTGGCCGGCATCCAGAAGCTGGTCGCCGACGCGCAGTCGTCCTCGTCCCGGGCCCAGCGGATCGCCGACCGGGCCGCCGCGCTGCTGTTCTGGTACGCGCTCGGCGCCGCTGCGATCACCGCGACGGTCTGGCTACTGCTGGACGCTCCCGATCAGGCGGTGATCCGCGCGATCACCGTGCTGGTCATCGCCTGCCCGCACGCTCTGGGACTGGCGATTCCCCTGGTCGTCTCGATCGCCACCGAACGCGCCGCCCGCGGCGGCGTCCTGATCACCGACCGGCTGGCGCTGGAGTCGATGCGCAACATCGACGTCGTCGTCTTCGACAAGACGGGGACGCTGACCAAGGGCGAACCAGCCCTTACCGCCGTCGAGATCGCCGCAGGCCAGACCAAGGACGACGTCCTGACCCTGGCTGCCGCGGCCGAATCGGCCAGCGAGCATCCGCTCGCGAAGGCGATCGTCGCAGCCGCCCACGACCACCAGCCCGATCTGCCTGCGGCAAGCGACTTCTCGTCCTCGCCTGCGGTCGGGGTGAAGGCGACCGTTGACGGCCGCACCGTCGAGGTCGGCGGACCGCACCTGCTTGAGCAGCACGGCCTCGATCCGCTGACCGGCACCGCCGATTGGGACGCCGCGGGCTCCACCGTGGTGCACGTCGTCGTCGACGGCCAGGTGATCGGTGCGCTGCGGCTGGCCGACGAGATCCGGCCCGAATCGCGCGACGCCGTCGATGCGCTGCACGCCGCCGGTGTGCAGGTGGTGATGATCACCGGTGATGCCCAGTCGGTGGCCGAGACCGTCGCCGACGAACTGGGCATCGATCAGGTCTTCGCGGGTGTCCGCCCGGAGGAGAAGGCCTCCAAGATCTCGGGACTGCAGGCCGTCGGATATAGGGTCGCGATGGTCGGAGACGGCGTCAACGACGCACCCGCGCTGGCTCAGGCCGACGTTGGCATCGCGATCGGCGCTGGCACCGATGTCGCGATCGGCACGGCCGGGGTCGTGCTGGCCAGCTCGGATCCGCGGTCGGTGCTGTCGGTGATCGAGCTGTCGCGTGCCAGCTACCGCAAGATGCAGCAGAACCTGTGGTGGGCGGCCGGCTACAATCTCATCGCCGTGCCGCTGGCCGCCGGCGTGCTGGCGCCGATCGGATTCGTGCTGCCGATGAGCGTCGGAGCCATCCTGATGTCGGCATCCACCGTTGTGGTAGCCCTGAACGCGCAGCTGCTACGCCGCATCGATCTGCGTCCGGCGAGCAGCACTGCGCGCTATCTGGGGACGACCAACAGCCAGCAAGCCGTCAGCCGGCGATGAATCCCTGCTCGACCAGCCAGTCTCTCGCGACATCGCGGGGCTCTTCGCCGTCGTTGTCGACGCGTCCGTTCAACTGGGTGACCACGTCATCGGTCAGTTCCTTGCTGATCGGGGCCATGATCTCGGCGATCGCCGGGTACTGGTCCAGCGTCTCCTGCCGCAGCGTCAGTGCTCCGGCATAGGGGACGAAGAAGTCCTGATCGTCCTCGAGCACCAGCAGATCGTTCGAGATGATCCGTGCATCGGTGGAGAAGACCTCGCCGAACTCGCAGGTATTGCCGACCTGGCTGTAGATCAGATTGAGATCGAGTTCGACCACCGAGCTGAACGTGAAGCCGTAGGCCTTCTCCAGCCCGGGCAGCCCGTCATCGCGGTTAATGAACTCGCTGGCCGCGCAGATGCGTCCCTGCGCCGGATTGGCCTGCACGAACCTCGCCACATCGGACATCGTCGACAGCCCGTTGGCTGCGGCGAACGTGCGTGCCGCGGCGATCCGGTAGGCGTTCTCGAACGGCGCCGGATCCAGCCAGGCGATGCCGTTCGCGGCGTCCTGCTCGGACACCACTTCGAACAGATTGCTCGGCACATCCTCGGTGGTGTGGCCCAGAATCTGCACCCAGGCGGTGCCCGTGTACTCCCAGTAGAAGTCGATCTCGCCGTTGACCAGCGCCGCCCGAACGGTCGCCGTACCCGAGATACCGGTCTGGTCGGCCACCTGGGCACCGGCATCCTCCAACGCCAAGGCGGTGATGTTGGCGAGGATGAGCTGTTCGGTGAACTCCTTCGAGCCTGCAGTCAATCGGGCGCCCGCCAGCGGTCCATCCGACCCGCCGCCCCCGCCGGACCCGCCGCAGGCGGCCACAGCGAGCAGCACGGCCAGACCCCCAGCGACCCATGCACTACGTCTATTCATTCTTCCTCCTCCTTCTCACCGATGTGTGTTCTGCCCTGCCGATCGCCGGGTCGGGCGCCCCCGCGAACCTCACAGCCCACGCGGACGCAGCAGATCCTCGGCGATCCCAGCCAGATAGTCGACGGCCAGCGCGAGCACAGCGGTCAGGCCGGCCCCGACGATCTGGATGGTGAATCGGTTCGTGGACAGCCCGGCGACGATGATGTCGCCCAGGCCGCCCGCGTTGATATAGGTCACCAGCGCCGCGGTGCCCACATTGATGACCAGCGCCGTGCGGATGCCGGCCAGAATCACCGGGACCGCCAGCGGCAGTTCGAGGCGCCACAAGACGGTCCAACTCGACATGCCCATGCCGCGGCCGGCCTCCAGCACCGCACGGTCGACCTGATCCAGCCCCACCATGGTGTTCAGCAGCACCGGGACGATCGCATAGGCGACCAGTCCGACGATCGCCGCCTTGAACCCCAGGAAGAGGAAGGCCACCGCCAGCAGCACCAAGATCGCGATCGTCGGGATGGCCTGGCCCAGCGTCAGCACCGTGATCAGCACCGGCTGCACCCGCCGCATGAATCCGCGGGTCAGTAATACCCCTAGTGGCACCGCAATGATCAGGGTCAGCGCGGTCGAGACCACGGTCAGCTGAATGTGCTGCCACAACGCTGTTCCCAACCGCTGCGGACTCAGCGCGCGGGCCTCGATCGAATCCAGTTGCTTGGTCGCCACGTAAAGGCACATCACCAAACAGATCGCCGCCAGGATCAGCGGCATCGCCAGATAGCTGCCCAGCGAGCGGCGCTGCCCGGGTTGGCGCGCAGGCTTGGTCAGGACGACCTGGCTGCCTGCCTCCACGCTCATGACTCGTCCTCCAGCCCGGCCCTGGCCTGTTGAACGGCGGCCGCGCGCATCTCCTGGATGGCCTCGTTGATCTGTTCGATGTCGACCACGCCCTGGAAGACGCCATGATCGTCGACGACGATGCTCACCGCGAAGCGGGCGGCGATGAGCTCGTTCAACGCGTCACTCAAGGTGGCCCGCAGGTCAACCGCGGGGCTGGCCGGCAGACCGATCTGATCGAGTGGCCTTCCGTCCGGACGCAGCAGATCGTCCGCATTGACCCATCGCACCGGGGTGCCGTTGGCGTCCAGCACCAGCAAGGTGCTCTCGGAGACGCCGCGCAGCTTGTCGAGCGCGGTCTGCCGGTCGGTGTCGAAGCGCACGGCGGGCCAGGCGCGCAACGTGATGTCGCTCACCCTGGTCAGGTCGAGCCGTTTCAGGGACGCGCCGCTGCCGATGAAATCGGAGACGAAGGTGTTGGCCGGGGCGGTGAGGATCTGCTCGGGGGTGTCGTACTGGGCGATCCGCGAGCCCTCACGCAGGATCGCGATCCGGTCGCCGAGCTTGATCGCCTCATCGATGTCGTGGGTGACGAAGACGATGGTTTTGTGCACCTCGTCCTGCAGCCGCAACAGTTCGTTCTGCAGCCGGTCGCGGGTGAGCGGGTCGATGGCGCCGAACGGCTCGTCCATCAGCATGACCTCGGGATCACCGCCCAGGGCCCGGGCGACGCCGATGCGCTGCTGCTGGCCGCCGGACAGCTGATTGGGGTAGCGGTCGCGGAAATCGGCGGGTGGCATCCCGACGAGTTCGAGCAGTTCGTCCACCCGCGCCGCGATGCGTCGCTTGTCCCAGCCGAGCAGCTTGGGGACGGTGGCGATATTCTCACCGATGGTCATGTGCGGAAACAGCCCGATCTGCTGAATGACGTAGCCGATGCGGCGGCGCAGCAGATCGGGGTTGGTGGTGGTGACGTCCTCACCACCGAGCACGATGCGTCCCGAGGTGGGCTCGATGATGCGGTTGATCATCTTCATCGTGGTGGTCTTGCCGCAGCCGGATGGGCCGACGAGCACCACGATCTCGCCGGTGTGGATGTCGAGGTCGAGCGAGTCGACGGCGTTGGTCTGCTGCCCCGGATAGCGTTTGGTCAGCGCCTCGAGGCGGATCATGACGTCCGTGGCGGGTTTCTGGCTAGTCATGACGCAGCCCCTTGGATGTGGTCAGCCGACCGATCAGGCGGAAGAACAGGTCGAAGAGGATCGCCAGCAGGACCACGCCGAGCATCCCCGCCAGGACCAGATTGACCGCAACCGGGGTGCCCACTCGGTAGAGCCCGGTGAAGATCAGCGCGCCGTAGCCGGGCCCGTTGACGATGTCGCCGACCGCGGCGATGCCGAGCAGCACCAGGGTCGTCACCCGGATGCCGGTGATGACCACCGGCCAAGCCAGCGGGAACTCGATGCGCAGCAGCCGCTGGGTGCGGGTCAGCCCCATGCCCTTGGCGGCCTCGACGATCGCCGGATCGACACCGCTCAGACCGGCAACGGTATTGCGGACGACTGGCATCAGCCCGTACATCGTGAGCGCCACGATGACCGGGCGCGAACCCAGCCCGAGCGGCGCCATCAACAAGATGAACAGTGCGAACGACGGGATCGTCAGCATGGCGCCGGTAACGGCGAGGACGAAGTCGCGCGCCCGCGGACGTTGATAGGTCAGCACCCCGAGCAGGATGCCGATGGCGGATGCGAAGAGAACGGACACCGCGACCACTGCGGCGTGTGCGAGTCCGAGTGCGATGAAGTCATCGCTGCGTCTGATCAGGAACTGGGCGAAGTCCACATTGACCCCCTGGTACCTACTAATGCGGCGTTCTGCTGCCTGCCTCCTCAAGCTGAGCGTGTTTCGGCCAGTGTATCCGGGCATCGCCGCGCCCACCCGAACCAGCCCAATGAGCTACAATGACGCACATGAGCGAGGTTGGGATTCGTGCACTGAAGCAGAACGCCTCCGCTGTCGTCGCTGACGCGGCAGCCGGCCAGACCATCACCATCACCGACCGTGGACGACCGGTCGCCCTGATCACGCCGATTCCGTCGTCCCCACTACAGGGCATGCTCGACAGCGGGCAGGCTCGGCCACCTAGATCGGACATCAGCAATCTGCCGGACCCGGCCCCGGGCCCGGACCTGGCGTCCGAACTGGCCGGCATGCGCAATGCGGAGAGGTACTGACCGGTGGCTTACTACATCGACACCTCGGCTCTGGTGAAGCTTGTCGTCGCCAAGCCCGAGACTGCGGCTCTGCGCTCCTGGATCGCAGCTGAGCATCCGAGCCTGGTGTCCTCGGATCTGGCCCGCACCGAGTTGCTGCGAGTCGTCCGCCGGGTGCTGCCCGATCGCCTCGAGCAGGCCAGGGCGGTGCTCGACTCGATCACCCTGACGAAGGTGGTCACCCCGGTCTTCGAGTCTGCCGGGCTGGTCGATCCCACTATCCTGCGGACTCTGGACGCGGTGCACCTGGCGTCCGCGCTCGAACTCGGCGACGACCTCGACGGGATCGTCAGCTACGACGAGCGGATGGCCGGCGCCGCGCGCAGTCACGGCATCACGGTCGTCGCGCCCCGCTGAGACTTCAGCTGCGGCGGCGGGCCACCTGGTAGCGTCAAAGGCGATGACTAAAACTGTCTTTATCGACTTCGACGGAACCCTGGCCGATCACGGGCAGGTGCCCGCCGCTCACATCGAGGCCATCCAAGAGATCCGAGCCAACGGTCACCGTGTGCTCTTGTGCACCGGACGCCCCAAGTCGCTGGTGCCGAAGCTTCTGCGGGATTCGCTTTTCGACGGCCTGGTCTGCGCAGCGGGCGGCTATGTCGAGATCAACGGTCACGTTCTGATCGACACCCGGTTTCCGGCCGACGTCGCCTCCCGGACCGTCGCGCTGCTCACCGAGCACCACACCACCTTCATCCTGGAGGCTCCCGAAGCGGTCTACTGTCTGCCGGACGCCGCCGATCGCGTGCGCGAGGCATTCAGCGGAAAGGTCTGGTCGACAGATCCGGACGATGAGTCCTATGAGTTGATGTCGGCGGTGCACACCGCCGACGATCTCAGCGGCTGCTCATTCGGGAAGGCGGTCGTGGTGGAGTCCTCGGGCCCGACCGTCGGCGAGCTGGCCGAATTGATCGGACCGGCCGTCTCCGCGATCCAGATCTCGGTGCAGGGCATGAGCGGCGGCGCCGGAGAGATCTACCTGCGCGGCATCGACAAATCGGCCGGCATGGCTCGGGTCGCCGAGTACCTGGGGACCCCGCGATCTGAGATCGTCGCCATCGGCGACGGCTACAACGATGTCGAGATGGTCGCGTACGCGGGCATCGGTGTCGTCGTCGAGGGTGCGCCGAAGGCACTGCTCGACCACGCCCAGTTCATCATTCCCGGTCCGGCCGAGCACGGCTTGGTGGACGCATTCGACCGGCTCGGGCTGAGCTCCGCGCCAGTCGTTCACTGACCTGAGGCCTCAGGCCAACAGCACCGCAAGCTGCGCCGTGGTGATCCGGCGTCCGGTGTAGAAGGGCAGTTCCTCGCGGACGTGTCGGCGGGCCTCGGTGTAGCGCAGGTCGCGCATCATGTCGACCAGATCGGTGAGCTCATCGGCCTCGAAGGCGAGCAGCCATTCATAGTCGCCGAGCGCGAAGGCCGCGACGGTGTTGGCGTTGACCTGCGGATACTGGCGGCCCTTCTTGCCGTGCTCAAGCAGCATCTCGCGGCGCTGATCGTCCGGCAGCAGGTACCACTCGTACGAGCGGACGAACGGGTAGACCGTGAGCCAGGTGCGCGGCTGCTTGCCGTACATGAACGCCGGGCCGTGGCTCTTGGCGAACTCGGCCTCCCGGTGGACGCCCACGGCGCTCCACGCCAGGGTCAGCGCACCGGCCGCAGGCAAACGACGGAAGGCGACATGGGCCGCCTGCAGGGTGGCCATGTCCGGGCAGTGGGTCCACACGATGACGTCCGAGTCCGCCTTGAAACCGCTCGCGTCGTACAGCCCACGGACGGTGACACCTCTGCTCGTCCACTTCTCGACCCAGCGATCCAGCTGGGTCTGGGGATCGGCCGCGTCGGCTCCGGCGCCGCCATGACGGGAGTAGACGGCGTACTGCGTGTAGGCAATCGTCTGGTTCAGCTGCTCGGCGCTGATGCCGGCGGGATTGAGTTCGGTCATGGTGCCCTTCCGAATCGAGGTGGCACCCAGACTAGTGGCCGCCCATCCTCCGAGCGCCCACCACAAAGCAGTTCGCTTCCATTGGAACGGGAGTGTTCTGCTCTGCGGCGAGCGGACGGCGGGCGCACCCCGGGGCCACGGTGCTCAGGCGGACAGGAGCTCCTCCAACCTCGCGTAGGACATCTCCATGCCCTCGGCCATTCCGGTGCCGAGGATCATGTCCCTGACCTCGAGGCTGGGATATTCGATGACCGTGGTGATCAGCGTCGCGCCGTCCTCTTCGAACAGGTTGAGGTCATTGATCGTCTGCGGACCGGGCGTGCCGGCCATTCGCTCGGTGGTCACCGCGCGGGACGGCTCGTCCACGAACAGCAGTTCGCCCTCGAAGCCGAAGGGCTGGCCCTCGACGTCCCCGACCGGCGCCCATGCGTAATGGAAAGTCTCGCCGACGGCAGTGGCCACCTCGCAGGTGGTCATCTCCCAGCCATCGGGTCCGAGCATCCACTTCCTGATGAGTTCGGGATCGTTGTGGGCGCGCCAGACGAGCTCGCGCGATCCGTCCATCAGCCTGGTGATGCGCACGTGGGTGTCGCTCAGCAGTTCGGTGCGGGTGCCCTTGCCCTGGGCGTAGGCGCGCAGGCCTTCCAACACCGCGTCGATCTGGCCCATGGCGAGGGTAAGACCTTCGACCACACCCATCGACAGCACCTGTTCGAGTGCCTCGAGTGAGGTGAACGACGACACCGTGGTGAGCCGGCTGCCCTGCTCGGTCGGTTCGAAGACGAACTCTGCCCGCATCGCGGGGAGATCCTCGACTGTATTGCCGTGCTCGTCCGCGAAGGAATCGAGCACCACGAAACGGTTCTTCGGGTCGATCTCCAAGAACTCCCAGCTGCCGTACGCCTTCTCGCCCTGCGGGCTGGTCATGTGGTACTGCGCATGACCACCCACGGTGTGGTCCCATTCGGTGAACGTCGCGGGCCAACTCGGCGGCCCCCAGAAGCGCTCGAGCTGGCGCGGGTCGGAGTAGGCGGCCCACACCCGATCGACCGGATGGGCGAAGTCTGCGATGACACGGATGGTGAGGTCTTCTGGACTGGTGATGACGTCGGTGACTGGCATGTCGGCTCCTTACGGAGTTGTCGGTTCGACCGATTCTGCGAGCAGCGCATCGAGCCGGTCGACGCGTGCTCTCCAGAGGTCTTCGTACTGTGCTAGGAGCACCCGGGCTTGGGCGATCCGTTGTGGGTCGGCGCGGACGAGGCGTTCGCGCCCGGCCGCCCGCTTGACGATGAGTTGAGCCTCTTCAAGCACGGAGATGTGCTTCTGCACCGCGGAGAACGACATGTCGTACTCACGCGCCAGCTCGGACACGGTGATCTCCTTGGTCATCGTGCGGCGCAGGATATCCCGCCTCGTCGACGCCGACAGCGCGTGGAAGAGGCGGTCCATCTCGGTTTCGCTCAACTCAACATGTACAACCATTTGGTTGTACTTTACGCCGGATGGGGTCAGATTCAAGGCCCGGTGGCTGGCTCGGCCGCAACCGAATTCAGGCGCTCTCATCGGTCCGATACGCGGCTATCATGCCCGGGGCGGTAGATTTGGGCAGTGACCCAAGACGAGAACACGACGCCCGACGCCGATACGACCCCTTCATTCGAGGAGCTCGGCATCACCGGGCCTGTGCTCGCAGCGATCCGAGACCTCGGCTATGAGACCCCCTCGCCCATTCAGGTGGCGACCATTCCCCCGCTGTTGGCCGGACGCGATGTCGTCGGCCAGGCGCAGACCGGCACCGGCAAGACCGCCGCCTTCGCGCTGCCGATCCTCGAACACCTCGACATGAACCAGAAGGCCCCGCAGGCACTGGTGCTCGCCCCCACCCGCGAGCTCGCCCTGCAGGTCTGCGAGGCGTTCGAGTCGTACGCGGCCAAGATGCAGGGTGTACGCGTGCTGCCCGTCTACGGCGGGCAGGGCTACGGCGTCCAGCTGTCGGCGCTGCGCCGCGGCGTCCACGTGGTCGTCGGCACTCCCGGACGCATCATGGACCACCTCGAAAAGGGCACCCTCGATCTCTCGCAGTTGACGCACATGGTGCTCGACGAGGCCGACGAGATGTTGCAGATGGGCTTCGTCGAGGACGTCGAGACGATTCTCGCGAAGACCCCGGACGACAAGCAGACCGCGCTGTTCTCGGCGACGATCCCGGCGCAGATCCGCAGGCTGGCCCAGAAGTACCTGCATGATCCGCAAGAGATCATGATCAAGTCGAAGACGTCGACCGCCACCAATATCAAGCAACGCTACTTGGTCGTCTCCTATGCGCAGAAGGTCGATGCTCTCACCCGCATCCTCGAGGTCGAAGCGTTCGACGGCGTCATCGTGTTCGTCCGGACGAAGAATGAGACCGAGACGCTGGCCGAGAAGCTGCGCGCCCGCGGCTACTCCGCGGCGGCGATCAACGGCGACATCCCGCAGGCCATGCGAGAGCGGACGATCGGCCAGCTCAAGGACGGCACGCTCGACATCCTCGTCGCCACCGATGTCGCGGCTCGTGGCCTGGATGTGGACCGGATCAGCCATGTCATCAACTTCGACATCCCCACCGACACCGAGTCGTATGTGCACCGCATCGGACGCACCGGCCGCGCCGGGCGCAGTGGGGATGCGATCAGCTTCATCACCCCGCGCGAGCGCTACCTGCTCAAGCACATCGAGCGGGCCACCCGTCAGCAGCCCGAGCAGATGCAGCTGCCCACCACCGAGGACGTCAACAGCACCCGACTGGCCCGCTTCGACGACGCCATCACCGCTGCGCTGGCGGAGACCTCGCGGATCGAGGCCTTCCGCGACATCATCGCCCACTACATGCGCCACAACGACGTGCCGGAGGCCGATGTGGCCGCGGCGCTGGCGGTGGTGGCTCAGGGCGAGACGCCGCTGCTGCTCGATCCTGCCAACGATCCGCTGGCCCGGCCGGCCGGCCGTGACCGCAAGCAGCGCGACGACCGCGACGACGACCGTTCCCGCGGACGTGGCTCCGACGACCGCTCGCGCGACCATCGTTCGCGCGGTGACTACGCCCCTTACCGCATCGAGGTCGGTCATCACCAGCGGGTCAGCCCCGGCCAGATCGTCGGTGCGCTGGCAAACGAGGGCGGACTGAACCGCGAGGACTTCGGCGCGATCACGATTCGTCCGGACTTCTCGATCGTCGAGCTGCCCGCCGATCTCGACCGCTCGGTGCTCGACCGGCTGCGCGATACCCAGATCGCCGGCAAGTACATCGAGATCAAGCCCGACCGCTTCGCACAGAACCACAACAAGGGCACCAACCGGGGTGGCCGGGGCCCGCGTCAGGCCGACCCGGCCCGGGGCAAGCGTCCCTACCGGAAGCCGCGCTACTAGGCACAATCGTCGGCTGCCGGTGAGACCAGCC
>Ga0334890_1002445_pt1 | contig 21420 bp, 20 predicted proteins | sample GraSluR1_MG_3_FD_207220 | JGI IMG/M metagenome (GOLD analysis project Ga0334890, IMG submission 207220) | Sludge microbial communities from methane-producing bioreactor in Wageningen University, Netherlands - Granular Sludge_31_08-R1 | ecosystem: Engineered > Bioreactor > Anaerobic >... | reverse complement strand
CCGGATGAATGGATGGATACCATGCAAAAGCTCAATCATCCTCCCGAACTCTATGGGACTGGTATGATGGCTAAACGTCACCTCTCAGTGGTTTGTGAATGGCTCTGTATTTTATGGGCATTTCAAGGTGAATTCTATGATGATAACTACAATGTAAAATTTAATGATGAGAATGGTGTGAAAGCTACTGAATTTTATAAAAAGATGGCAGAATTCGCTCCTCCTGGAGTAACCACTTGGACTTGGGACGATGTCAGTACCGCTCTTCAACAGGGTACAGTGGCACAATCGGTTCAGTGGGATGAAAACTATGGAAGTATGGAAAATCCAGAAGAATCGAGAGTGGTTGGACAGATGAGATATGCCCCGGTACCATCCTATGGGGACCCAGTCTCTCATTATGGTGGTTCCAGCTTAGGTATTCCGACTTCTTCCAAGAACAAAGAAGCGGCATTCCTCTTCATTCAATGGGCGACTAGTCAAGATATCCAACTCCGTGGAGTAGGTCACGGGTCTTCACCAACCAGGATGTCAGTTTATGGAGTTCAGGAACTACGTGATAAATTCCCAAGTTTTGCCGCAACAGACGAAGCTGCTGCCAGTACTGGATGGCGACCAAGAATACCGGAATGGGATGACATGGTTGAAACTCTTGCTTTGGAAATTAACTCAGTTATTGCTGGAGCGAAAGACGTGAAGTCAGCTTTAGATACTTCTGCGGCAAAAGTTGAAGAACTCTTGAAAACAGGTGGTTATAAATAAGGCGTAATTTTTAAGAAAATTTTGCTGCACAGAGATTGATATCTCTGTGCAGCAAAAGGGGGAAAGTCGATTGTCACTTAAAAAACTTTCGGTTTTTCAACGTTTTGGTTTTTGGATATCGAGCACTGAAACCAAGTTTAAATGGGCTTTATTGCTCCCCACTATCATTTTATTGGCTATAATAACCGTTTATCCAACTATTTATGCCTTTAACCTTTCACTCTCGGATTATAACTTAGCACGAGCAGCGGATACCCTGAAAGGGTATATTGGTTTGGATAATTTCCGAAATATATTAAAAGATCCGACTTTTTGGAGTTCTCTTCGAACAACAATTACCTTTACAGTGGTTGTTGTTGTGGTTGAGTTCTTTTTAGGATTGTGTATTGCTCTTATCTTACAAGGAACAGTTACTGGTTCGAGAATTGTTAGAACTTTCATCTTGCTACCAATGATTATGGCACCGATTGTCGTTGGTTTGACCTGGACTTACCTCTATCAGTCGGAGTTCGGCTTAGTTACCTTTATCCTTCGTAAGCTTCACCTGATGAGTTACGCTACTGCTCCGCTGGCTGATATTACGAGTGCACTTCCGGCATTGATGGTTGTTGATATATGGCAATGGACACCTTTTCTTATCATGGTATTATTAGCTGGGTTGGAAGCACTTCCTACTGCACCCTATGAGGCTGCCCGAATCGATAAAGCATCACCTTTTCTAGTGTTTCGGAAAATTACTCTTCCTTTGCTTCAACCGGTTATCCTCATCGTTTTAGTTTTAAGAATTATGGATGCTATCAGGGTTTTCGATATTGTATATGCATTAACCGAGGGTGGACCTGGAGAGGCGACCGATGTTTTAAGTATGTTCATTTATCGGAATGCCTTTTACCTGTGGGGGATTGGTAAAGCTTCAGCGATTTCGTTTATCTTGCTGTATATTATAATGATTGTTTCGGTTATTTTAGTAAATCTTTTAAGCCGGGCGAAGCAAACGGTTTGACCCCATGAGAAACTGAATGGGATAGACAATACTGATTTTGGGGTGGTTACTCTTGGAAAAAAACAAAACGAAAACCATAATCGCTATAATTATTATTGGGATTATTTTGGTAGTGAATGTGATGCCTTTTTTGTGGCTCATATTAACCTCCTTAAAAACCCGACTCGATATTTTTGCTATTCCACCAAAATTCTTTTTTCACCCTACTGCAAAAAATTTTATATCGGCTTTTACCAAGCGTCATTTTTTACCGATGTTTTACAATAGTCTTATCATATCTGCAAGTACGACTTTACTTTCTTTAGCAGTTGGAACTCTTGGGGCTTATTCGCTGGCTCGTTTTAAACTTTTTGGAGATAAGCACATTTCCTTTTGGATCTTAAGTACTCGTATGTTTCCTTCTATCGTATTAGTTATTCCTTTTTTTATCATGGCAACTCGTTGGGGGCTTCACGATACTCGATCACTTTTAGTGATTGTTTATACCACTTTTAATTTACCTTTTGTGGTTTGGATCATGAGAAGTTTTTTTGAGGACATACCTAGTGACCTTGAAAAAGCAGCCATGGTGGATGGATACTCCAGGTGGGATGCTTTTTGGAGGGTCATTTTACCTCTCAGTGCTCCGGGTTTAGTAACTACTGCAATACTCTGTTTCATCTTTTCTTGGAATGAATTTTTATTTGCCAATGTTTTAACTGCCGCTATGGCAAAAACTGTCCCAGTAGGAATCCGAGGGTTGGTTACTTCGAGGGCGATTGAATGGGGTGAAATAGCTGCAGTTGCAACCTTACAGGTTATTCCCGTTTTAGTATTTACATTCGCAGTTCAAAAATACATCATCCGCGGTTTAACTTTAGGTGCTGTGAAGGGATAATAATCTTTAACGAGTGATTCAAATTGCTGGAAAGGGCGTGAAGTCCAGTGGATTTTGGCTTTGGGGATCGAATTTTTGTATCAGTTATGACCACCTTTGGTCTTGGATTTTTATGGCTGGGTTGGCTGGAAAAATATCTTCCAATCTGGATTGTTCCTTTGATCGGTTTGGGTTTCGCTCTTCTGTTAATTATTCCCTGGTATCGAAAATTTAATCGAGAAAGAATCCGGGAGAAAGAAGAATTATTACAGATGAGAAACGGCATTGTGAAAAGGATGGAATCTTAAATGGCAAGCTTAACCCTGAAGAATGTATGGAAAAAATACGGGAAAGTAATTGCATTAAAAGGAGTAAATTGTGAAGTTAAGGACGGAGAGTTATTAACGATTTTAGGACCATCGGGTGCTGGAAAAACTTCACTCCTTCAAACGATTGCAGGAGTTGAAGAAATCGCTGCTGGTCAAATATATATTGAAAAACAAAGAGTTGATCAACTTCCTCCACCCGAACGAGATGTAGCTATGGTATTCGAGACTTATGCTCTTTATCCGAATAAGACAATTTATCAAAATATGGCTTTCCCCTTGCATTCACCTTTTAGAAAACTACCCAAAAATGAAATCGACCAAAAGATTAAAGAAATAGCTCAACTTCTGCAAATTGATTGGTTATTGGATAGAAATGTCTCCCAACTGAGTGGTGGGCAAAGACAAAGAGTTGCTTTGGGTCGAATGTTGGTGAGGAATCCTAAGGTATTTTTAATGGATGAACCAATTGCTCACCTTGATGCTAAGTTACGCCATCGGCTTCGGGGGGAATTAAAAAATATTCAAAGAAAGTTCGGAATAACAACTCTTTATACAACCCATGATTACCGAGAAGCATTAGGAGTGGGAGATCGTGTTATTGTCTTAAATCAGGGAAGCATTTTGCAAATTGCTGAACCGGAAAAAATATTTAATTTTCCCAAGAATGATTTTGTTGGTGGATTAGTTGGAGATCCTCCAATGAATTTTTTCGAGAGTTTTTTGTCATCAACCACTTCGGGAATTATCCTTCGGAATGAAGCTTTCGAGATGGTTTTGAACCAAAAAATGACTGAAATAATCAATGATCTCAATGTTGATCGTTTGAAGATTGGATTGCGCCCCTCCGACATACTAGTGAGCATGGCTCCTAAGGAAAATTTCTTTCCAGCAGAAGTATATGTCGTTGAACCTTTGGGCATGATACAAATACTCACTTTGGCTCAACAAAAAATAAAATTTCAAGTGAAATACTCAGGTTCTTTAAATTTCGAGATGAAGCAAAGAGTCTATTTTGGTTTTCAGCCAGATAAATTGCACTACTTCCATCCAACTACTGGTCTGAATGTATTGTTAAAAGAAGAGTAATTTTTTCAATTCGCATAAAGATTGTGATGAATGGATGTGAATGACATTGGCTAAAGTAGAGTTAAAGAAGTTATGGAAAAAATACGGAAAAGTTGAAGCGGTAAAGGGGATTGACCTTGCCATTCAGGATCGTGAATTTGTTGCCTTTTTAGGACCTTCTGGATGTGGGAAAACTTCAACCATGAGAATGATCGCTGGTTTGGAAAAAATCACGGGTGGAGAGATTTATATTGGTAATCGATTGGTAAACGAATTGGATCCGGGGACCCGCAATATAGCTATGGCTTTTGAATCTTATGCGTTATACCCACCGATGACAGTTTTTGATAATATTGCCTTTCCGTTGCATGCTATGAAATTTCCTGAAAATGAAATAAAAAGTCGAGTCCAACGATTAGCAGAAATTTTAGAATTAACTGATGTAATGACTAAATATCCAAAAGGTTTAAGTGGAGGCCATCAACAAAGAGTTTCCCTTGCTCGAGCACTGGTTCGAGATGCTGATGTATATTTGTTAGATGAACCAATTTCCCACTTAGATACCAAAATGAGAAACCGTATGAGAGCAGAATTGAAAAGAATACATGGAGAATTGGGGAAAACCATGATTTATGTTACACACGATCAGATTGAAGCATTAGCAATGGCCGACAAGGTTGTGGTAATGAATTTTGGAGTTATTCAACAGGTTGGTACACCACAAGAGATATACTTTAAACCACAAAATTTGTTTGTAGCTGACTTTGTGGGAGAGCCTCCAATGAATTTTGTTGGTTGTTCTATTGAACTTAAAGAAAAAAGTTTTATTCTGTTGTTTTCAGGCCACTCAGTTGAAATTCACGATGAGCAAAAAGTTGCGAAACTCAGGGAATTGGAGAACATCTTATCAAGAAAATGGATTTTCGGTATTCGCCCAACGAATCTTCAAATATTTAAGGATGAATCCAATAACAGTTCCAATTTGATTCCAGGAATTATTTTTGCGGTTGAACCATTAGGGGATTCGAAAATTATTCACGTTCTTTGTGGTGATAAAACACTTTTGGTCGAGACTACCCCTGATTTTTTTGGATTAGAAGATGAGAAGATTTTTTTAAAAATTGACAGTGATTACCTGTTGCTTTTTGATAAAGAAACCGAGCAAATGGTATTATAATAATGAAGATGGATCTTAAATCTTGGTATGTAATGAAAAGATAATTATCTTCTTTATTCTTTTTTGATAACGGTCATTAGAAAGCATCATAAGAAGTCATAATATTTGTAGCTTGGTTTAAATAGCAAAGTTTATAAATTTAAAAATATCATAGTTTTTTTGAAAGGAGGATTTTCTTTGAGACTCGAAAATAAAATTGCTATAGTAACCGGTGCTGGACAGGGAATAGGAAAAGCTATTGCGATTGGTTTAGCCAAAGAAGGAGCTTCGGTGGTTATTAATGATATAAATGAGAATAATTGCCAAGAAGTGGCTCGAATCATAGAACAAGACTACCACCGTCCCAGTTTGGTGGCTATTGGAGATGTCAGTTTACGAAATACTGCAGTGAAAATAAAAGAAGAAACCCTAAAAAAATTTAATCGAATTGATATTCTAGTCAATAATGCTGGGATTATGATATCCGGATTAGTGGTCGACTATAGAGAGGAGGACTGGGATAGGATTTTTGCTGTAAATGCAAAGAGTGTATTCTTAATGTGTCAAGAAATCGGTCGAGTTATGGTAGAACAGCAATCGGGGAAAATTATTAACGTTTCTTCTATAGGTGCAAAAAATGGAGATGTTGCCCAAGCTGCCTATGCTGCAACCAAAGCAGCTGTGATGAACTTTTCCCGGGCACTATCAAGAGAATTTGCGCCCTTGGGAATCAACGTTAACTCTATTTGCCCAGGTATTGTGGATACTCCATTAGGTCAGGTTAATTTAAATGATCCGGTCAAGAAAGAGAAATTCATCAAAATGACTCCTAAGGGAAGGATTAGTATTCCAGAAGATTTAGCTGGTATTACTGCTTTTCTGGCCAGCGATGATGCCGATTTTATTGTGGGACAGGCAATCAATGTTGATGGAGGAATCTTATATTATTAATTATTGAATTGTATATTTGTATATTTTTTATTTTTTGGGGGGATTAATCTAAAAAAATGAAGGGAGCTGTCGCTATTGCCTGCGGAATACATTTTAGGTATTGATTTGGGTACATCATCCCTAAAGGCATCGCTTCTCGACTTATATAATACCAAGATAATATCAGCATCAGTTGAACTGACTGTATCATATCCAGATTCTTATTCGGCCGAGCAAAATCCCTATGATTGGTGGGAAGCTTTTCGAACTTTAATTCAGAAAATAAAACAACTAATCGGAAGCCTAGATTCTATAAAAGCTATTGGTTTATCAGGACAAATGCTTGGTTTAATAAATCTTGACGGAAAAGGTCAACCCCTCAGGCCAGCATTGATTTGGTGTGATCAGAGAAGCTTTATTGAATTAAATGAAATAAGAGAAATGATTGGCGAAGAGAAGCTATTACAAAATACTGCCAACACACCGCTCACAGGATATTGGCTCCCCAAACTTTTATGGCTTCGTAAACACCAAAAGGATATTTTACAAAAATCCAGACATTATCTCCTTCCCAAAGATTATCTCCGTTATCGGTTAACCGATGAATATATCACTGAAGTATCAGATGCCTCTGGTACCTTACTCTTTGATGTCGCGCAACGCACCTGGTCAAGAAAGCTTATCAAAGATTTTAATTTTGATTTTTCTTGTTTTCCTCGAGTGGTTGAATCAACCGAAATAACTGGATATGTTTCTTTAAAAGTGTCACAAGAGACGGGCCTTCCAGAAGGAATCCCAGTTGTTGGTGGTGGTGGCGACCAGTCTTCCGGAGGTATTGGTCTTGGAGTTATTGATAAAAACATTATGTCTTGTGTATTGGGAACTTCTGGTGTTGTAATGGCTCAAACTGAAGAAGCAAAAATGGACCAAAAAAATAGAGGTTTGCATTCCTTTTGTTATTCTATCCCGGGAAAATGGTTTTTAATGGGGTGTACCTTAGCTGCAGGTGGTTCGTACCGTTGGCTTCGTCATTCTTTACTTCATCTCCAAAAGGACTTGAGTTACGATCACCTCAACTCTTTAGCTGGTGAAGTTGGACCAGGAAGTGATCAGCTGGTTTTCCTGCCTTATCTTATAGGAGAACGAACCCCTCATTCCGATCCTAATGCTCGTGGTGTTTATTTTGGTTTAAGCTACCAACACGACATCCGGCATATAATTCGGGCAACCATAGAAGGAGTTGCTTTCAGCCAAAAAGAATCGATAGAAATTCTGAAAGATTTTGGGCTTGAAGCTGACCACTTGATTGTTTCGGGTGGAGCCGCTAGGAGCCAATTGTGGTGTCAAATTATGGCTGACGTTGCTGGTATTGAAGTCGTAACCACCAATATTGATGATCCAGCTTCGGTTGGAGCGGCTTTTATTGCTGGAGTCGGAACTGGTATTTTTGATTCATTTCAAAGCGGATGCGGAAGGTTTATTCGACATGGGGATGTATTAGAACCATCTTCAGAAAATAATCGGCTTTATAAGACATTATTTGAAAAATACCAAAAACTTTACCAAGTATTGAAAAATTATTACCAAGATTATCAAGTAACATGAGAATTTTAAAAAAATTTCGGTCTATTTATCAATAAATTGGAAGCTAAAATTAGGTAAATATTTTACAAGGGGGTCAACTACGTGAAGAAATTTATTAATAAATATGAAAATCTTATCGAAGAGATGGTAGAAGGATATGTACTGGCAAATTCAAATAAAGTGAAACGTCTCCCTAATGAAAGAGTTTTAGTCTATTCCAACGCTCCCATTCAAGGGAAAGTAGGTGTAATAACTGGAGGTGGCTCAGGGCATAAGCCAGCTTTTATTGGATATATTGGGAAAGGTCTTTTAGATGCCGTAGCAGTTGGGGATATTTTTGCCGCTCCCCCCGTTCAGCGTTGCTATGAAGCCATTAAAGCAGTTGATGGTGGCAAAGGGGTATTGGTATGTATTGGGAATTATTCTGGTGACACTATGAACTTTGGAATAGCTGCAGAGTTAGCTCAAGATGAAGGAATTCCGGTAGAAATCTTAGTAGTAAATGATGACGTTGCGTCATCTCCAAAGGATCGAATGGATAATCGACGAGGAGTTGCTGGTGAAGTGGTTCTCTGGAAAATGATGGGAGCCCTCGCCCAAGAGGGAGCTGACCTTGCCACCCTCAAAGAAGTTGGCAACCGAACCATCTTTAACACCCGCAGTCTTGGTGTGGCTCACACACCGTGTATTATGCCCTCTTCTGGCAAACCGAGTTTCCAAATTGGTGACGATGAGATGGAAATTGGAGTCGGCCATCATGGAGAACCAGGAATACAGCGTACGAAATTGATGTCTGCTGATGAAGTCACCACCCTCATTACTCAGAAAATCCTTGAGGATCTCCCTTTTGGAGCAGGAGATGAAGTTTCAATTCTGATGAGTGGTCTTGGGTCAACCTCGCTTTTAGAAATGTATATTTGCTATCGAAAACTCCATCAAATTCTTACCGATCATCAAATCATTGTTCATCGGAATTATATTGGAGAGTATTTTACGTCAATGGAGATGGGCGGTTTTTCCATTACGCTCACCAAACTTGATGAAGACTTAAAACGGTTAATTGATGCTCCTTGCGATGGAGTACATCTCATTCAGCATTAAAGGAGACGAATAACAATGGCTGATACCATTTCTTTTAATAGGATTAAAGAGTCATTTGCTTCAATTTTAAATCGACTTGAGGAAAATCGCCAATATTTGAATGACCTTGATTCTCCAATTGGGGATTCCGATCATGGAGAAAGTGTCACTGCTGCCTTTAAAAAAGTGAAAGAAGCTGTGGACGCTTACCCCGATGATCAGAATGATATTGGAAGCCTCCTCCAATCGATTGGAAAGGCGATCATTTTCTCTGGCGGAGCAGCCATGGGACCACTTTACGGAACCGCTTTTATGGATGCAGGAACAGCCGTTTGTGGAAAAAGCACACTTACTCGGGAAGACTTGGTTGCTCTAATGATGGCTTTTGCTCATGGCATTGAACGAAGAGGAAAGGTAAAAATTGGAGAAAAAACCATGTTTGATACCATTTATCCAACCGCCGAAGCCCTTCAAAAAGCCTTTGATGAGGGGAAACCTCTTTCAGAGATGATCAATACCGGTATTGCTGCAGCAAAACAAGGTATGGAATCCACCAAAGACATGCTTTCTTTAAGGGGTCGTTCGAGCCGTTTGGGAGAACGTTCAATAGGTCATATAGATCCAGGTGCAGCATCGAGCTACTTTATCATGGAAGCCTTTTTAAAGAGCTTTGTTGAAGGATAAGTTAACAAAATTTTAACTCGAATTCATTTGATGGTATTTTCAGGATAGACCTTCATGCTATATAGCAGCACCAGGCGAGGATGAAAATATATACTCAAAGAACAATCTCCCCCTTTAACAAAGGGGGTAAGGGGGATTTGAATTTTTTACTACTCCGTCATTGCAAGGAGCGTCCTATGCGACGAGGCAATCTCATTTATTAATTTTTTAAAAATAATTAAAAGATGAGATCCTCACGCCATTAAAAAGCTAAGGCTCAGGATGACCGATTAAAGAATTCATTTGATGGTATTTTCAGGTTAGGTCTTCATGTTACATTGTGGTACCAGATGAGGATGGAAAACCAAGGATTCGACATGCCATGGCATGTCATTACATTAATTAAAGAATGAGCACAATACATAGTGCTTCAATAATTTTATACTCTTTTGTAGGGGCTTGATTTATCAAGCCCCTACAAATGGAATTTTTTATTAGAGTTTTGATAATTGGAAAGGAGTGAAGAATCATGTCCTTATTTCTGGCATCCGATCATTTTGGATATCCTTTAAAAAAAGTTATTGCTGAGCATCTCCACAAAGAAGGAGTTGAATTTGAAGATTTAGGGGTGAACTCTGAAGACGAAGTTGTGGATTATCCAGATATAGCCCTCAAAGCTTGTTTGACTATAACCGAGGGAAAACATCAGTATGGAATACTTGTCTGTGGAACCGGCCTTGGTATGGCCATGGCTGCTAATAAAATCCCCGGGATTTATGCCGCTCCTACTCATGATATTTATTCAGCTGAAAGAGCGAAAAAAAGCAATGATTCCAATGTCATGACTTTAGGAAGACATATTGTGGGTCCAGAACTGGCTAAAATGCTGGTTGATGCTTGGTTGGGGAGTGAATTTGGAGGTGGGAGGTCTCTCCCTAAAGTGCAAAAAATTCGTGAAATTGAAAAGAAATATATGAAATAATCGATTATTCCATGAATATGTTCCAACCTCTCCTAAATAAAGGAGAGGTTTTTTATTTTGTTATTGATAAATGGGAACTTACTTTACTATTGACAAAAATGATAAACTATCAGAGTTGTTCTATCCTTTAACTACAGTGATGTTCATTGGATAAAGAGTTTAAATATTGATTATTATAACGCATCTTGTATTAACAGAATAGGAGTTAAATATAGAAATCTTTTGGTCTTCTTAAAAGTATTGATAAATAAAAGGACAATATAATGCCAAAAATTAAAATTGACCAATTTGGTAAAGAGCTTGAAGCTAAACCTGGCGAAAATATTTTAGAGGTACTTCAAAGAGAAGGTATTGATATCAATGCTTATTGTGGTGGGTTTGGGTATTGTGGAAAGTGCTTGATAAAAATTCTAAAAGGAAATGTTGCTCAACCTACCGCACAAGAAATAAAACATTTAAAAGAAAAGATATCTCAAGGATACCGCTTAGCTTGTCAAGCTCAAATAATAGAGGATATTGAAATTGATATTCACGACTCGATAACCCAAAAGGTTGAGGTTTTAGCGGAATCAGGTGAAGCTATTTTAGAAGAACTACCAGTAAAAAAAATCAATATTCAACTCAAAAAACCATCATTAAATCAATCTTTATCCCTTGAAGAGATTGCCGAGAACCAATTACCAACCTCACCTTTTGTTAGAAACTGGACAATTCAAGCTCTCCAAGAACTGTCTCGCATCGAAAATCAAGATGAAAAGAGTTTTGAAATAGGTTTTGATGAAAAACAGATTTATTGGACGAACTCGGACGTTAAAAAGGCTTCTTTTTTAGGAATTGCCTTTGATATTGGAACAACAACTTTAGCTTGTGAACTTCTTGATCTCGAGACAGGATCAACTCTTTATCGAGCAGGAGCCTTAAACCGTCAAGCAAGTTTTGGAGCCGATGTATTATCTCGATTGAGGGCAATTCAAGATAACCAAGGAGCCCTATCTGATCTTCAAGAATTATTGCTATCTTCGATGAATGACTTGATCCAGGAGGCTTGCCAAAAGACCGGTAATGACCCCAACCGAATATTGTCGGTTATGGTTGCGGGAAATACAATAATGGAGCATATTTTTTTAGGAGTATCTCCTATCTCGATAGGAACGGCTCCATTTACACCGGTTTTTTGTCGATCCTATCATACCAGTGCTCGGAGACTTCATTTAGTTATACACCCAGAGGCTCGGGTATACATTTTTCCTTCTGTTGCTGGATATGTTGGGGGCGATATTGTTGCTGGTATAGGAGCTCATGACCTTGAGAATAATAATTCAACCCTCCTCTATGTTGACATAGGAACCAATGGAGAAATTGTCCTCTCTGACCAGGGTAAGATTTATTGCTGTGGAACAGCAGCAGGTCCGGCTTTCGAGGGGGCTCAAATCAAGCACGGTACCCGTGCTACCCTGGGAGCAATTCACCAAGTAGAGATTGAAAATTCTGAATTAAAAATATACACCATTGGGGATGTTGCGCCAAGAGGAGTTTGTGGAACTGGACTCATTGATGCATTGGCTTGTTTAATCAAGGGAGGTTCTATAGCATCAAATGGAAGATTACAAAAAGACAATCATTTGTTATCTTCTCGAATACAGGCAGAAGGGAAAAGCCCTCATTTTGTTTTAAGTCATGATCCACAAATTATTGTAACCCAAGAAGATATTTCTCAACTTCAATTGGCTAAGGCAGCCTTACAAGCGGGAAGGAAAGTTTTGCTCCACCAGGCCAAACGAGAAGAATCAGATATTGACCAGGTAATATTGGCAGGAGCTTTTGGGAGTTTTATAAATCCAGAGAGTGCAATGACTGTGGGTATTATCCCAAGGGTAGAAACAGTATTATCAGTTGGAAATGCATCATTGCTTGGAGCCAAAAAAGCCCTTCTTTCGAAAGTATTTCGAGAAAAAGTTGAAAATTTAGCCAAAAAAGCACAATATGTTGAATTATCAGCTCGTGCTGACTTTCAAGAATATTTTTATGAGGCCTTAATATTTGAGAAAAATTAAGCAAATTTTGTTTATAATGATTTTTCGTTATTTTAGGTAAGAATTAAAAAAATAAAAAATTTATTGGAAGCAGGTTATAAATTTTTCTGCTCAGTGATGGGAGGATATTAATAATGGCAGTAGTAAAGTCATTTAACGGATTTCATTATTCACTTGACCTTTTAAAAAACAAGTCTTTTGAACGCTTGGCTGCACCCCCTTATGATATCATCAGCGAAAGAGACAAAAAGAGATTAACAGATGATCCAGATAATATAGTTCATATAACCTTGGGTAAGAACGAAAAAGGGTATGAGGAAGCCGCGCAACTTCTTAAAACCTGGATTCAACAGGGTAAAATTCAAAGGGATCCGTCACCAAGTTTATATATCTACGAGCAAGAATACACAATCAATTCACAACCGGAAAGAAAAAAACGCACCGGCTTTGTCGGCTTGGTTCGGCTGGAAGAATTTGATAAAAAAATCATTATGCCACATGAGAAAACCATGCCTAAATATTCTCTTGACCGTTTGGAATTATTACGAGCAACCAAAGCTAACTTAGAACAAATTTTTGGAGTTTATAACGATTCCACCGGTCGTATCGATGCAATATTAGAAGAAAGCAAAACATCTGAAAACTTTCTTTTCCAATTTGAGGATTGGCAGGGAACTCTCCACACTATTTGGAGGCTTTCTGATCAAAACGCTATTAATCAAATACGCCTTTTTATGAATCCTCGAACCATAATAATTGCTGATGGACACCATCGCTATGAAACGAGCTTAATGTACCGCCAGGAAATAAGAGAAAAACTTGGTGACCCGATGGAACCAATTCCTGCCGATTATGTAATGATGACATTGATCAATATAAAAAATCCTGGCCTTTTAGCCTTACCAACCCATCGGCTTATTCATGGTCTTCCTGAAAACCAGATCAAAGGGTTTTTTGATAAAGCTAAAAAATACTTTAAAGTTAATCTTTTTGCTAACGAGAAAGAGTTTTATGAATATTACCAAAATGCTCCTTTAATGACTATCGGGGCTTATTCAAAAGTTGAAGAGATATGGGGAACAATCACTCTGAAAAAACCTGAAATCATGGATCAAATAATGGAAACCGAAAATGTTAATCGATATATCGATACTTGCATCCTTCATGAGCTTATCATGAAAGAATTATTAGGAATTGATGAAGAAATGCAGAAAAATAAAGATTACGTTGATTATTTGCGAGGGACTAAGGATGTTGTTCAGGTTGTGAAAGAAGAGAATAAGTATCAGATTGTATTTATAATGAAACCAACTCCTTTGGATGACGTTGAAAAATCAGTTCTTCATTCTCAGAGGATGCCCCAGAAATCGACTTATTTTTATCCGAAAGTATGGAGTGGTTTAGTTATTCGATTATTGGAGGATTAAATAGAGTCATGAATCAAGAAAAGGTTCTTTTCCAAATCGCACTGGATATCCTTACCAAACAGGAAGTAAGAGAATTACTAACATCTGAAATGCTCAATGCTGTTGATATCGTCGAAATAGGTACACCGCTCATTATCCAATACGGCTTATTGATAGTTGAGCAAATTAAAGACTGGACGAAGGGTGATAAGATACTTTTTGCTGATACAAAAATTGCTGATGCTGGTCGTTGGGAAACAAATGAGGCAATATCTGCAGGTGCCAACATGGTTTCGGTTTTAGCTGGAGCCTCTTTTGATACGTTGGAAGAAGTTCGTGATGCCACTCAGTTAAACCAAGCCAAAATGGTGGTTGATATCATTGATCTCTCCTTGTCCGATGAGAGTAAGATACAATTTATTAATTCTTTGAATCCGGATTATTTATGTATCCATTTATCAACCGATGTTGTAAAGAAGGGCGGTTCATTATTAGAGTTTTCTCGTCAGCTTCCTTTTGTTTCTTCCCGTCATTTACCCCTAATGGTGGCAGGAGGTATTCATTCACTTAATCTCCCAGAAATTTTAAAAAATATTCGGCCAGCTATTGTTGTGGCAGGATCTTCGATAACAAAAGCCTCTAACCCTAAGCTAGAAGCTCAGAATATCAGGAGGATTATTGATGAAACAATCTTTTTTTGAATCAGTACAGCAAGTGATTAATGAAACTCATTCCTTACTTCATACCTTGGATATGGAAAAGATTACTGAGTGGTTATGTGCTCTAAGTTCGAAATGGACTAAAAGCCGAATCTTTTTTTGGGCTCGAGGAAGAAGTTTTTTAATCCTCCGGGGTTTTGCGATGAGATTGATGCATATGGGTTACCAGGTTCATATTGTTGGTGAGGTCGATTGTCCCTCCATTGATAAAGATGATGTATTAATAGTTGCCTCTGGTTCAGGTTCTACTGGATCAATCCTTTTGTTTGCTGAAAAAGCCAAAAAAATCGGTGCCACAATTGCAGCAGTTATAGGGAAACCTGAAACACCACTTCATACTTTTTGTGATTTGGTGGTTGAGTTTCATCCTGAAACGGTTCCTGAGTCACAACAACTCAGTGCAAATGGAGGAGGTACTCGTTTTGAGCATTCTTTAATGCTTTTTCTTGATAGCTGTATTCTCAACTTGGTTTATGATAAACGAGATCTCGCTTATCAAGGAATGATGAAGCGACATGCTAATTTAGAGTAAAAAGTTCTAATGATAACTCAACTTTCGCACCATAATAATTACTGAAAAACTCCCAAAACCCATTGTACCTTTGATGGAAAACCTTTTTCTCTCTTTTCAATTGGATACAGAAAAGACCACAGGGAAACATCATTAGTTTAATGGTGATTAAACTCAATCTTATTACCAAACTACTTTAAACCCGTATTGTCTTTGGCCAAAATAGAAAATAAAAAAACCGGTGGCTATTACTCTTATCAACTGATCTTTCTCTTTTGAGGAGACAAGATCATTACCCTCTATGGGAAGTACTGGTATATTGAAGCTAATCTTCAAACGGTAAAGTCTTTTTTGAGACTGACTCGAGAATTTAGGATTCGATCTTATAATGAACTGATTACTCAAACTAGCACTATCTTTATCATATATATCATGCTGGCGGTAGTGAACTGGAGAAATCAAGATCCCCGAACCTTGAAGAGCTCTTTTACATCTGCTATGATGAGGTTCAGGATAACTTTTATGGAAACTTTGACTTTACCCCTTGAACTCCTTAAATCCACTATGAAAAATGTTTTTAATCATTTAAAAAAGATCAAAAAGATACCATCTTATTTTGTCAATAGTCTTTCAGCCTGGTTGAAAGAAAAAGTGTTATTATAGAACTATGAATGTTGAGAATGCTAATTTTAAAAATATAAAAAATATAAAAAGAATAATCAAAATGATTCAATTCAATTAATTGAAAAAATATTTTTAAATGTTAAAATATGAAAAGGTATTGTTAAGAAAATACCATATTTTGGGATAATTCTTAAAAAAGGTAGGTGATGCTCAAAAAAACGGTGAAAAGAGTTGTATGAGATAGTGAATTTTCAAGAAAAAAGGAGAGGAGAAATTTAAGAATGAAAAAACAATGGGCGAGTTTTGTGGTGGTTGTTATAACGTTTCTTATGTGCTGTGGTTTAGCGATTGCCGAAGAAGATGTTATTAAAGTAGGAATAATGTATAGCCTCACGGGTACGGGAGCGCCAACCGGTAAAGCTCAGTCAGAGGGAGCTCTTCTTGCTGTTAAAGAAGTTAATGAAGCAGGAGGATTAACAATAGGGGATAAAAAGTATCAAATTGAAGCAGTTGTTCGAGATGATGAAACAAAACCTGATGTTGCAGTTCGAAGGTATCGAGAATATATTGAAGAAGGAATCACGACCTTGGTGGGTGGAACCTTCGCTCACGTCAGTACAGCTATAAATGAACAAGCGTTAGATGGTAGCGCATTTGTAATGGTTACGAATTCAATTGAAGAAGCTGTATTTCGTAAGGAAAATAAAGCTCCTTACTATTTTACTTCACAAGGTGCTGTAGATGCGATAGGTCGTATGACCTCGGAATATGTGATTCAGACTTATAAACCAAAATATGTTATAGCTTGCCTTCCTGACTATGCATATGGTCATGGAGTTGGTGTTGGGATGAAGCAAGTTTACGAGAAATATCCTGACATTAAATTAGAATTTATTTGGACTCCGGTAGGAACTCCTGATTATACTTCTTATATACTCAAGATCATTGAATCCAAGCCTGATGTGGTACAGATGGGGCAATGGGGTACTGATGGCATTGAAATACTGAAACAAGCTTACGAGTTAGGTTTAAGCAAACATACCAAGATTTTTTACAATGCTATTGTAATAAGTATTGCTGCAGGTATCCCGCCCGAAGCTCTTAACGGGGTAACAATGGGAATGTGGCTATACCATGATTTAAGCCAAATTAAAGAAAAAGATATAGAGACCTACGAAAATGCCGAGAAGATACGGGCAGCTTTTATGAAAGAATATGGTGAACAACCCGATGTAATGGCTGCATATGCCTACATAGGAATGAAGGAAACCCTCCGGGCTATGGAAGCTGCTCAATCAACTGATCCAGCAAAGATGTATCAGGCATTATTGGGGAGTCCCGATTTCCAAAGTTTTAAAGGACCAGGTACTTGGCGTCCTGATGGGAGACCTTTTTACAAGTACGCTTACTTTGTTGGTGAAGGAAAAGGGACTGAAGGACGCGTTGACCAATGGGATTTTGCCAAAATTACTGATTTCTTTGAAACCGAAGTTCTATGCTTACCATTAGCGGAAATGGGGTATGAGTGATAGTAAGCTGACATGGCTCCCTTTAAAAGGGAGCCATGCTTCTTTTTATTCAAAGAGAAATTGGTTTGAGGAGGCCAACGTAGATGAGCTTACTAACGACGAATGGATTAGTTAAGCACTTCGGGGGTTTAACTGCGGTCAACGATGTAAACCTTTCTATAGAGGAAAATGAAACTTTAGGGATTATTGGGCCAAATGGGTCAGGAAAAACCACCCTCTTTAATCTATTAACTGGCTTCTTTCTTCCATCATCAGGTAGAGTATTCTTCCAAGGGAGGGATATAACCCGTCTATCGCCAGAAAAAAGAGTAAGCATGGGAATGGTGCGTACCTTCCAGCTCGTATCAGTATTTAATTCCCTCAAAGTATGGGAAAATCTGGTTCCTTGTATAACTTGGAGTTACAAGTTTCATCACTCATTTTGGAGGTTTTTAACCTCTTCTTCTCATAGTACTTGGGACAGTTCCCTAGAAGCATTGAAGCTTGTCGAGCTTGAAGGCTATGCCCATGCAGTAACAGCAGAGCTTTCCTATGGTGACAGAAGGCTGCTTGAGATTGCCCTTTCTCTTTCTTTGAAGCCTAAGCTATTACTTCTCGATGAACCGTTCAGTGGTTTAAGTGATGTTGAAATAACCAAAGTTCTATCGTTATTAAAAATTCTTAAAAGTAAAGTAACAATTGTCATAATTGAACATAAAATATCAGCAATTGTTGATTTTGTGGACCGGCTCAGCGTAATGAATGAAGGGCATATCATTTGCGAGGGGGATCCATCTGAAGTTCTTAGAGACTCTTTAGTTAACGAGTGTTACTGGGGCAAGGAGGAAATGTTTGAAGAAGAAGGACAGCGTGAAGCCTCTTTAGATCAAAATTAAAATTTGTCTTTTTAGGGGGGAAATGTAAGGTATGCTAAAAGTAGCAGATGTTGACGTTGCTTATGGTCACGCAAAGGCGCTGTATAACATATTTCTTGAGTTAGAAGCAGGAAAAACCCTTTTTGTCGTGGGCAGAAATGGAGCAGGTAAAACAACACTTCTCAAAAGTATAGTAGGACTTATTCGACCCCTTAAGGGTTCGATTTACTTTGATAATGAAGATATAACAGGTTTTTTGCCAAATAAGCTGTATCATCGAGGAATTCGTTTTGTTAATCAGGATAAGAAGGTTTTTGGTAGCCTAACTGTTCAGGAAAACATAGAAATTGCTGCATTCTCAAGCTCTGAACCTCTTTCTCAAGCTCTTAATAAGGTTTTAGAAATATATCCCAAAATGGAAGAATTTCTTCAACTAAAAGCCGGTCAGCTGAGTGGTGGACAAAGACAAGTTCTCCTCATTGGACAAGCCTTAGTTGGTGATCCAAGATTGGTGCTTATTGATGAACCCACACAAGGCTTAGCAGCTGTTGTCATTAATGACATTGCTAAGATATTAAGTCGTTTAAAAGGAAAACAATCGACAATCATTGTTGAGCAAAATCTTCCTCTTGTAAGTCGTTTGGCAGACCAAGTTGTTATACTTAAGGAAGGGAAGGTTTCCCGAATATTAGATGATGTTTCAGAGATCCGCAACCTAGTTCTTTTAGAGAAATCTCTTTAGGTTCGATTAAGATTAGGAGAAGGGGATAGAGTCTTATGAGGAATGTCCTTAATAAGAAAAGAAGGGTAATTCAGATTTTTACTATCTGGTGGGGTCAATTAACCAAAACCAATGTTGGGCGGCGAATTTTTGAGTTAATCTTTCTAATCATCGTCTTTTTATTTTTTATCCCTTTTCTAGGCACCCATCGAGCAACCGATTTTGCGATTTTTTGTATTATGGTGTTATCTTTTGATCTTTTATATGGATATATGGGAAGACTGTCTATGGGACATCTTCTCTATTTGGGAGTGGGTGCTTACGCTACAGGTCTTTCCCTTCGATATCTTACTTCAAATCCTTTATTAGCTATTGTATTTGGAGTGCTGGCTGCTTGTGTGGTAGGAATGGCAGCGGGATCTATTGCTATTCGAGCAACTGGAGCGTGTTTCGCCTTGATTAATCTTGCTTTTAACCGCGTTGGTTGGTTTTTGGTAATGTCACCCTTAAAAGCTATCACCGGAGGAGAAAATGGTTTGAGTGTTAGAAACCTTAGTTTCAGTTTTTTTAATTTTAGAAATCCAAATTTTCGTTTCTGGTTTGTCTTAATTTCCTTAATATTTGTTTTCTTTTTCCTCCGAGTAATCACATCCTCTTCATTTGGAGTTCTATTACGATCAATAAAGGAGGATGAAAAACGAGTGAGGTTTTTAGGTTATAACACCTACTATTATAAATGGATTAATTTTATAATTTCTGCATCTGTCGCAGGTTTTGCCGGAGCTTTAACAGCATTGAATTATGGCTACATTAATCCCAATGTGCTCGATGTGAATGCAAATTCGGGTGTTATATTCGCTTGTTTAATAGGAGGTCCTGGATGTCTTTATGGATCGATTGTTGGTGGAATTATTTATATGTTAATAACAAACCTTCTTCCCATTTATTTCCAGCGTTGGGAACTTCTTCTTGGGGTATCATTATTACTCATCGTTTTCAGATTTAGAAAGGGCATCTGGGGTGGTCTGGAAAGTCTATTTAATAGAATTGCTGCTCGTGAAAACTCCGACCCGCCTTTGGAGAAAGGGGTATCCAAATGATCTATGCAATTATGTACGGATTGACTATTGGAGCAGTACTCTATCTTATTTCTATTGGTCTATCTTTAACCTTTGGAACCATGAGGGTAATCAACTTTGCACATACGATTACTTATACAATTGGGGCTTATATTTTAGCAGCATCAGTAAATGACTTTGGTATACCCTTTCTATGGGGAGGTATTTTAGCGGTTTTGATCGCTGCTTCGGTGGGTTACTGTATTGAGCGCTTCATCATCCGACGTTTATATGGGGAATCATTGGATTATACTTTTATTGCGACCTTTGCAGTTTTTCTAATTGGAGTTGATATAGTAAAGTGGGTATGGGGTGTGTATCCGAAACCGCTCAGCGATCCGATAGGGAAGTCTATCGATTTTTTAGGATTTGTTTTTCCAGTTTACCGTATTTTTGTAATTCTTTTAGCGATTTTAGTATTTTTTGGGCTTGAACTATTCATAAGAAAGTCCATGGTTGGCAAGATTATCAGAGCGGCGCTGGATAATAAAGAAGGAGTACGCTGTCTTGGTATACGAGTTGAGAAGTATTTTTCTATTGCCTTTGTTTTAGGAAGTGCTCTTGCAGCTGTTGGTGGAGTCTTATATGCACCTATTACAGCGGTTCATCCTTACATGGGTTTGAATGTCTTGCTCCTCTGTTTTGCCGTGGTTTTAACCGGAGGAATGGGAAACTTACGAGGGACTTTTTTTGCTTCCTTTATATTGGGCATGCTAATTTCAATTACAGGTCGTTTTTGGCCTGCCGGATCTGAAATTGTGGTTTTTATTGCCATGGCTGTTGTGCTTTTCTTCAGACCAATAGATATTTGATGGTTATATCGAATTTAGTTTCATAACATTTTGTGTAATAAAGAGCAATTATAATTAAAAGCGAAATAAAAATTTTTGAACTTAACTAAGCAATGAAGGAATCAATCTTTAGCTAATTTAGAGTTAAAAGCTATCTCTGCTAGTATCTGCGAGAAATGGTTTCTATTACTATAATTAACAACTCTTTAATAATAAGACTCTATTATAGCTTTCAAAAAATGGAATGTTTAGGAAACTTTAATTTAATCTTTAAAAAAATACTGAAGTAAAAAGTTAATAAGAATTATTAACCATAATTATCAGAGATCGTGATTAAAAAATTAATCATACAAAGTTGAATTGTTCAAGGGCAGTGAATAAAAAACCATCATCTTAAGAATTGAAGATTTATAATAATGTAAAAAAATCCTTAACATAATATATTTTATCTATTTTTATAAAAACTGAATCATATTTTGTTTGGTGCTTATTCAAAAGGATAGTTTTAGTTTCGATAATTGAAAGGTACATTAAAATTTCGTATAATTTTTTATATAAAGTTTGATTACTATCAGAAAATGGTAATTATATACCAATTAAGGAGGAAAAGTATGAGATTACAAGACAAAGTTGTTATTGTAACTGGTGCTGGACAGGGGCTTGGGGAGGCCTTCTGTAAAGGTTGTGCAAACCAGGGTGCCAAA
>Ga0334890_1002444_pt1 | contig 21424 bp, 18 predicted proteins | sample GraSluR1_MG_3_FD_207220 | JGI IMG/M metagenome (GOLD analysis project Ga0334890, IMG submission 207220) | Sludge microbial communities from methane-producing bioreactor in Wageningen University, Netherlands - Granular Sludge_31_08-R1 | ecosystem: Engineered > Bioreactor > Anaerobic >... | reverse complement strand
TGTCAGTGATCTGGTGACGGTCCTGGAACGCTTTGACGATCGGGATGATCGTGGCAGTCTCGGCCTTGTTACCCTCATAGCAGGCGATCTCTAACGGGAACCCGCTCCGGTCAACGAGCAGCCCGACGACGATCTGCGGATCGACACGACGCTCTTTACTGAAGCCGACTTTGCGAAGATCGTCTTCGTTCTCGGCCTCGAAATACAGCGTGGTGGGTCGGCGCGGGGCGCGGTGACAGCGTTACCGCTGTTCCGTTTCCCCGGGCCGCCCGCCGAACCCGCCGTGCGCCTTTCAACGCAACGGGCTCTCCACGAGGTTGATGCCGGTTCACGCGGTGATCGTGAGGTCGTAGGGGTTGGGGATGCGGTTGCCTCGATACCGGTAGCGCTCGATGCGTACCTTGGTGGGATCGAAGAGGACCGCTGCCGGGGTGGTGATGGTGTTCCAGCTGCCGTTGGGGCGGCGGAGCCATCGTTTCACCCCTTTCCAGCCCCAGCGGTGTTGCTCGCGTTGCCAGGCGACGAATCTTCGCCAGGTGAAATACCTGAGGAAGGAGAACCGTCGTCCGGCGAGCGCGTGGCGGAAGTAGTACGTCCAGCCTCGCAATGCCGCGTTGACCTCGTTGATCACGTCGGTGAGTGGTCGTGGGGACCGGCGGGGAGTCAACGCACGGATGGTCTGTTTGATCTTGGTGAATGCCTTGTCGGCGATGAAGACCATGCAGAACCATTTCCGGTCTCCTCGTCGTTTCTTCCATTGGATGTGGAAGCCGAGGAAATCGATTCCCTCGCTGAGGTGCGCGACGCGGGTCTTGGACTCGGACAACGTGAGCCCGACCGTTGCCAGCACCTTGGCGGCGTGTTCTTTCAACTGGGCGGCGTCTTGGCCGCTGCCGTTGGTCATGATGACGAAATCGTCGGCGTAGCGCACGATCCGCCAGTTGGCCTTCCCGTGATAGCGGCGTTTAGCGCGAGCAGCCTGGGTGGACTGATCGCCGCCTTCGGCCCACGGGGCCATGATCGCTTCGTCCAGCACGGACAACGCGATATTGGCCAGCAGCGGCGAGATGATCCCGCCTTGGGGTGTTCCTTCGATGGTGGCGGCCTCGCGGCCGAGTTCGTCAAGAACTCCGGCTTTGAGGAATGCCCGCACCAACGCCATGACCTGTTTGTCCTTGATCCGTTCACGGACTCGTGCGAGTAGCGCGGTGTGGTCGATATGGTCGAAACATCCTGCGATGTCTGCGTCCACCACCCACCGATACCCGCGCGTGGCGTAGTAATGGATCTCAGCGACCGCGTCATGAGCGCGCCGCTTCGGCCTGAACCCGTAGGAGACCGGCACAAAGTCGGCCTCGAAGATCGGTTCCAGCACCATCTTCAAAGACTGCTGCACGACCCTGTCGGCCAGCGTCGGGATCCCCAACGGCCGCGACTTGCCGCCCGGTTTGGGGATCAGCACCCGGCGCACCGGGCAAGGCCGGTACGTGCCGTCTTTCAAGCTCGCGGCGATCCCTGCCAGAAACGCCCCGACCCCGCCCTGCTGAACGAGTTGACGCACCGTGAGGCCATCAACTCCAGCAGTGCGGGCTCCTTTGTTGTGTGCCACATGCTCCCAAGCCACCAGCAGGTAGCTGGTATGCGACACCAGATTGAACAAGTCGCCGAACCGCGCCTGGCGGTCAGCCCTTGCCCACCGGTGATATTTGACCTGCGTCCGCGCTACCCGCGCGCCGATGATCTCCATCAGCGTCGGGGCATCAGAGTTCACCGATGCATCTTGCGCCATCACAGCACCTCCTATCCAACCTCGCTGCCGCCCTTCCCCATGTGTCCGGCTCTCCCGGACCCGGAGTACTACGGCGGCTCCGCCAGCCTTCCGGTCGATCAGCAGACGACGTGCTCAACCCATCCCGGGCACGCTGGCCGCGCACCCGGACAGGCAGACCGAAAGGCCTTCCCATGTTCACTTGCTGTTCGCTGGTCGAAGGAGGCACCCGGCTATCTGCCTGCGGCCTCACCAGCACCTACTCCGTACTCCGTAGTCATTCGCTGCTGGCCCCACCACGGGATCGTTACTCCACCCCGCAGCAGTCCACCCACCGACAATCGCCCGCAGATGGCGCACCGCGCCCGCCCCAGATCCATCGGGTTCGAGACGGTTGTACGTCAAGACAGGTACTCACACCGGTTCCTCGCGTATACCTCTTCGACAACGCTCGCCGCACCCACGCCATCCGACAGTGCTGACGCGTCACGGCTTTGTCAGGGCTGCTCCCACCCATCCCGGGCGTCTCCCCAGGTCAGGCTGCCCCCAGCTTCAAACCCCTGCCACGGCAGGGAATCAGGTGAAGGTCTCTCACCCCCACTCGAACAACAAGCGCCTCATGGCGCACGGTGACGTCGTAGAGCAGCAAGGAGATGTCCCCGCCAGCGTCGGTCCACACGTGGGTGAAGCAGGCCTTCGCGATCTGTTCGCGGTAGTCACCAGCCATGCAACGACGCAGCGCGGCGTAGTAGGTGTTCTCGTGGAACGCGTGCATGCCGAGTTGGCCGATCACCCGGATGCTGTCGCGTTTCGAGGTCGGCTCGACGAGCCGGGCTGCGACCAGCTGGAAGAACGCCTCGTCATCGATCACGGTGAACCCGAGCCGGCCCCAGGAGGCCCGGATCGCATCCATCAGGAGTTTCGATCGTGTCCCGGCGACTACCGCGACCGCACCCACCGGCACGCCGTGGGGATCGATACCCAACTCCAAGGCGGGCTGGCCGGCGTGAAGCTTGTCGTGGCCGGCCCGCATCAACGCCGCGAGCTCGGCGTCGGTATGGGCCGACCCCAGATGCTCCACGATCACTCGCTGGCCATGCCTCTTTTCCACGATCTGCACCGCGGTCGCACCAGACCGGGTCTTCACTTTCCGCAGATACGGGCTCACAAGCCTGATTCTAACCGCCCGTTAGTGCCCCAAAACCACCCACCGCAAGCCCCTGACAAGCAAGAACATTGACGACACACGCGCACCTGTGGAAGTCAGGTCGAACGAAACCTGCTCTCCTTGCCTATCGGCAAATTGTCGCTGCGCAGCAGGGTTCCCATGAAACCGATCCGCGAATGCCATCTTGAGGCACCTCCCATCTAGGTGATCAGCCTAGTGAACCGATCATGAGAAGTTGGTGCTTTCAGCGTCTGAGAGACGGACGGCCGCTTCACCTTCACCGAAGCGCGCCGACGACTGAGACCCGCGCCCCGGGCAGTCGTGCGGATTCCCATCGATCAGCGGCGCCGTGAATGGCTGCAAGTAAGGCAAAGCCCGCAAGACCTTTGGGGGGCTCACCATCGGGTGCCCGTCGGCATCCAGCCGGGGGTAAACGTGAGTGATCGGACCTCCAGCAGCACCCGAATCAGTCCGGATGACGGGCATGTATATGCGCTTGCCGGTGCTTTGCATAGCCGCGAGCTCATAGTAGACAACCGGCACCGTGTTGCAGTACCGAGCAGTGAATCCGATGATTGTATCTGCAGTGCTTGACGCGAGGTGGATCTCGGCGCCGCCGAACTCCCTGTTCAGTTTCCTGATCTTATCCGCAATATCGCTGGCCAGGCGTGCGCCCACTCGCTGAGGGATTTTATCGATGCCATCCGGATGCTCGATCCGGATTACCCGAATCACCTTGCAGTTCTCAACCAGCTTGGCCATTTCTGCCACCGGTTCGAGTGTCGGGGGCTTGGTGTTCGATACGAAGACCACTACTGCGGGGCGCGACACTTCGCCGTCGCCTATTCGCACCTGAGGCTTGACCTCCTCGCCAGCCGACGGTTTGTCCGAAGCCAGCGACTCGACGCAGTACTTCTCCTCCTTCGTCCGGACGAGCCTGCACAACTCAGTCGTCCATGCATTCAACTTCTCCTGGGACTCCTCGTCCTCAGCTTCTTGTTCTGCTTCAGGTGTTTGCGGGTCGGGAACAAGCGGATCCCACCACCACTTGTCGTGGCTGTCGACGATCGCGAGTTCCGTGATGTTGCGGGCATCAGGCAGGGCTGCACAGATCGCCCAGATCAGGCTTGCATGCCCCCCGTCCTTGAGGATGACTCGTTTCGCTTCAACATCATCGATGACATCGACAAGCCGTGGTAGGGCATGCTGAAGACAGTGGTAGCCAAGTTCTTCCGGCAGCGAGGTCACAGGATCCTGCTGCAACCGGATGTGCAGATCGGCGTCACTCGAGGCCTCTCTCCTGGCATGGCTGCTGTTGACTGCAGGCCTGGTCTGCGTCCTGATGACCAGGCCAGACTTCGCGATGTCCTTTCTGTTGATCAGCACCCGCTTCTTGAGCAGATCCGTAAGGAGCTGAGGCATCGTCGAAGCGCCCGGTAGTAGCTGGTATTGCTTCAGATCCTTCAATGGCTTTGGACCGAATAGCACGCTATTCCCGTCAAGTAGGACGCACATAACTCCTCGGAACATCTCCCGGAGCGAATGAGTACGTGAATTCTCACCACCCCGGAGGTCCAGAACATTTCGCCGAATTTGCCGCAGCATTTCCCGGGGCGAACGGGATGCAGGCTCGTCAAGGCAATAGATCTGTTTGGCCGATCGCAATCTTCCCATCAGAGTCTGCGTCTTGAGCAGCCTGTCAGGCATATCAATGGCCACCTCTTGGGAATGGTTTGCGCGGATAGCGTTCAGCACGTACAAAACGAAACCGTTCTCTCGTTTCGCATCCAATGCTCGCAGCTCTGGGAGTTCAACTCTAGGGATGAAGCGGCTGTTCTTGATGTCACGAGTAACCAGCAGAATCGCAGCGCTGAGGCCATCGCCAAATGCCTCCCTGATCCGCGTTGCAGTCTCCCCGCCCGCCAAGTCTGCTCTGTCCCGCCAGGGCACTATGCCGCCAGATCGCAAGAATGTGTCGACCAACTCCGCCAACCCGGTGCCATCACTTTGGCGATAGGAGATGAAGACCGGACCGTCACCGCGTACGCGCGGCCAACTCTCTTCATGGTTCTGATCCACTTGCCTGATCCCCTCCACAGCTGATCTGACGACGGCTGGGCACGCCAGCACGAACCGCTTCTGTGTGGTCTTGACGGACAAGCGATCCCGCCTGCCGCCCGCTGACAGGCCGAACGTTGCAGAAACCGCGCGTGCGTGCCGTACGAGGGTGTACGAACCTCCGCACACTGCCTTTCCGGCACAAGCCAACGGCCATCATGGACCCGTGCCAACGAAAACCACAGCGGAGCCGTCAACTGACACTGACCTGCTGCGAGTCGCCTCGAGGGCAGCCTGGCTCGCCAGCCATGATGAGCGGAACTCTCGCTTCCACAGCAATGGTTACTGCCCCACCCGAGTCGCCCCGTACAGCACGGCCGACCCGGACGGCACCAGGGTGCACGAAGTGTGCCGGGTAGCAGGATGTCTGGACCTGCTACACGAACTGCTGCTGCGCACCCTGAAGAAGCTGAAGCCCAAGTTGACCACAACGACCATAGACGACGTGTCCGCCTATGCATTTCGCACGGCCTGCAGAGAGCTCACCGAGCTCAGGCGCGCTGAGCGTATTGCTCAGGGATTTCCAGCGAAACCCGCACGCGGTGACGGCACGGCTGCACGAATCAACCTTGCCCTCAGCAGTCAACCAAACGAGTCGGCCGAGTGGCTGGTGGCCCTATTCCGCATTATGCGGTCATTTCCGTACTCCGCGCAGAATCTGACCGGTCAATGGCCAGTCGGTGGGCTTGTCGCCGAGCGGACGAGATACCTCGCAGACCAGCCGAGCTCGCCGGCCGTAATCCGGCGTGAAGCGATGCTGGTCTTGTCGATCGCCAATTCGGTGGCCGGCCACAAATGGGTCTACTGCAATCTCATACTTCCCCTTCACGCCTGCGGCGCCAGATCGATTCTCGAAGACAGCCATTCCGCGCCCGCGGAGGACTGTGAAGTGCGGTTGCTCAGCAGCATGCTGCGGACTACCTATCAGCGATACCGAGCTCAGGGTTATTCACCGCAAGAGGCTTTCGAACGGGCCAGCGTTGACGTCACCGGACGACCCGCACCACCGCCAACCTCGGACACCAAAGCCGCGCTGAGCGATCTGGAGCTCGTCCGTGCTGCCGGATGACGAGTGAGCCGAGCTACACGGCGAACCAATCGGGCTCTTCTGACTTGAGTGTGGGTGCCACCGTTGTCCGCGCCGCCAGTCGAGAAATACCCGAGGACCGTGTCGCGCCACTGCTACAGGGGCCCTCCCCAGACGCACGATCGGGGAAAGAGCAGGACGGGAACGACGCGAGGACTGTCTTCAGCGGCGGCTCTTACTCTCGCTCGGCAGGGAATGGTGAGCAATACGGACCTGCGAGGCCTCGGCATCAAGGACTGCGGGCCTCACCCTAGCAACAAGATCTCTGAGTGCCCCAAGGCTATCGGCCTTCTGGTGCACGTCAACCGTCGGATCGGCGAGCTCTGCCTCAAAGGCACGCAGCGTATCCTGCGAATCATTGTCGTCCTTCTCGTGTTGTTTGGCTGGCAAGGCATCATACTCAACGAGCAGCGGATGCGTCTGTGCCACAGCCACGTCTTTAACGTCCGCTCGGATGAAGCCTTCACTTCGAATGAAGGCGCACCACCGAGCATGCTCAAGCCTCCTATGCAGGTTCTTCTGCGCTAGCGACCGTTGGTCAGACGGCACACACGCACCAGGGATGCCCAGCGCCCGGCGGGCCCGCCAGTGAATGGGCACTGCGATGGATGAACTGTACGAGTATTCATCTTCCCAGAATGTCCTCTCGGCTTGCGCGAAGGCGATCTTCTCCCGATCTGCCCATGCCATGTGGCATGTCAGACCATTGAGTTCCATCACCGAATGGATCACCGTGTCGTAGTTGTAGACCTCGGCAAGATCACCGATGAGTTCGATGCGCGGCAGATCATCGGGCTTGCGACGAACGGTCTCCTCACCCAAGGCATGTGCAAGGGTCTTCGAGTTGCGCGAGATGACCAGGATGTGCACCGGGCGACTCTGTCGCGCGAAGCCCCGGCGGATCTCGGTGGCAATCTGCATGTTGCGAGAGTCATCCCCCACAGAAATGAATACGAATGTCAGCGGATCAACGCCCAGAAGTGTGTCGACCAATCCTGCGTCGGTGGCATCGACACCGCCATGCACCGAGATCTCATAGAAGGCATCCTGCCTGGGACGCGAGATCTGTTCGTGTCCCGCCTGCAGAAGCTCCGGGCAGGCCGCCTTGAAGCGTCCTTCGGCTTCGGGATCCTGATCGTAGGCATTGATCCGGAGACGATAGGAACCGTCGTCGAAGTCCATCTGCGTATACCAGGACAGGGCCTTCAGCATCTCTCGCCCATGACCGCCGAGACCTATGATCGCCGCCGAAATCAATCGGTTCGACCCCTCGGGCGCTGCATTTTCGAAAAGATCGAGTCCCGCCGGACGAGCGCCTCGGTCCCGCCACAGCCAGTCATACACGAGCAACCTGGCCGGATCGATCCTGCGAACGTGCACATCACTCGACCGATACCTCAGAGCTAGCTCGCCTTCGACTGTATCGGAAAAGACATAAAGATCGGTCTCGTCGCGTTTCGCATATCGAGGATCTTTGGTGATGGTTGCAGCGCACCAGACATCTTCCCTGTCGTCCGAACCGAGTATGAACATGCGAATCTTGCTCTGCCGACTGAATAGCCGGATCGGGAACGACAGCACGCCCTTCTTGAAGCAGATCGCGCCAAGACCTCGAGCCTGTGCGATGAGATCCGCCGAAGGGACATTGTTTGCCAGCACCACTCCCATGAAGATGATGACCGCTTTGGCATCGTTCGACCGCAGGCTATCGGCCAGTGCAACAGAACGCTCATTAAGCTCAGAGAAGACATTCACGTCATTACGCCGGCTAAGTAGACATCGTGCATACGTGGAGAAAGCTTGGAAGAATGTCAGCAGGAAACTGATCGTTACCAGCGGTGCCGCAGCCAGCAAGAGCGCCGTATAGAGGTACTTGGCCTTCAACAGCCAGCTGCTCGCCTGCTGGAAGTTCTCCAGCACCTCGACGAGCCCGATCCCCGCCGTAAATGCCTGGACTGTTGCGTAGACCGTGCCCAATGCCGCACCCAGCCAACCCACACCTCGAGGGGAGACGATGCCTGAGACCATTGGGAACAACAGAAGGTAGACCGCGATCGCCTGTCCAACGGCGAAGACATGGAACGGGTTGAGATCCGAAAACGCCGCTGCGCTGTGCCTCGGACGGCTCTGCGTCTTGTCGCCATCAGCGGGGCCTCGCCTGATCCGTCCGCTACTGGGCGGGCTGCGCCATACCCATACTGAGAGTAAGACCCCGGCCACCAGGGCGAAGACAGATGCATAGAACCAGATAAGCATGTGATCGACCTCTCACAGACCCCCGAGCATTGATGCCGTCAGGGGTATCTGACGGACGGCCCGGCTGGGTCTCATACGTGGCTTCGACTCATCGCAGGGGGCATTCGAACGCGCCGGCGTTTGGCACCGGACGACCCGCACCACCGCCGACCTCGGACACCAAGCCGGGTTGACCGATCTGGAGTTCGTCCATGCCGATGGACGACCAGTCAGCAGGACGACTTTCGGACAATGAAGACAAGCCCCATGTCACCTGGATCGAGTGACCAGCTTCAACATGAACACCATTCCGAAAAACCCGACAACGAAACCGACAAACGCACCGAAGGCGGCCGTGTAATCAAGACCAGGGCCACAATACTGGCCACCGCCGAGGGTGGCAATAAAGATGACCGCCGCGCACAAACCCAGAATCAGATCAGGAAAGCGCGCCACGCAAACGCCAAGAAGAACGGCAGCAACGACAGCGAATGCATACGCCAGCGGGATATTGCCGATCAGGTCAATCCCCAGCGGACTGTTCAGGTAGGAGACAACTTCGATCCCGCCGAACACGGCCACGCCAAATCCGGGCATGACTCCGCGACCCGCAAAGGAGGCTGCTACCGCGGCGAGGGCGAAGACAATCGCCAGGAGGACTCCCGAGGCGATCACGCCCACAGTGGGGGTCGAAGTGGTGCAGGCAGTCTTTCCGGACATCAGTTGGGCAACCGACGGCACGGCCGCGATCAACCCGATCCCGGACATGCCCCACTCGCCCACTGAACCAAGCGCGGCAAATCGGCTCATCAAAGCAGCCAGGACTCCCACACCCAGGCCGATTGGCGTCAGCGCACCCAAGCCGACAGAACCGCGGTCAGCCAGACCTGCGATTGCCGCGATCGTCACCAAACCGAGCAAGAACACGTGCCACGCTCCGGTAGGCGACGAACGCTTCTTGAACGAGCCTGTCGTGCGAAAGTGCACCACGTCCTTGATTAGTAGGCCGAATATCAATGCGAGCCCACCGAGCACCAAGAACCCCTCAAGCATGTCACGCCCTTCCGTTCACTCGCCTATGCCGCCTTCACGCCGCTCAGCCAGGCCGAACAGAGCCCGACGATCATTTAATGAGTCCGTCTCAACTGCGGGCTGGTACTGGCGCTCGAAGACATCGCAGGGCACAACCCATTGCGAACCGTCATCATCGGTGACCACCCAATCTCGCCGCGAAGCCTGAACACGTCCCTCATGCGTCTTCACTGTCTCGGATGCGATGACCTGTCGGGCGTGCACCCTTCCGGTCCGCTCGAATCTGTCGCCCTCTATGTGCTTGTAGGTCTTGGCGAACGACTCAGGGGCAACTGACCGCTGTTCACCATCGCCGCTGATCACCCACCAATCGCCTGCGCTCGCCTGCATGGTGTCACCGTGGCGGGTTTGCCAGGCCCGCGGAGCATTCAGCCGCGTCGCCCGTACCTCGCCAATCCGTTCGAAATCCCCTTCGTGGACCCTCCCAGGCGGCCCGCTGGGGAACTTCGTGATCTCGTCGGCCATCCGCATCCTCACTCGTGTTGGTCTCGGCAAGGCGCCAGGAACCGACTGGACTGAGCGGCGATCGTGTTCGCGTTTACTCTCACCCGGGACCTTTCACTCAGATACTGTTCGCATCCGTGTCTGACGGACAGCGTTCCACTGTTGATACCGCTCCATCGGCGCCGCCTATCGTCGGAGCGCTCAATGAGGAGGTCTTTGTTGGCACCTGCGCGGACCAGCACGACCAGGTGTGATTCACAACACGCCATCTGGCTTGTCCGTGCTCGATCAGCTTCAACGCCATGGCGATCCCGGCGACCCGGGAGCCGCGGCCCTTGGTGAGGCGCTGACGAAGCCGTACGGTGGTAAACATCGACTCGATCGGGTTTGACGATGCGGGCAGATGGATCCGGTCAATCCAGACGTACACGTGGCCAGTGCGAGCATCTGCCGTGCGCCATCACGAGCGAGCTCCAACAAGCATCGACCCATCGGCCGACTGAATGGACGCCTCCGCCTCGTGGACTACCTGAGCATGAGCGTGCCTCCCGAACCAGCGCGAGCACGCTGGCCCTGATCCCTTCTAATTGGACTTCAGACCATCCTCAGGATTTCATCTGGCCGATGGCATCCGGATGTCCTGATCATTACTCTCCTACCTCCCCATTGACACGATGTAAGGCACCTCCGAGAAGCTCTCGACTCCGCCTGCCGCTTCCACCTCAAGACCCCCACCGCCTAGACCATGGCCCCGGCGGACTACGCCAATGGCCACAAGCTTCACACCCGCAGGAGCTGAGGATCCTCGCGCTCAACGGTAGACGAGCATTGTTGTCGGATGATTGGCGCGACCAGCGAAAAGGCGGCAAGACCTATGACCACCGACAACTACGATCAATGAGTAAGACAACGATCCTGATAGCCGCTGGGTCGGAACTGTGACGGACCGACATCTACCCAATCTCCCAGGTATGACAGACTGCTGCCATGCCTGGGGGGATGGGTTCGAGCGGCCAACCGAAGAGTTCCTACTGCGGAGATCAGATGCGCGCTCATGAGGATTTCGCCGCAATCCGGCCCCTGGAGGCCGGGGATGCGACAGCCATATGGCGTCTCATCGAGGTAACCCCCGAGCTCGACAAGAACTCGCACTACCTCTACCTGCTGCTCGGAACACATTTCGGTGACACATGCGTCGTGGCGGAGCGGCAAGGGCAGATCGTCGGAGTCGTGACGGGCTTTCGTCCCCCAACACATCCACAGCGCTTGTTTGTCTGGCAGTTGGCCGTGCACCCCGAGAGTCGCGGCCAGGGAATTGCCCGACGCTTGGTCGAATGCCTGCTCGACATGCAAAGCATGCCCGTCGAGCGCCTCGACGTGACGATTGCGCCAGACAACGCGGCATCTCAGGCTGTCTTCCGATCGATTGCGAGGCGACGGCGCTGGACAATCGAGAGCGCTCCCTTCTTGTGTGGGACGGATGTTCCCTCGGAAGCAGGCCCGCACGATGACGAGTGGTTGTTCGTCCTGTCCCCTTCGAGCACATGAAGCGCTTCTTCGTCAGCCACGCAAGCAGAGATGCCGCCTTGGCGGCCGCCATCGTTTGCGAGATCGAAACGCAGGGAGCGTCTTGCTGGATGGCCCCTCGGGACATCCCGCTCGGCGCCAGCTATGCCGCCGCGATCGTCAAGGCCATCCGCGAGGCGGACGCCGTGATTGCTCTGTTGACAGAGGCGGGCGCCAGATCCAAACAAGTCCTCCGGGAGTTGGAGCGGGCATCAAGCTACGAGCGCCCAATTAGCGCAGTGCTCGTGGGCGACTATCAATTGCCGGCTGATATCGAGTACTTCATTGCCTCATTTCAGCACGAGCGCCTCGAGCACAGCGCCGAGCGCGACGCCATCGTCAAACTCGTGCACGCGCTGATCGGAACGGCGACTCCGATCGATGAACAAGCGCTCACGGACCCCACGGAGGGTCTCCTAGGTGGTGACGAGCCACCCGCGGTCGGCCGATTCATCGGACGCGAGGCGATCCTAAACCGGTTGGGGACCGTCCGTTCGGGTCTGGTCCTCATCACCGGCATTGCTGGCATTGGGAAGACCCAAGTGGCCGGGCAACTCTATCGTCGGACGCACAGCGTGGGCATTCCAGCCTACTGGCGACGAGTGACGGCCGTGGACGGGCCTGAGACATTGACCGATGACTTGTTGGCTTTTCTCCGCGCCTTGCCCGGCCACGGGCGAGTCAACTCGCAGGGACCCGTCGCGGCCCGTCGTGAGCTCTTGTCGGCGCTGCGCCATACGGAGGTCCTGATCGTTTTCGACGAGTTGGAGTCCGCGCGCGACCAGCAGCTGGACGAATTGTGGCGGGCGATGCTTGATGTCGAGCTTCGGGCGACTGTGGTCCTGACTGCTCGTGTCACACCAGCCTGGATGTCCGAGCGAGACGCGGTGGCAGGACGTGTACTTGTGCAGGAACTGGGGGGATTGACTCGCGCTGAAACTGAGGTTTTCCTAGAGGCCTCGCAGCTGCGTCGCACCGAGGCTCTGGTCGACTTGATTCATGGCCGCACCCAGGGTCATCTGCTGTTGCTTGATCTGCTCGTCTCACAGATCGTCAGCTTTGGCCTAGATGATGCCGAGATCGCCGACGCACTCCCCGACCTGTCCTGGGATCTCGATCAGTACCTGCTGACACACGTGTTCTCCGCCTTGTCCGAGCTGGAGCTCGAAGTTATTCGTTACCTCGCCATATCCTTCGTGCCGCTCACGACGAGCGACCTCGCTGCGCTTCTGCAAGCCCATAGCCGTGAGGCGCTGATCGGAGCGACGCGTTCGCTGGAGCGGAGGAGGTTGGCGCATCGAGTGAAGCTCGCCTACGCGGTCGAACCAGTGGTCCGCGATTACACGTGTCGCCATGCAACTGAAGTCGCCTTGACTCACGTGCGACTGGCCGAACTCCTAAGCACTCGTGCTGCCCGATCCGGCCGGGTCGTTCAGGAAGTCGCCTACCACTTCACCATGGCGGGCGATCATGAGCGGGCAGATGCGCAGGTGCTGGAGCATTTCGAGGATTTGTGGAACGACGGGAACCGGGGCTGGACCCTGGCGGCAGTCGAAGCCGCAGGTGCCCGCGCCCATGCTGCGTCCGATCTGCGCCGCGAGCTTTCCGCGACGCTTCTTGAGGCGCGCCTGGACGCAGACAGTGCCCGATATCTCGAGGCCATCGACCACTATGACACCGCCCTGAGGATTGCCGATTCCATGGGCGACCGGCTTGCATTCCAGCAGGTGTCTGTCAATAGAGCCGAGATCACCGGACGCCGGGGAGATTTTGCCCAAGCGTCAGACGCCTACCACACCGCAGCGCTCGAATTGGAGGCTCTGGGCCGACCACACGACGCCGACGTGGCTCGCCACGACCTCGCCGCACTCCTCACAAGGTACGGGCGCGGAGACGAGGCGCAGTCCTTGCTAGCATCGCTCAGTCGGCCCCCCGATGCCCGCAGAGCCGCCGAACGGCAGTCCCTATTGGGCCTCATTGCCACGGAACGCGCCGACTACGGCGCGGCCGCCAACGCCTGCTCGAACGACGAAAGAGAATCCCGCACTCTTGATGATGAGAATGGGCTGGCGCGAATTGCGAACAACAGGGGGGTACTCGCTCTGCTCGCCGGGGATCTGCGCGATGCCGCCTACTTGTTTGAGCAGAGCCGGGCATTTAACCACGACCAACAAGATGGCCACGGCGAGGCGCAGGCACGAGGCAACCTCGGAGTGGTGGCCCAAGTCCGCGGGGACATCGATCTCGCGATCGAGCACTACGCGGCTGCGCTGGAGACATTTGCGCCGGCAGGCGACCTCGTCTCCTGCGTCGAGATATACGCCAACGCGATCGCGCTGCCGGCAGATGCGCGCATCGCGCTTGGCTTCCGCGATCCGCCAGAAATGCTGCCGGATCGGTTTTCGCCCTCAGTGGCGCCCCGCTTCCTGTGGAATGTCTCTTACGGCTACCTTCCGTAGGGGCTGGCAGCCCATCGGAAGACCGGATTTCAGTTGCGCGGGCGACATCAACCTGAGCCACCCACTGAGGCACTCGCGGGGACGGCGACCCTACGCGCCGGGCCGCCGCGTCTGTTCCCTGACGCACGCCGAGCCACGCTGCGTGGATTCGACGGTCCTGTGGTCGCGGGCCGTCCTTGAAGGAATCCTGGACGTGCGCTCCGGGCTGACGCACCTGCCCGCAGACAAGCGTCGCCCGTGGCAGGCATACCTCGACGCGGCCGAGACCGAGCCTCTCTCGTCTTTCAATCCGAACGGCTTCACGGTCACCGCCCTCCAAGCGCCGTGGGCGTCCATCTAGGCAACCAGGCACATCGATGGCCCGGCGCGCGCGGTCCCGGCGCTCCAACCGGCGGTATCCATCGGCAACGACACCGTCGCCGCCATCGCCGGTGGCCTGCTCAGTGCCCGCTACGGCGCATCGGCCCTACCGCGCGAGTGGGTGCGCGACGTCCACGGCTAGCCCGGCATGCGCGCCGCCGACCTCGAGTCCTTGGCGCTCGCGATCGCGGGAACCCCTCAACACTGAACCAAGCAGAGGCTGTACATGGGCCAGAGGCTGCCTCGCGCGTGCCTCGTCTACTTGAGCATGGGCGCTCAGCCCGTCCGGCCACGCTCAGCAACCGCCGAAACCCGCATTTTGGGCGCCAACTGAAGAAGATCTGTCACGCCTCGGCCCAGTGCCGACCTCCTGAGCATCGCCCCCGCGAGTAAGTGCCACCTCCAGGCATCTCGACGGCGCCCGGATCAGCCACCGCGGCTGTCGATGGGCCCGCGTCACCGGGTGCTTCGGTAACCGCCCCAGCCAGCAACCTATGCTTGCCCCATGGCCGGAGCAGTCGGTGCCGCCACGGGGGCATACCGTGCGCTCGACACCGCTGCCCTCAGACTTCTTCGTGCCAACAACATGCCCGTGATCGTGGCCACCTGCGGCCGGCATCTGGTGGATCGGCGGGTCATCGCGTATCCCGAGTTCGTGACATTGGTAGCCGATGATCTCAGCGAGCTACGGGACGAAGGCATCCCCCTGCCGCGCACTGCCCAGGAGTACATCGCCGACTGGATCCGAGACGGAATCCTTATCCGCCGCGCAACCGCAGCCCGAGACGAGAGCATTGAGCTGTCTCCCACCGCCGCCGACGCCATCGCCTTCCTCGACGCGATCGATCGTCCGGTGGCAACAGTGACATCGTCGCGGCTCGCCAATGTCTCCGATCTCCTGGCACTACTGGCCCGCGACACCGATCCCGATCCGTCAACCCGAATCGCAGCCTTGCAAGCCGAGCGCGATCGCCTCGATGCTGAGATCGCTCGGGTGGAGTCCGAAGGATCGGTGCCCGCCGATCATGCCGCGGCGAGCGAACGCCTGGCTGAGATTCTGCGTCTGGCCGAGGCCGTACCCAGGGACTTCGCCAAAGTGGCCGACTCCTTCGAGCGGCTCAACCAGGGTCTGCGGGAGCAGATCATCAACCACGAAGGACAACGCGGGGAGGTGCTCGACGAGATCTTCGCCGGAGTTGATCTGATCGAGAGTTCCGACGCTGGACGCACCTTCGACGCCTTCTACCGTCTGCTGCTTGACCCCGAACTCGTCGAACGATTCGACGCATCCGTGGATGCCGTGCTGGATCGCGATTTCGCGGCCGACCTCCCGCTGGCCGGGATCGCCTTCTTGCGGCAGTACCTCACCACGCTGCAAAGCGAGAGCGCACAAGTGCGCGGCACGCTGACCGACCTGTCCCGCAGCCTGCGACGGTTCGTCGAGACCCAGGAGTACCGCGAGCAGCAAAGACTGGCGACGGCAATCAACACCTGCGAGCAGGCCCTCATGGGGTTGCTCCACAGCCTGCCCACAACCCACAAGATCGGCGTGGGATTGGACCTGACATCAATGAGGTTCTCGTCCATCGGGTCGTGGGCGCTGCACAACCCCGCGGACGTCCGCACCGCGGAGACGGTCGACGAGCACGACACCCAGCCGCTCAATCTGGAGAATCTGCGGGAGCTGGTGCGTCTCACCGAGATCGATTTCGGCGAACTGCACGGCAATGTGGCCGCGGTGGTGGACGAACGAGCCACCGCCACAGTCGGCCAGGTGCTGGAGCGCTTTCCCGCATCGCAGGGCCTGGCATCGATCGTGGGGCTGCTCGTCCTGGCAGTCGAGTACGCAATCCGGGTGCCCGGCTCAGAGGTTTGGACGTGGCAGTCCCGATCAGGCAGATCGAAAAATGTCAGTGGTCCGCGGTATCTCTTTAGTACTGTTCCTGCCGATTGGACGAAGAGATGACGCTGCAGCCTACGCCGCGCCGCGCAGAAGACACCGGCGACGGAGATCTCGAGATCGCCGTCGAGCCGATCGACATTGCCGATCCGAGCCCGCTTCCCCCGGGCGTGCGCCGCGTCCTCATCTACATGATGCAGGGCCCGTACCTTCGTGCGGACGCCAACGCCCGGCTATGGGAGCAATTGAAAGCGCAAGAACCACTCGTCCGCTCCCGGCTCGCAGATGTCTATCTTGACTTGGTGGTCGACGACGAGGCGGGAGTCGCCTTCGTCCGACATCTCGATGTCGATGGGGCGGTCAAGGCGATCCGCACCCAGCCGCTGACACTGATCGAGACCGCGCTGGTGCTGTATCTTCGACGAACGCTGCTGAAACGCGACAACGGTGCGGTGCGGGTCTTCGTGGGCCGTGACGAGATCGAAGATCAACTGCGCAGCTATCGCGCCGCCGACATCAGCGACAAACGCGGCTTCGACCGCCGCATCGAAGCGGCGATCAACAAGATGAAGAGGTATTCAGTGCTGCTGTCGGTGAGCGGGGACGACGACCGCTGGGAGATCTCACCCGTGCTCGCCCTGGTCGTCGGCGCGGACGAGGTAGCCGCCATCACCGACGAGTTGCATCGACTGCTGCACGATCAAGGAGCTCAAGGAGCTCAAACGTGATCGGCCAGCAGCGCCTCTGCAAGGTGCAGTTGGTGAACTGGGGGACGTTCCAGGGGGCGAGGCAATTCGATGTGCCGCGCGCGGGTTTGTTGTTGACCGGTCCATCCGGGTCGGGCAAGTCGTCGCTACTGGACGCGATGGCAGCCATTCTTGTCAAGCCTGCGCGGGCACGGTTCAATGCGGCTGCACAAGGCACTGACACCGGCGACCGTGATCGCAATCTGCTGACCTATGTCCGCGGTGCCTACAAGCGTCGGACTGACGAGCAGACCGGCGAAATCCAGACCGCATATCTTCGCACCGGTGCCACTTGGAGCGGTATTGCGCTCACATTCGGTGATGGCCAGCAGCAGCGCGTCACCTTGGTCAGGCTCTTCCATATCGCCAGAGCGACAAACGATGCCAAGGACCTCAAATCGGTCTTCATGCTCGCAGACGGCGAGGTCGAGTTGCTGGCGCTCGCACCGTACGTGGAAAACGGCCTCGAGGTGCGCCGCCTCAAACGCGAATTCCCAGGTCAGGATGTGTTCAGCGGCGAGGCCTACTCGTCGTTCGCAAACAAATTCCGGCGGCGCCTGGGCATCACCTCGGAGCAGGCGCAGCTCCTGCTGCACAAGACGCAGTCGGCGAAGAACTTGACCAGCCTTGATTCTCTCTTTCGGGAGTTCATGCTTGATGAGCCGAGGTCATTCGAACTTGCGGACGAGACCGTCGTGCAGTTCACCGAGCTTTCCACCGCCCACAGCGCGGTGGTTGACGCCCGTCGTCAGGTGGAAGCACTGGCACCCCTGCGGATCTCGGACCAGGAACTGACGCGGCTCGCCGCCCAGCTCACCGACCTGTCGAACCTTGAGGACCATGTGGGCAGCTGGGTGCGCGATAAGCGGCTGGCCGAATACCGCGGGCAGGAACACCGGCTCCAGCAAGAACTGAGATCGACGGCGGCGGAGTTGTCGTCCGCCGAGCAGGCCAAGCAGGCCGCCGACACTGCACTGCGGGATGCCGAGCGGGCCCTGGACGGGGCGGGCGGAGCCGAGGGCGAACAGCTGCAGGAACTACGGACAATCCAAAGCGCTCTTCTTGGCCAGCGCCGGGCGGAGCGCTCCAGATTGGCCGACCTGGCGGCAGGCGAACGGCTCAGCCTTCCCGCCAGCGGAATCGACACGGAGCGGTTCGCGCGCGAGGCGGCGGCACGCGAGGCCGACGTGACCGCACAACTCCAGCAGGGCAAGGCTTCGACCCACGACAGACATGCCCGGCGCAGCCAGGCAAGTCAGCACAGATCGACGATCGTTGATGCGCTAAAGGGGCTTCGGCAGCACCATTCAAACTTGGACCGGATGCTGCTGAATGTGCGTTCTCTGCTGGCCGAACGACTCCAGGTTGATGAGTCCAGGTTGCCTTTTGTCGGCGAACTGCTGGAGGTCCGCGCCGACGAGCGGGCCTGGAGTGGGGCGATCGAGCGGGTGCTCGGTTCGTTCGCCCGCACCCTGGTCGTCCCGGATGCGCACTACCGTGCTGCCGCCGAGATCATCGACGAAGAGAACCTGCACACTCGCCTGGTTTACGAACGAGTGTTTCCAGGGCAGTCCGCCAGCTTCGACGCGCCGAACGACCCGCGCTCGCTGGTACACAAGCTAGCTCTGGCGGACGGCCCGTTCAACGGCTGGCTGTGGGAGCGGCTGTGCAACCGCTACGACTACGCCTGCGTCGACCACCCCGACAGATTTGCCGGGGTCCGGCGGGCGGTCACGGTCAACGGCCAGATCAAGCACAACGAACACCGCCACGAGAAGGACGATCGGTCTCGGCTGAATGATCGTGCGCACTGGGTGTTGGGCTTTTCCACCGAGGCGAAAGAGGCCGAGCTGGAGGATCGGTTGAGGCGGGCCGAGGAAGAGCTGCGAGCCGCGGAGGCCGAGCTACAGGCAGATGATGATCAAACCGAGGCCCTGCGGCAACGCCGACGCGTACTGCGCGAACTGCAGGGGTGCTCGTGGGCGGCCATTGATGTCGCGGCGGCGCAGCAGAAGGTGGCCGAGTTGGACGCGCGGCTGGCGCAGCTTCATCAAGCCCAACCCGACCTCGCCAGGCTGGAATCCGTGCGGGCGCAGCTGCAACAGGATGCCAATCACGCCGAGCAGATCCGGCAGCAACTCGCGCTTCGCTGTGCGCAGGTCGACCACAGGCTCGCCGAACTCAGCGCGCTCATCACAGACCTCGCCGACCAGATGGTCCACCACGCGCCAGTCCCCGCCGAGATCGCCGCGGATCTGGAAGAGTTGGCCGCCGAAACCGGCGTTGGGCTGGACGAACTCGCGATGGGCCGCCAGCTCGGCCAGCGGCACAAGAAACTGGACGATGCCGTTCACAAGACCCAGCAGTCGGCGGTGCGGGCTATGAGTCACTATCGGCAGAACTGGCCGGTGTCCTCGGCCGACTGGGGCGATGACACCGAGTACCTCGCGGACTATCTCGCCCGATTACGTTCGCTGGAGGACGACGGACTTCCCGCCTTCGAGAATCGCTTCTTCGATCTTCTGCAGCGACAGGCACGCAACAACATCAGCCAGCTGGCGCTTGTCATCAAGGGGGCCCGCCGGGAGGTGCGGATACGGGTTGACGAGGTCAACAGGTCGCTGCTGATGACCGAGTTCGCGCCGGCGTCGTTCTTGCAGATCGAAGTGCGGGATCGCACCCTTCCCCAAGTGGAGGAGTTCCTGGCGAGCTTGGCCAAGATCACGTCGGGTTCGCTGGCCGGGACACTTGAGGATCAGGACGATCGTGAAGCAGCGGAGCGTCGCTTCGAACTGATGCAGGTGCTGCTGGACCGGCTGCGCTCGGCCGATCCTGCCGACAAGAGCTGGCGTCGGCTCTGCCTCGACACCCGCCAGCACGTCTCGTTCCAGGCTCGGGTGCAAGATGCCGAGGGCAATGCGCTCGATCACTACACCGGGTCGGGCGGACGATCGGGCGGCGAACGGCAGCGACTGGTCACCTTCTGTCTTGCTGCGGCGCTGCGTTTCCAGTTGGCCCCGGCAGATCAGGAGCGGCCGGAGTACGCCCTGGTGGTCATCGACGAGGCCTTCGACAAGGCGGATCACAATTTCACTAAGGCTGGGCTGGAAGTGTTTCGCCAGTTCGGATTCCAGTTGTTGTTGGCCACTCCCCTGAAGATGTTGCAGACCATCGAGGACTATGTCGGAGGTGTGGTGATGGTGAGCAATGAGGCCGGGAACAGCTCGCAGCTGCACCAGCTCATCTTCGACGACGATATGGACGACGTCCCTGACACCACGGCGCAGGATCGGCTGCTGTGAGAACGGTTGCCGATGCCCGGAAATGGGCGGAAGGCCAATGGCTGCGCAACTGGAGGCAGTGGCTGACAGCAGCTGAAACGAATGCGAAATCGTGGCCGCTTCACCCGCCCAGCCAAGCTCAGTTCGCCGCCGATCCCGAGGCGGTCGCTCGCTGGACGAGGTCGTGGCGCGATCTTCGGGTCGCGGGAGTCGAGGTGGAGTGGGTCGAGCGGCACTGGCCTGCCTATGGCCGCCAGCTGCTTCCCCAGCGGGTCGTCGCCTCACCGGACGCCATTGCCGGGCTGGCGGGGCATGCGTCCGAGTGGCGACGGGCGAGGGCGAACGCTGCCCGGCTGCGCGATCAGTGGCCGGGCTTTGACCTCAGCGCGGCGACCCGACTGGCCGCGCGGGCATTGAGTCGTCTTGATGACCATCAGACCGAACGGCTGATTGCTGTACTGGGCTGGCTGATTCAAAACCCGGCGTCACATCTGTGGGAGCGCGAACTGCCGGTGCCAGGGATCGACACGAAGTGGTGGGAGCAGCACCGGTCGTTGGTGGAGCCGTTCGCGCTGGCACTCACCGGCCAGCCGGATGCCGTCGCGCCGCCAAGCGCTCCGATGTTCGGAGTCCGCGTGCTCGATCCTGGCTTGTCGGATGGCCCACAGGAGTTCGCTGCGGGGGTGGCCGGCCTGAACGCTGCGGGGCTGGTCCCCCACCTCGTGCTGATGAGCGAAAATCAGGTGCCCGTCATGAGACTTCCGACGCTGCCGGGGGTTGTAGCCATCCACAGCATGGGATTCGCTGCCGTCAACCTGGCCACGGTGACCTGGATCAAGGATGCACCCCAGCTGTATTGGGGCGATCTCGACAGCTACGGTTTCCGCATCCTGGGTCAGCTGCGGCAGGTACTGCCGAGTGTCCGGTCTGTGTTGATGGACGCCCGGACCCTGCACCGTCACGCTGACCTCGCCATTGCTGAGCCTCATCCATACCGCGGCGAGATCGGGTATCTGAGTGCCGCAGAACGGAGCGTCCTCGCCGAGATTCGTCGTGGCGACCTTCGTCTGGAGCAAGAACGCATCGACAAGGCATACGCGCATGCCGAACTCACAGCCTCCGTGGCGACGATCACCCGCATGGCGGAGGGCCGCGGCTGATGGCATAGCAAAGGCGGTCTGCAGACCCACTGCCCACAGA
>Ga0334890_1002441_pt1 | contig 21437 bp, 19 predicted proteins | sample GraSluR1_MG_3_FD_207220 | JGI IMG/M metagenome (GOLD analysis project Ga0334890, IMG submission 207220) | Sludge microbial communities from methane-producing bioreactor in Wageningen University, Netherlands - Granular Sludge_31_08-R1 | ecosystem: Engineered > Bioreactor > Anaerobic >... | reverse complement strand
TCAGATCGCGGGTCTGCTCACGCACCATGTCGAAAACGACCACCGTGTCATACAGCGAGTAGCCCAGAATCGTCAGGACCGCGATCACCGTCGCCGGAGTCACGGTGAACCCGGCCAACGCATACAGCCCGACCGTCACCACCAGGTCGTGCAGCAGCGCTATCAGAGCCGAGGCCGACATCTTCCATTCCCGGAAGTACAGCCAGATCAGCACGCCGACCAGCACCAGGAAGACGACCAGCGCGACCAGTGCCTGCTGGGTGATCTGTTTGCCCCACGACGGTCCGATCAGCGAGTAGGCGACGTCGTCGGAGGCCACACCGGCCTGCTCGGCGATCGCCTCGCGTACCGTGACCACCTCGTCGTTCTCCAGGCTGCGGGTCTGGATACGCACGGTGGAGTCACCGACGGTGTTGACCTGCGTGTCGAGATCGGCCACCCCTGTCGCGGAGACCGCCTGCCCGAAATCGTCGACCGTCGACTCGGTGACCTGGACGGGCGCCTGGAAGACCGAGCCACCGACGAAGTCGATACCCAGGTTCAAGCCGCGCACCGAGACCGCCAGCACCGAGATCAGCAGCAGCACGGCGCTGATGGTGTACCAGCGCCGGCGATGTGCCATGAAGTCGAACTGGAAGTCGCCGGTGTAGAGCCGATGGGCGAAGGTCGTCTTCGGGGCGGACGGAGCGAGCTTGGTGTCACTCATGGCTGGCCTCCTCGGCTTTCTTGCTCGTGCCGGGCTTGCGGGCAGCAGACGCGTCGGGCTTGGTGCGTTTGCGGGCGGTGCCACGCCGTCCCAGCAGGGAGGCCCGGCTGACGCCCAGGTGCTGGGGATCCAGACCGGAGTTCTTGTGGCCCTCGCCGAAGAACGTCGTCCGGCCCAGCAGGGTCATCAGCGGATGAGTGAAGAAGATCACCAGCAGCAGATCGATCGCGGTCGTGACGCCCAGGGTGAAGGCGAAGCCCTTGACGCTGCCGATGGCCAGGAAGTACAGCACCACGGCGGCCAGCAGCTGCACGCCGTCGGCCATCAAGATGGTGCCTCGGGCCTTGTGCCAGCCCGACTGGATCGAGTGGTGCAGGCTGTGACCGTCGCGGATCTCGTCTCGTATTCGTTCGAAGTAGACGACGAACGAGTCGGCGGTCACACCGATCGCCACGATGGCGCCGGCGATGCCGGGCAGGTTCAGCGCGAAGCCGACCGCCGATCCGAGCAGTACCATCACCGCATACGTGACCGCGGCCGCCGCCAGCAACGAACCCGCCACCACGATCGTCAGGCCGCGGTAGTAGAGGAGGCTGTAGGCGATGACCAGGGCCAGGCCGACGATGCCGGCGATGATGCCGGCGGTCATCTGGTTGCCGCCCAGCACCGGGGACACCGTGTCGACCGAGCTGGTCTCCAGGTCGACCGGCAGCGAGCCGTAGCGCAGCGTGGTGGCGAGTGCCTTGGCGGTGCTCTCGGTGATGCCCGTGCCGGAGATGCTGGCCTTGCCGCCGGTGATCCGTTCGCTCACGCTGGGCGCCGAGATCACCTCGCGGTCGAGCACGATCGCGAACTGGTTCTGCGGCTGGGATTTCTGCGCCAGGGCCTCGGTGGCGTCCGCGAAGATCGCGGAGCCCTCGTCGTCAAAGGTCAGCGAGACGATCCAGGCGACCTCACCCTGCGGGATTCCGGCGGTCGCATCGGTGACGTGCTCACCGCTCAGAATGACCGGTCCGAGGAAGTACTTGTAGCTGCCGGTCTGGTCGCAGGCGATCAGGGGCTGATCGATGACGTCGGAGAACTCGTCGCCGCACTGGAAGGCGGCGAAATCCTCGGCGTCCTGCTGGGTCGGAGTGTAGCCCAGCTGATCGTCCAGGGTCAGTTCCTGGTCGCCCGGGGCGGTCGGACGCGGGGTCGCCGGGGCCGGCGGCTCGGTCGGCAGGTCCGGCACCGGGCGTCGCTCGGCCGTGCTGGCCGGTGCGGACGTCGGCTCGGCACTGGCTTCGGCGGGGGTCTGCTCACCGGCAGTCGGCGACGATGTTGCCTCCGCGCTCGCCTCTCCCGAGGGTGTCGCCTCGCTCGTCGGTTCGGCAGTGGAGGTGTCGGTCTGCGGGACCTGCTGTACCCCGATGACCGGACGGAATGCCAGCTTGGCGGTGGTACCGACCAGCTCGACGAGTTCGTCGCTGCTCACATTCGGAACGGCGACCTCGATCTTGTCGTTGCCCTGAATCGTCACCGACGACTCGCCGACACCGAGGGAATCGACGCGGTTCTGGATGATGTTGCGCGCGGTCTCCAGGTTCTCCCGGGGCACGGTGCTGCCATCACTGGTACGGGCAGTCAGCGTGATCGTCGTGCCACCGCGCAGGTCCAGACCCAGCCGCGGGGTCCAGGTTCCGGTCAACGCCATCAGGGCGAACAGCATTGCGACGACGATCGCGAAACCGATCAGCGTGCGTTCAGGCCTGAATGTACTTGTGGATTGTGAAGATGATGCCACTGAGGCGCGCTCCTGTCAGCGTTCCTGCGGACGCTCGCCGGCGTCGTCGGTGGCGCTGACCTCGTTCGAACCGGGCTGGTAAATGGCGTTGTCGCCGGGCTGGTAGATGGTATCCGACGGCTGCTCGGCGGGCTCGGTCTGCGCGGCGCCGGTGGGGGCGTCCTCGCCGGTGGTCAGCTCACCCTCAACTGGGGTGGCCGGCGCCTGCTCCAGGCTGTCGGCCACGAAGCTGTCGACCGGGGCCGCGGCGATCTGATCATCGGCGTATTCGAACTCTTCCTCGTCCGGGTTGGCTGTGCGCACGACAGTCTGCTTGAGCACGGTCACCTCTACACCGGGAGCCAGTTCGATGACCAACTGCTGTTCGCCTCGGGCCCGGATGGTGCCGAAGATGCCGGAGTTGAGCAGTACCCGGGAGCCGGGCTCCAGCGAATCGAGCATCTTGCGCTGTTGCTCCGCCCGCTTCTTCTGCGGAACGACCATCATGAAGTACATCAGGCCGATGAAAACGGCCATGATGAGCAGGATTTCCATGTAAGACAACCTCACTTAGTCGGCAACCAGGCAGTTGCCTGGACGTGCAAGAGTGCGCACGCACAGGCACGCAACGTAGCGATCTTACCGAGTCGTGCTGTGATCACCACATCCGACCATGCCGCATTCTGCTGTGCACCGCGGGTGCGGGCCATCAGCTGAACAGATCCGGCTGACCACCGGCCGGTTCCTGGGTGGGGGGAACCATGCCCAGGTGAGCCCAGCCCGCCGGGGTGGCAATGCGTCCGCGTGGGGTCCGCATCATGAAGCCGAGCCGCACCAGGAACGGTTCGGCGACCTCCTCGATCGTCTCGGTCTCCTCGGCGACGCTGATGGCAAGGGTCGACAGGCCCACCGGGCCGCCGCCGAATCTGCGGCAGATCGCGTCGAGGACCGCGCGGTCGAGCCGGTCCAGTCCGAGCGGGTCCACCTCATAGAGTTCCAGTGCGTCGCGGGCCAGCTCCGCGGTGACCACGCCCGCATTGTGCACCTGCGCATAGTCGCGCACCCGGCGCAACAGGCGGTTGGCGATGCGTGGCGTGCCGCGGGAACGGCGGGCGATCTCCGCGGCGGACTCGGCATCCAAGGTGATCCCCAGCTTGCCGGCCGAGCGGCGGGCGATCCGTTCCAGATCGACGGAATCGTAGTAGTCGAGTTGGGCGGTGAATCCGAAGCGATCCCGCAGGGGCCCGGGCAGCAGCCCTGCCCTGGTCGTCGCCCCCACCAGCGTGAACGGGGGGATCTCGATCGGGATGGCGGTCGCACCGGGGCCCTTGCCGACGACGACGTCGACCCGGAAGTCCTCCATCGCCAGGTAGAGCAGTTCTTCGGCGGGCCGGCTCATCCGATGGATTTCGTCCAGGAAGAGCACTTCGCCCTCGGTAAGCCCCGACAAGATGGCGGCCAGATCACCGGCGTGCTGGATGGCCGGTCCCGAGGTGATGTGCAGCGGCACCCCCATCTCGTTGGCGATGATCATCGCCAGGGTCGTCTTGCCCAGCCCGGGCGGGCCCGACAGGAGTACATGATCGGGAGTACTCCCGCGGTGTCGGGCGGCCTGCAGCACCAGGCTGAGCTGGTCGACGACACGCGGTTGACCCTCGAAATCGTCCAACGCCGAGGGACGCAGTGCGCTCTCGCTGGCGATCTCGTCGGGCGCCGGCCAAGGGTCAACCGGGGAATGGGTCACAGTGCGGGGCTCCTCAGGCTCGGGCCAGCGTTTGCAGTGCTGCCTTCATCAGCCTACCCAGCGAGATCTGCGGATTGTCGGCCACCAGCGGAGCGATCTTCTCCACGGCGGCATCGGCATCCTTCGACGACCAGCCGAGACCCTGCAGACCGGAGGAGACCTGCTCGCGCCACAACTCCGAACTGATCTGTTCGCCGGATTGAGCAGCAGTGTCGAGATCGGCGGCCAACGCCCCGACCCGGTCGCGCAGTTCGACGATGATCTTCTCGGCACCCTTGCGGCCGATGCCGGGGACCCTGATCAAGGTCGTCACCCGGTCGTTCTGGATCGCGGTCACCACCTCGGCCGGGCTGAGCACCGAAATCACCGCGAGCGCGAGTTTGGGACCCACTCCGGACGCCAGCTGCAGCAACTCGAAAGCCGCGCGCTCGTGCGTGTCGGCGAATCCGAACAAGGTCAATGCATCCTCGCGGACGATCAGCGTGGTCGCCAACGTGCACTCGGTGCCCAACCGCAGACCGGCCGCGGTCGCCGGTGTGCAGGACACCTTGAATCCGACGCCACCGACATCGACCACCGCCCAGTTCGGGCCGAGGGCCACGGTGGTTCCGCGGAGCTGGGAAATCATCGTCTTCCTCTTCTGGCCGCGTGTTCCTGCACGGCGGCCGCATAGCGATTGACCGAGCCACCTCGCCACAGTTGGCACAACGCCAAGGCGACCGCGTCGGCGGCATCGGCGGGCTTCGGGGCCTCGTCCAGCTTCAGGATCCGGACGACCATCGCCGCGACCTGGGCCTTGTCGGCGCTCCCGGAACCGGTGATCGCGGCTTTCACCTCGGTCGGGGTGTGCAGCGCCACCGGGATCCCGTGCCGGGCCGCGATCAGCATCGCGATTCCGGCGGCCTGAGCGGTACCGGTGACCGTGATGACATTGTGCTGGGCGAAGACGCGTTCGACGGCGACGGTGTCGGGCCGGTTCGCCACGATCCAGGCTTCGAGACCTTCTTCGATGGCCAGCAGCCGGTGAGCATGATCCATCGCCGGTGAGGTGCGCACGACACCGGCATCGATCAGCTGGGGCGCGCGTACCGACACGGCCTCGATGATGCCGACTCCGCATCTGGTCAGACCCGGATCAATTCCGAGAATCCGCATGCCACCACCCATCGAATTGCGAACACACGTTCGGATTCTAGGGAAAAAAGACAGTGCCCGGCTCAGGCGCGCCGGGCACTGTCATCGGACACTGGTGAGAAGCTCAGTCCTCGCTGTCCAGCGCGGCCTCGACCTCAGGTGTGAGGTCGGCGTTGGTGAACACGGTCTGTACATCGTCGAGGTCTTCCAGGGCGTCGACGATGCGGAACAGCTTCTGCGCATCCTCAACCGAATCCACCTCCTGATCGAAGCTGGCCACGAACTGGACTTCGGCCGAGTCGTAGTCGATGCCGGCAGCCTGCACGGCCTTGCGCACCGCAACCAGATCGTTCGGGTCGCTGATCAATTCGAAGGCATCGCCTTCATCGCTGATGTCCTCGGCGTTGGCCTCGATCGTGGCCTCCAGCAGCTCGTCCTCGGTGATGGTGCGGGTCTGCGACTTGCGGGAGTCGGTGTCCACCTGCTGCTCCTTCGCCACGGTCACCACGCCCTTGCGGGTGAACAGCCGCTGCACCGACCCGCCGTCGGCGATGGTGCCGCCGTTACGGGTGACGGCCACGCGAACATCCGAGATCGAACGGTTGCGATTGTCGGTCAGGCACTCGATGAGGATCGCGACTCCCGCCGGGCCGTAGGCCTCGTACATGATCGACTCGTAGTTGACCGCGTCCGCACCCTCACCGGCGCCGCGCTTGACGGCGCGGTCGATGTTGTCATTGGGCACCGAGTTCTTCTTGGCCTTCTGAACCGCGTCGTAAAGGGTCGGGTTGCCGGCGAGATCTCCACCGCCGATCCGGGCCGCAACCTCGATGTTCTTGATGAGCTTGGCAAACAGCTTGCCACGCTTGGCATCAATAGCAGCCTTCTTGTGCTTCGTGGTTGCCCACTTCGAATGGCCTGACATATCGGACTATCCCCCTACGTACAGCGACGAACCTTCCCTAGCTTACTCAGTCCTCGAAGGTGGCTCCAAAGAGGACCACTCGGTCTTCGAGGCGGTAGCCCATCCCGGCGAACAACGATTCGGTCTCCGGCAGGTTGTCCGTGTCGATGCCGATACCGGCCAGTGTGCAGCCATGGTCGGCAAAGGTGTGCATGGACGCGGCCAGCAGCGCGTGTGCCAAGCCCTGCCGCTGGTAGTCGGGGATCACGCCGATCCTCTCGGTCCAGCCCTCCCGCCACCCGCTCTGGCGCTCAATGATCTCGCAGTTCACGGCGTAGCCCACCACCCCGGCGCCCGGATCATCGGTGCACACCGCGATCCATGACCAGTCCGGACGTGAGTCGGGACGCTCCAGCGACGCCTCCCAGGCCGCCTGCGGCACGTCGTGCGCGCCGTGCCTGGTGCCGAAGGCGATGTTGTGAGCCGTGCGCACCTTCTCGGACCAGGCTCGCTCGAAGGTCCGCAGTTCGATACCGGGCGGCGGCACCACCAGCGGCAGCGGCTCATCGGTGAGACTGCGGTGGGCATCGAAGAACCAGCGTTGCGGCTTGAGAAGCCCGTTCTCCTCCAGATCGGTGGACACCCGCGATCCCTCGTCGGTCGCACAGCCCACCCACAGCGGGCCGAGTTCGGGCCTGCTCTCGCGCAGGTGCAGGTACCAGGCTCGCGCCCTGTCGATCAGCCAGCCGACGAGCTTGTAGCCGATCTTGTGATGCCGCCAGGCCGGATGCACTCCGATCTCCATCCAGGCGTGCGGCAACGGATCGTCCGGGGGGGTGATGTGGTTCCAGCCGTAGGCGACGATCGTGCCACCGCGATCGCGTCCGACCACCGCATGGTTGGTCGGGTACGCCCATGGACGATCGAAGTCGTCGGTCAGCCCGCTCAGTTCACGATGCTGGGTCGGATCGTCGAAGTACTCGATGGCAGCGCACAGTTCGGCCACCTCGCCCAGATCCTCACGCCTGAGGAACGCCCACTCGAGACTTCCTTCGACGATGGCTTGTTCCCAGGAGAGTTGTTGCTCGCGCATCGTCGGCCGCCGCTCAGCTCATCACGGGATCGCGCACCACGGCCAAGGCCTCGGTCAGCGTGAAGTTGCCCACGTACAGCGCCGTGCCGATGATCGCGCCCTCGACACCGATCGGGACCAGGCCCGAGAGCATCTTCAGGTCATGCAGCGACGAGATGCCACCACTGGCGACGACCCTACCGGTGGTGCGGGCACAGACTGCCCCGAGCAGTTCGAGGTTGGGACCGGTGAGCATGCCGTCGCTGGCCACATCGGTCACCACGAAACGTTCGCAGCCGGCCTTCGTCATGCGCTGCACGGTCTCGAAGACATCTCCGCCACTGGTCGTCCAGCCGCGCGCGGCGAGCTGGTTTCCCCGCACATCCAGACCGATCGCGATGCGGTCACCGTGTTCGGCGATGATCTTCTCGCACCATTGCGGGTTCTCCAGCGCCGCCGTGCCCACGTTGACGCGGCGGGCACCGGTGCCCAGCGCACGCTCGAGGGAAGCATCGTCGCGGATACCACCGGACAGTTCGACATTGATGTCCAGGGCACCGACGACATCGGCGAGTTGCTCGGCATTGGAGCCGCGACCGAAGGCCGCATCGATATCGACCAGGTGCAGCCATTCAGCTCCCTGCGACTGCCAGCGCAATGCGGCCTCCAGCGGATCGCCGAAGACACGTTCGGTGCCGGCGGCGCCCTGAACGAGCTGGACCGCCTTGCCGTCGTGCACATCGACCGCCGGTAGCAGCACCAACCGTTGTGGATCTGCCGAGGTGGAAGTGTTCGTCATAGACACGTTTAACGACCTTAACTCAATAGCCAATGGCGTAATAGCTGCGCCCCAGCCGCGCCGGACTTCTCCGGGTGGAACTGGGTGCTGGTCACGCTGCCCCACTGGACGGCAGCAATGAACCTATCTTCTTCGTGTTCGCACCAGGTGATGCGGGCATCCGCAGGTACCGAGGCCACCCCACCAGCGTCGGTGGCATGGACTCCGTACGAGTGGACGAAATAGAACCTGCGATCGCCGAGACCTTCGAAGACTCCCGCCTGTGCAGGCGTCTCCACCGTATTCCAGCCCATGTGCGGCAGCCGGCGTGCGGTGAGCCGTTCCACGGTGCCGGGAAAGATGCCGATGCCGTCGGCGTGTTCCCCGCGTTCGACACCGTGCGCGAACAGTACCTGGTGCCCGACACAGATGCCGAGCAGCTTACGGCCGGAGTCGACCCAGTCGCGAACCAGATCGTCACCGCCGATGCTGCGCAACCCGGACATGCAGGCCGCGAAAGCACCCACACCCGGCACCACCAGCGCATCTGCGCCGGCGAACTCGTCGGCCCGGCTACCCAGCCGCACCTGGGCGCCGGCGGCCTCCAGGGCTCGGCAGGCCGAATGCAGGTTTCCCGAACCGTAGTCGAGCACGCCGATCCTGGGCTCGGTCACAGCGCGCCCTTCGTGCTCGGCACCCCCGTCACCCGCGGATCGGGCTCGACGGCGAAACGCAACGCCCGGGCCAAGGACTTGAACTCGGCCTCCACGATGTGGTGCGGCTCGCGTCCGGCCAGCAGGGTCAGATGGACGCAGATGCCCGCGTTGAAGGCGAGCGACTCGATCACATGCTGAGTCATCGAACCGGCGTACAGCGGCTCGGTGCCGCCGATGCGCGCATAGATCTGGCCCTCGGGTTCGCCGCTGACGACCACGTAGGGACGCCCGGCGACATCGACCACGCAACGGGCCAGGGCCTCGTCCAGGGGTACGGTCGCGTCGGCGAAGCGGCGGATGCCGCGCTTGTCACCGAGGGCGGACTTGAGGGCCTGACCGATGGCGATCGCGGTGTCCTCGATGGAGTGATGCCCGTCGATGTAGATGTCGCCGGTGGTCTTGATCTCCATGTCGATCAGTGAATGCCGTGACAAGGCGGTCAGCATGTGGTCGTAGAAGCCGACCCCCGTGCTGATCACCGACTCGCCGGTGCCGTCCAGGTTGAGTTTGACCTCGACATCGGACTCGCTGGTGACGCGATGCACTGCGGCGACGCGTGCTTCAGTGGTCATTTCGTTGTCTCCTCGTCTGGGCTGATCATCTTCTGGTGATGCAGGATTTCGCTGAGTGCGGTGCGGAAGGCGGCCATCTCCTCGGGCGTCCCGGCCGAGACCCGCAGGAATCCGTCCGGGCCGGTCTCGCGGATCAGCACGCCTCGATCGAGCAGCTGCTGCCAGACCGCGTGACGGTCGGCGAATCGTCCGAACAGACAGAAGTTCGCCTGGCTGGGCACCACCTGAAGACCTAGCCTACGCAGCCACTGCTGGCTCTTCTGGCACTCCTCGCGCAACACGTCGACCTGGCCGAGCATCTCGGCGGTATTGGCCAGCGCCACCCGGGCGAGCGCCTGAGTCTGGGCCGACAGGTGATAGGGCAGCCGGACGATACGGCAGGCATCCACCACGGCCGGGGCCGCGGCAAGATAGCCCACCCGGCCGCCTGCCAGCGCGAACGCCTTGCTCATTGTGCGGCTCACCACCAGCTTGCCGAATCGGGGCAGCAGAGCCAGCGCGGAATCCTCGGGGACCTCGGTGAACTCCTGGTACGCCTCGTCGACGATCACGATCGCGTCGGTCGCGGCGCAGATCTCACCGATGACGCTGACCGGGGTCTGGGTTCCCGTTGGATTGTTGGGTGTGCAGATCATCACGATGTCGGGCCGGTGCTCCCGGATCGCGCCGAGCACCAGCTCGGCGTCCAGGGTGAAGTCGTGGCGCCGGGGCACGGTGACGTAGTTGGTGTGCGTATTGCGCGCGTACTCGGGATACATCGAATAGGTCGGGGTGAAGGCCAGCAGTGTGCGTCCGGGCCCGCCGAAGGCCTGGAGCAGATGGGTCATCACCTCGTTGGAGCCGTTGGCCACCCAGATGTTGTCGGAGGTCAGCCCGAAGCCGAGGTAGGACGCCAGGTCGCGGCGCAGCCCCAGCGCCTCCCGGTCCGGGTAGCGGTTGATCGTCTTGGTCAGCTCGCGCACCGCCTCGCCCATCTGGGCACGCACCTTGGCGCTGGGCGGGAACGGGTTCTCGTTGACGTTCAGCATCACCGGGACGTCGAGTTGCGGAGCGCCGTAGGGCTCCTCTCCCACCAACTCGGGGCGCAGCGGCAGATCGGCCAGGCGGATCTGGTTGCCGTTACCTAGGGTCATCGTTCCTCCTCCACGCGCAGCTGGATCGCCGCGGCGTGTCCGGGCAGCCGCTCGGCGTGCGCGAAGTCCACGATGCCGTCTGCTATTGCCGCCAAGCCCTCTCGCGAGTACTCGATGATGTGCATCGACTTCATGAAGCTGCGCACCGTCAGGCCGGACGAATAGCGCGCTGCGCTGCCGGTGGGCAGCACGTGTGTGGAGCCTGCGCTGTAGTCTCCCAACGGTACCGGCGCGTAGTCACCGACGAAGACGGCACCCGCGTTGCGTATCCGGCGGGCGACCGTGGACGCGTCGGCGGTCTGGATCTCGAGATGCTCGGCGGCGTAGGCGTTCGCGACGTCGACGGCCTGGTCGATGCCGCTGACCAGCACGATCGCGGACTGTGGGCCACCCAGCGCCTTGCGCAGCCGGTCGGCGGTGTCGAGACGGGCCACCTGGCTGTCGATCTCGCGCTGCACCCGGTCGGCAAGGTCGCGGCTGTCGGTGATCAGCACCGAACCCGCCATCGGATCGTGTTCGGCCTGGCTGATCAGGTCGGCGGCCACGAAACGCGCATCGGCGGTCTCATCGGCGATCACGGCGATCTCGGTGGGACCGGCCTCGGCGTCGATACCGACCACACCACGCAGCAGCCGCTTGGCGGCGACCACGTAGATATTGCCCGGCCCGGTCACCAGATCGACCCGCGGGCACAGTCCGGCAACACCGTAGGCGAACATCGCGATGGCCTGACTGCCTCCGACCGCGTACACCTCGTCCACCCCGAGCAAGGCGCAGGTGGCCAGGATAACCGGGTGCGGCAGCCCACCGAACTCCGCCTGCGGCGGCGTCGCGACCGCCAGCGACTCGACGCCGGCGACCTGGGCGGGCACCACGTTCATGACCACGCTGGAGGCCAGCGGGGCCAGCCCACCGGGCACGTACAGCCCCACTCGCTGCACGGGGACCATGACATTGCCGACCACCGCGCCCGGCGCCAGCTCGACGTTGCGATAGTGCGGCTCGGTCTCGGTCTGCTCACAGACCGTGCGGCGGCGTTCGATGGATACCTCGATCGCCGCGCGGACCGCCGGATCGATCTGGTCGAGGGCGTCGCGCAGGGCCTGTGCCGGGACTCGCAGGCTTACCGGAACCACATGATCGAACTGCTCGCTGAAGCGCAGCAACGCGTCCTGGCCCTGATCGCGCACGGCCTCGCAGACCGGACGCACCACGTCGACCGCATGACCGACGTCGAATTGTCCGCGCGGCAGCACGGACGAGTAGTCGTCGAGGCTCAGTTCGGTCAGGTCGATCATGGAAAGCACGCCTCGATTCTAGTGGGGTCACGCGAACAGACGCGCACCGCCATGGCCGGTGTGCTGAGACACCGCGGCGCAGGGCATGCGCTAGGTGATGTGATGGCTGTCGTGATTGTGCAGTTCATCGGGGTCGGAACCGTCGTCAATGTCGTCGCCGTGCTGATCGGCTCGGGGATCGGCATGCTGCTGGGTGACCGGTTCAACGAGCGCACCCGTTCGACCGTGACCGATGTCTTGGGACTGCTGACCCTGGTGATCGCAGGCACCTCGATCGTGCCCTTGGCAGCCGAGCCCCTGCGTTCGGCGGTGGGCAGCGCGGGGTTGGTGGTGATCATGGTGTCGATGCTCATCGGGACGCTCATCGGGTCGGCGCTCAAACTCGAGGACCGGGTCACCCAACTGGGTGCGTGGCTGCGCCGCTCGCTGGTCCGCGGCGACCGCGGCGCGGACGAGGAGAACGCGCAGCTGCGGTTCATCGACGGATTCGTGACCGCCTCGCTGGTCTTCTGCATCGGGCCGATGGCGATCCTCGGATCGCTGAACGATGGGCTCGGCCGGGGCGCCGAACAGCTGTACCTCAAGTCGGTGCTCGACCTGTTCGCCGCGATGGCATTCGCCGCCTCGTTCGGTGCCGGCGTGGCGGCCTCGATTCTCGTGGTCGCGATCCTGCAGGGCGGGCTCACCCTGGTCGGCTGGGCGCTGGGCGATGTGCTGCCGACCGCCCAGATCGACGCACTCACGGTGGCTGGGGGTGTGATCCTGGGCGGGCTGGCGTTGCGGTTGCTGTCGATCAAGCAGATCCGGATCGCCGATATGCTACCGGGGATCGTGATTGCCCCGATCGCGGTAGGACTGGTACAGCAGGTGATCTGAGATGAGCAAACGCAAGACAGCAGGTGCAGCGACCCCCGCGACGGCCGTGCTGAAGCGGGCGAAGGTCGCGCATATCGTCCACGAGTACGACCATGACCCGAGCAATCACCACTTCGGCGAGGAAACCGTCGAAGCGATGGGTGTCGATCCGCGGCGCACCTTCAAGACGCTGGTCGCGGAACTGACCGGCGGCCCGGAGCCGACCGTGTGTGCGGTGGTACCGGTCAGCGGCCAGCTCGATCTGAAGGCGCTGGCTCAGGCGGCCGGGGCGAAGAAGGCGGTGATGGCCGACCCGGCGGACGCCGAACGCATCACCGGATATGTCGTCGGCGGTATCTCCCCGCTCGGGCAGAAACGTCAGCTGCCGGTCTACATCGACTCGTCGGCACTGGAGTTCGAGACCATGCTGGTCTCGGGTGGCCGCCGGGGATTCTCAGTTGAGCTTGCCGCTCGTGACCTGGCCAGTGTGCTCCACGCCACCTTCGCCGATATCGGACGCGCCCGGCCGTAGCGGCGACGACAAGGATGCCGGAATCTCCCAGTCCTTGTCGTCCTCACGGCTGAGATTCGCGTAGAGCATCACCGGGATGATCGCGCCCAGCGCCCAGACCAGCAACGCAGAGCCGGTGTGCAGCTGGAAATCGATGGGCACCTGGTCACCGGGGTTGGCAGACGCGACCCGCTCGGCGAAGTTGCTCGGCCCCTGCAGGACGCCGACCAGCCAGCACACTCCGCCTGCCAGCAACCCGCCGAGCGTAGCGGCCAGTGCCACCGGCCAGCCTGTCTTGCGGAAGAACAGCCAGGCCACCAGGCCGAGAGCAAGACCCACGAGTAGACCGATGATGACGAAGATCGCGTCGATCGAGAAGATCTGGCTGACGGCCCGTTCGGTCATCTGCACCGATCCGTCATCGCTGGTGAGGTAGGTGGGCACCTTGACGATCGCGTGCCAGACCCAGCCGCCGATCACGCCCGCGACGATCGCGAGGCCGGTATAGAGCAGCACTCGCGTGGCCAGCGGCCGGACGGCTATCCGCAGGCGCGCCAGCCGGTTCTGTCCGGACGTCTCGCCCGGGCTGCCCGAGAGTGGTGCCTGCTCGGACAGTACGGTCTGGGCCGCCGCATTGGTCATCAGCGCACTCCTTGAATCGGATGTCCTTCAGTGTAGTTGGCGGCTCAGGCCCCCAGGCAGGACGGCCCCAGCAGCGCCTTCAGATCAGCGATCAGCGGTTGGGAAGGGTTGACGCGCAGTTCGTCGGCCAGCTGGAAGACGGTGGTCTGATCGGGGCTGTGCAATCTCAGCCGCACCTGGGTCGGGCCGGGATGAGCGCACAGGACCCCGCGCAGCCGGTCGACCACGCCGGGAGTGCAGCGGTTCAGCTTCATCTCGATGACCACCGGACGGTTGCCGGCCGAGGTGACGTCCAGGCCGTTGACGGTGTCGGCATGCAACTCGACCGAATCGTCCCGCACGTTGACCCGGCCCTTGACCCGCACGATCGAGTCGGGCACCAGTTCGCCGGCGACCTGCTCGTAGACGTTGGGGAAGACCGAGACGTTGATCGATGCATCGAGGTCCTCCACGACCAACGACGCCCAGATGCGGCCCTGCTTGGTCTGGCGGCGCTGCACCTGCGTGATCATGCCGCAGATCGTCTGGGTGCCGCCCTGGGCCGATTCACCGCGCTCGGTGAGCCCGGCGATGGTCGTCGTCCGCTCGGTCTGCAGCACATGCTCCAAGCCGTTCAGCGGGTGGTCCGAGACGTACAGGCCGAGCATTTCGCGCTCGAAGGCCAGTTTGGTGCGCTTGTCCCAGTCCTCGGCCTCGGGCACCGGATCGTGCGGAAGCGCTGCCTGCTCGTCCTCGAAGCCGAAACCGCCGAGCAGCGAATCCTGGCCGTGTTCGGCATTGCGTTTCAGCTCGACGACCTGATCGACGGCCGACTCGAAGATGTCCATCAGTCCGCGCCTCGAATGCCCGAACGAGTCGAACGCGCCGGCCTTGATCAGCGATTCGATGACCCGTTTGTTGCAGGCCGCCAGCGGTGAATTGTCGAGGAAGCTGTAGAAGTCGGTGGCCGGCCCGTGCTCCTCGCGGGCGCTGACGATCGCCGTGACGACGTTCGCGCCGACATTGCGGATCGCCCCGAGCCCGAAGCGGATGTCGGTGCCGACAGCGGTGTACATGCCTTCGGATTCGTTGACGTCGGGCGGCAGTACCTTGATGCCCATCCGGCGGCATTCGGCCAGGTAGACCGCCGACTTCTCCTTCTCGTCCTTCACCGACTGCAGCAGTGCCGCCATGTACTCGGTGGGATAGTTCGCCTTCAGCCAGGCCGTCTGATAGCTGACCAGGCCGTAGGCGGCCGAGTGCGACTTGTTGAACGCATAGTCGCTGAACGGCACCAGGATGTCCCAGACGGTCTGGAAGGCCTCATGGGAGTAGCCGCGCTCCAGCATGCCGTCGCGGAAGCGGTCGTACTGGGCGTCCAGTTCCTTCTTCTTCTTCTTGCCCATCACGCGGCGCAGCAGATCTGCGGCGCCCAGGGTGTAGCCGGCCAGCCGCTGGGCGATGGCCATCACCTGTTCCTGATAGACGATCAGGCCGTAGGTCTCGTCCAGGATGTCCTTGAGCGGCTCGGCGAGTTCGGGGTGGATCGGGGTGACCGGTTCGCGTCCGGTCTTGCGGCGCGCGTACTTGTTGTGGGAGTCGGCGCCCATCGGGCCGGGTCGGTAGAGCGCGCCGACCGCGGAGATGTCTTCGAACTTGTCGGGCCGCATCGAGCGCAGCAGGGCACGCATCGGGCCGCCATCCAGCTGGAAGACACCCAACGTGTCGCCGCGCTGCAGCAGATCGAAGGTGGCGGGATCGTCCAGCGCGATGTCGTTGATCGCGATCTCGTCGCCCTTGTTGCGTTTGATGTTGTGCAGAGCATCATCGATCACCGTGAGGTTGCGCAGGCCCAGGAAGTCCATCTTCACCAGGCCCAGCGATTCAGCGCTCGGGTAGTCGAACTGGGTGATGATGGCGCCGTCCTGCTCGCGTTTCATCACCGGGATGACGTCGGTCAGCGGCACCGACCCCATGATGACGCCGCAGGCGTGGACGCCCCACTGGCGTTTCAGGCCCTCAATGCCCTGCGCGGTGGTGACGACCTCCTCGACTTCCGGATCGGAGGAGAACAGTTCACGGAACTCGCCGCCCTCGGCGTATCGGGGGTGCTCGGGGTTGAACAGCTGCTTGAGCGGCACGTCCTTGCCCATCACCGCGGGCGGCATCGCCTTGGTGATCCGCTCCCCCACCACGAAGGCCTTGTCGAGCACCCGCGCGGAGTCCTTGACCGCCTGCTTGGCCTTGATGGTGCCGTAGGTGACGATCTGCGCGACGTGGTCCTTGCCGTACTTGCGGGTGACATAGTCGAGCACCTCACCGCGGCGGCGCTCATCGAAGTCCACGTCGAAGTCCGGCAGGGAGGGACGTTCCGGGTTGAGGAAGCGTTCGAACAGCAGCCCGTACGGCAGCGGGTCGAGATCGGTGATGCCCATCGCGTAGGCGATGATCGAGCCGGCTCCCGAACCACGGCCCGGCCCCACCCGGATGCCGTTGCGCTTGGCCCACATGATGTAGTCGGCCACCACCAGGTAATAACCCGGGTAGCCCTTGGTCAAGATGATGTCGATCTCGTAGTCGGCACGCTCGCGGACATGATCGGGCAGCGGGTCGCCGTAGCGCTGCCGCAGCCCGATCTCGGCCTCGTGCCGGAACCAGGACTCCTCGGTTTCGCCGTCGGGCACCGGGAAGACCGGCATGAAGGTGCCATTGCCCTCGTCGAAGCTGGTCTGGCAACGCTCGGCGATCTCGAGCGTCGAGTCGCAGGCCTGCGGATAGTTGCTGAACAGCGTCCGCATCTGGTCAGCGGTCTTCAGGTAGTAGCCGGTGCCGTCGAACTTGAAGCGGTTCGCGTCGCTGACCCGCGAGCCAGACGAGACGCACAGCAAGATGTCCTGGGCTTTGGCGTCCTCGGCGTGCACGTAGTGCAGGTCGTTGGTGGCGACCAGCGGCGCACCGATCTTCTTGGCCAGCCGCAGCAGATCGGAGCGCACCTTCGTCTCGATCGACAGGCCGTGATCCATCAGCTCGACGTAGAAGTTCTCCTTGCCGAAGATCGACTGGAACTCGCTGGCCGAGGCCACCGCCTTGTCGAACATGCCGAGCCGCAGATAGGTCTGTACCTCACCCGACGGGCAGCCACTGGTGGCGATCAGGCCGTCGTGGTACTCGTTCAGCAGTTCCCGATCGGCGCGCGGCTTGTAGAACTGGCCCTCGAGACTGGACCGCGATGACAGCCGGAACAGGTTGTGCATGCCCTCGCGGGTCTGGCTCCAGATGGTCATGTGGGTGTAGGCACCCTTGGCGGCGACGTCGTCGCCGGTGCCGTCGCCGAACTGGACGCGTTTGCGTTCCCAGCGCGGGGTGCCCGGGGTGAGGTAGGCCTCCAGCCCGATGATCGGCTTGATCTCGTGCTTCATGGCGGTCTTGTAGAACTCGTAGGCGCCGAACAGGTTGCCGTGATCGGTGATCGCGATCGCGGGCATGCCCTGGGCTTTGGCCTCCGAGATCAGATCGTCGACACGCGCCGCACCGTCCAACATGGAGAAATCGGTGTGGTTGTGCAGATGGACGAACCCCTGCGCCATGCGTATCGACCTGCCCTTCCTCGCGTGCCCTTCCTAGCGTGCCTGCCTCACCCTACCCCGGGTCGTCAGCTGGTGGCCCGAGGCTGCGCCGTCAGCGGATCACACCCTTGCTCGGGTCGCCCAGGGGAACCTGGTCGACCAGGATGACATCGGAGGCGGTGGCGCGAAGATGGGCACTCAGCTCGTTCAGCTTGTCCATGGCCGCACCGGTGGCGTGGGCCTGCAGGTCGTCGGCGGTGCTCCAGCGTTCGATGACGATCAGGCCTTCGCCCTCCTGGGTGGACTGCAGCGCGTACAGTTCGCAGCCCTTCTCCTGATGGACCAGCGGCGAGACCACCCGGAAGGCCTCGATGATCTCATCACGCTTGCCGGGCAGCGGATGGATGATGGCGACGACGTTGAATGGCTCGGCCATGAGTGTTGCTCCTTTGCGATGTGCGCTTTTCAGCGGACGCGGTCAGGGTAGCGAGTCTAGCGGCGCGCGCGGGCCGCTCCGGTCTCCGATGGACTGCCCGATGCCTCGGAGGCCTGCCCGTGGCGACTTCACACGATGGTGTCTCACCTATTCAGCATTGTCCTGCGGGGGCTGCTGGAGATGGGCGCGCAAGGCCTGCTGGGCGTGGGTGCGTGGCATCTGGGTCCACGACGGGTTCGCCGAGATCCAGGCCGGGTCGGAGACCATCCGGGCGATCGCCAGGCCGGCGGCCAGACAGACGACCACGCTCAGGCTGGTCAAGCCGTTGGCCAGTGCGCTCAGCGGATCGTGGTTGATCATGGCGATCAGCGCCCGGAAGGCGCTCGCTCCCGGGACCATGATCAACACGGCGGGAACCGACAAGGTGATGCGCGCGGACAGGACCCGCTGGGACGCCCACGCCGCCATCAGGCCGACGGCCGTGGTCGCCAGGGTCGCGCACAACAACGGGTTCGCTCCGGCATCGATCGCCGACAGCCGGCCGAGATTGGCCACCGCGCCGATCCCCGAACACCACAGCGCGACCCGAATGGGCGTGTTGAAGGTGACGGCGAACCCCAGCACGCCCAGGTAACTGGCGAGAATCCGCAGACCTGCCAGCGACCACCACGACAGGTCCGGTGCCGGTATCTCGGTGGGAACCAGCCCGAATGCCCAGGCGATCAGCCACGCTCCCATTCCACAGGCGAGTGTGATCATCGCGGCGTAGAGCAGCCGGGACATGCCCGATGTGAAGTCGAAACGTGCCAGATCGATCCCCGCCGTCAGCAGCGGGAACCCGGGCACCAGGAACAGGATGGCCGAGGTGAAAGCCGCAGCATGGAGGGGTTCGGCAGCGTCCGGCAACGCCCATCGCAGGACTTCCGCGGACAGCACGTAGACCAGACAGGCCGCGCAGGCTGCCACTGCCACGATGGCGAGTTGGTTCAACCGGACCCGGCTCAGCGCCAGTTGGACGCATTTGCCCGCGGCGGCTGCGATTCCGGCTGCGACGCACTCCTGCCAACGCCCGTTGTTGAGGAAGGCGAACGCCGCGCAGGCGCCCGCCGCCGCGGCGATCACGAGGCCGGTCGGATACAGCGGTCGACGCTGCTCGACCCGGTCGAGCTGATGCTGGAGGGTGGCCGCCGTGAGCCCAGCAGAGGCCCGCAACGATATCCGCATCAGTGCGCCGAGGCGGTCGGCATTCACAACCGGGGCGGGCACCTCCACCACCTGGGTGCGAAAGGTGCCGTGAGCGCGGGTGGTGGCCACGATTTCGTTCAGGCTGACCTGCGCCTCGATCTGGTCGATGCCCAGCGCTTGAGCCACGCGTCCCATGGCCGCCTTGACCCGATAGGAGCCGGTGCCCGAGGTGAGCATCAGCGATCCCATTCGGCACACGGCGTCCGATTTCTCCGCGAGGAGGGCACCTGGCCCGATGTCGACGTCGTCGACCTCGTTCGTCCGATCGGCTGGGTCGTTCGGCGGGTTCTGGCCGGATGTCATCGCGTTCTCTTCTCGTCCGACATGGGCAGACTCAGGCTTGGCCCCCGGTCAGCTTCCGGCTGGCCGAGATATTCGACAACAGGGTCAAGATGAACGCGGTGCCGGCCGCGGCGACCATCGCCAGCGTCAGACCGAGTGCATTCGTCGAGACGAACGGGGCCACGAAGGCCGGCAGATAGGCGGTGGCCTCCGAACCGGTGATGCCCACCACCGCCCCGCCGACGGTCGCAGCGGCCAAGGCGGACGCGAAGACTCGCTTGTCGGCGAACATGAATGGGTACGCGGCCTCCACGAAGGTTCCGAAGAAGAAGTTGATCGAGGCGCCCGAGGCGGCCAGGGCCCGCTCACCCGACGAGCGCGGACGCACGATATTGGCCAGGGTGATGCCCAGGCTGACCATCACCAGCGAGGTCATGTCGATCGCCCCGAAGAAGCTGTGCCCCTTCTCGCTCATCTCCACCAGCACCAGGGGCAGAATCACCGAGTGATAGATACCGAACATGATCGCCGGCCACATCACCAGACCGGCGACCGCACCGGCCAGCAGCGGATTGAAACCGACCAGCGCCTCGATACCGGCCTTCACCGCGCCGCCGAGCCAGCTGGTAGCCGGAGCCAGCACGAAGAAGACGACCAACCCCGACACCAGACCCGAAAGGCCGGCCGAGACGATATTCGCGGTGGTGACCGGCCAGCCCCACGCCAGCGTCCGCCGCATCAGGTAGTAGACGCTGATACCGGCCAGCACGCCGCCGACCAGCCCGCCGATGATGCCGCCGTTCACCGACAGCAGGCCGGCGACTGCGCCCGCCACCACGCCCACCTCGTCCAGGCCCGAGATCTTGCGGGCGGCCACGATCGCCACCACCACGGGGATACCGGCGATCAGGGCGTCGAAGGCCGGGGTGAGGCCGTCCAACCCGGGGATCTTGGAGATCGCCAACACCACAGCCATGGCGATGAAGGCGGGAATGGCGGGCACCATGATGCCGCGGATACTGATCCGCCGCCACGGCGATTCCGTCGTGCCGGCGCCCGCTTCTGCGGATCCCAGGGAGGGCAAGTACTTGAGCTTCCAGTGCCGGGCGAGCCCCGACGCGTAGGAGACCGCGCGCGTGCGGTTGGTCGACCCGGTGGTGCCGGAGGCCGCGACCACCATCAGTCCGGCCGCCTGCGCCCCGGCGATCGAGGTGCCTCCAGTGCCGACGGCTGGTAGCCCCGCCGCTGCCGCAGCGGTGATGGCCTTCGAGTTGGTGTCGGCCGGATCACAGCTGACCAGTATCAGACCATCGATCTCGCCTGCCGCGACCTGGTCGGCCAGCGCCGCATCGGCCTGGCGGGCGGCGGCGTTGACCTGCTCCAAGGTGCCGTCCATCGCGATAGCCGGACGCAGCTGTTCGTCCAACGCCCACAGCGCGGCGGGTGTGGACCCGTTTGCCGAGTCCATCGACGAGGCGGCAGCCACGAACTGCAGGTTCGCCACAGTGAGCCCTGCGCTGGACAGTTGGCGAATAATCTCGCTCAGCAGCCCGGCGGGATCATCGCCGCCCTGCGACCTGAGATTGCCACCGCTGCTTCCGATAATCGCCACACTGCGCGCTCCGGAATCCATGGTTTCCTCCTCATCGGTCACGGTGAGCGGTACGTCACCCAGCCAGAACAGTGCCCCCGATGGCCTCGGCCGGCATCGCGTGCCCGCCAAATGGACGCGGCGCCTGCCCGGCCGACTGTGGCGACGCAGCTAACCGATGAACTAGCGTTGCGTGCATGTTGGCAGTCAGCGCTGTGTCATTGTCGTCCACCGATCCCCTCGCCGGTCTGCAGATCGGTGAACGTCCAGAACCGGTGCCGAAGGACGGCTGGAGCATGATCAGCATGCGGGCGAGCAGCCTAAACCGCCACGATCTGTGGTCGCTCAAAGGAGTCGGACTGCGCCAAGATCAACTTCCACGGGTTCTTGGCTGCGACGGCGCAGGAATCGACGAGAACGGCAACGAGGTCGTCATCCACAGCATCGTCACCAGTCCGGGCTGGAGTGGCCCCGATCCACTCGATCCGCATCGGACGATGCTGTCGGAGGG
>Ga0334890_1002437_pt1 | contig 21466 bp, 19 predicted proteins | sample GraSluR1_MG_3_FD_207220 | JGI IMG/M metagenome (GOLD analysis project Ga0334890, IMG submission 207220) | Sludge microbial communities from methane-producing bioreactor in Wageningen University, Netherlands - Granular Sludge_31_08-R1 | ecosystem: Engineered > Bioreactor > Anaerobic >... | reverse complement strand
CCGGATGGGCCGCCTCTGGAAATTCCGCAAGGAAGAGGTGGACGAGTGGGTAAAGACAGGGGGAGCAGCGGAGTCCGATTCTCAGAATTCGGATACGGGAAAGAAATGATGGATGTTCTGCTGACATTCACAGGATTTCATGACCCTTACTTCAAGGGATTGGTTGATCAGAAGGAACAGCCTGGCCCCATCCTTTCCCTCCTGTCCACACGCTCATTCGATCATATATTTCTCTTCGATACCCCAAGCACCCAGCGGGTTACCGGGGAAACGAAAGACGCTATCAAGAAGCTCCATCATGGGAGCGCGGTTCACGTTCTCGAAATCAACCTTGCCGATCCGACGAATTACCAAGAGATATTGGAGGGGCTCAGAGCGCATCTCCATCGCATCATCGAGGATTTTTCTTCAGCACGCTTCTTTGTCGCAGTCGCGTCGGGAACGCCCCATATGCATGCCTGCTGGGTTCTCCTGACGGCCTCCGGTGAAATTCCCGCCCGCATCCTCCATGTGCGACCACCGCATTTTGTGACAAAACAACACCCGCTCGTGACCGAGGTGGATTTGTCCGCGCGTGAGTTCCCCACTGTCAGGTTCCAGGATGCATCGATTCTAGTTGAAGAGAGCCAAGCCGATGTCGATTCCGTCAGAGTGCAGCTTGGCATTGTGGGAGATCACGCCGCGATGCAGCGTTCACTCGAGATGGGTGCCATGCTGGCTCCATCACAGGCCCCGGTTCTCATCTTTGGGGAGACAGGGACCGGCAAAGAGCTATTCGCACGGTACATTCACTGTTTGAGTGGAAGGCCGCGAAATATCTTTGTCGCTGTAAATTGTGCGGCGATTCCGGAAGGCCTTGTCGAAAGCCTGCTGTTCGGTCACAAGAAAGGAGCCTTTACCGGCGCGATTAACGACCAGGTTGGCAAGTTCGATACGGCGGATAAGGGGACCCTTTTCCTGGATGAGTTCGGAGAGCTTCCCATGCCCGCACAGGCCAAGTTGCTGAGAGTTCTGCAAGATGGACTGGTGGAGCCGATCGGACAAGCCCAGGCGCATCAGGTGGACGTGCGGATTGTGGGTGCGACGAATCGGGACTTACGCAAACTGGTGAGGCAGGGGAAATTCCGGGAAGACCTTTTTTATAGGCTCAACGTCGGCGAAATCAAACTCTCCCCGCTTCGTGAAAGGCGTTCCGACATTCCCAAACTGGCGCTTCACATTCTCGATAGGTTGAATGGTTCGTTGCGACGACCCAAGAGGCTGTCGGCGGAAGCCTTGTCCAGGCTGCAAACTCACAACTGGCCGGGGAATGTTCGCGATCTGGAAAACGTCATCGAGAGATCTGTTCTGCTTTGCCGCAACGATGTTTTGGAGGCAGACGACCTCCTCATCATGGAACCGGTCACCTATGCGGACCCACTGGATGCACTTCCCGAGCCTTACGAGGGATTCTCATTGGATGAGTTTCTCGGGAGCGCTCGGAAGCAAATGATCCTCCGGGCGCTTGAAGCAGCCAACGGCAATCAAAGCCGAGCGGCTCGAATGCTTGGGGTCACGCCGCAGGCGGTGCACAAGTTCTTGCAATCGAGACCAAAGACTTAAACCAGGGCTGAAGGTGTTTCAATCTGGGTTGAAGGAAGAGATGATGTCAGAACTAACGACAAATGAGCTAACACCTATGATAACAGCGGGTCGTCGTTCACTCCGGGAAGTGGCATGGGCCTTGCTCTATATCGGACACAGACAGACCGATCAAGGGTCCGAAACCAGAAAGGAGCAGCCATGCCAACATTTACGGTCACATCAATCATCGACGGAGATACTTTCGAGGTCACCCCTCAATGGAAATGGAACGGTGAGACGGGCACCCGAGTCCGCCCGGCGGGCTACGACGCCCCGGAGCTTCACGCTTATGGCGGCCAAGCGGCCAAGGACCGGTTGTCGAGGCTCATATATGGGGGGCAAGTCGAACTCCGGACTGCCCACAAGATCGACCGGAGACGCCTGGTCTGCGAGGTCTATTTCAGAAACACGAATCTTGCGGATTACTTTCCCGAGTGGCAGTGATCGGCTGAAATTTCAGGAGGAGCGCCTGTGAAGGATTATTCGACCGAAGCAGATGCGAGGATCGTCATCGACGATCTGCTCCGCCAGGCGGGGTGGGACCCCGCCGACAAGTCGCAGGTGCTCACCGAGGTTCACGTTCGTGACACATCTTGGGTCACTTCTGAACCCGTTGCACCCTATGGGTACAAACCCGGCCGGAAAACGGAGGACGGCGATGAGATACCAACCGGCCGGGCAGACTATGTCTTGATGGACCGGCGCGGTCGCCCGCTTGCCATCATAGAGGCAAAACGCACGGCCATAGAGCCCTATACGGCCAAACAACAGGCGCTGCCATATGCCAAGAAAATCGGCTCGCCGTTCATTTTTCTTACGAATGGCGAACTCATCTATTTTTGGGACTACGGCAACGACGACGCCCGGATCGTCAACTCGCTCTTTTCCCGCCGCGATCTTGAGCGCTTGGTGGAGATGCGCGCCACTCGGAAGCCGCTCGCGTTAATAGAAATCCCCGAGTATTACCTGCGCCAAGGCGAGACCCGGCAGGTGCGGCCCTATCAGCGAGAGGCCATGCAGGCTCTGGACCACGCTGTGGAGCTCAGCAAGCGCCGTTTTCTGATTGAACTCCCCACCGGCACAGGCAAGACGGATCTCGTCTCCATCTATATCAAACGGCTCATTCAATCCGGACGCGCCGAGCGGGTTCTGTTTTTGGTGGACAGAGAGCAGCTTGCCAAACAGGCGCTCGAAGCCATGCAAGACATTCTGAACCAGTACAGCAGCTACTGGCTGCGTCCCGGCATGGTCCGGCAGGAGCAACAGATTACGGTCTGTTTGCTCCAGACGATGATCAGTCGTTACACGGAATTCACCAGTGGCTATTTCGACGTGGTCATCGCCGACGAATGCCACCGTTCCATCTATGGCTCTTGGCAGACGGCGCTCACGCATTTCGATGCGCTTCATATCGGACTGACTGCAACCCCCTCGGCCTATATCGAGCGGAACACATTCCGATTCTATCAGTGCCGCGATGGCCGGCCGGATTTTACCTTCCCGATCTTGCAGGCATTCCGGGAGGGATATCTGTGTCCCTACAAATTTGCCACCGGCATCACCCAAATCCTTGCCGAAGGTGCGGAGATTGATGAGCAAACATACGACCCGTCCGAATTTGAACGCAAATGGACGAACGAGGACACCAACAAGAAAATGATGCAGGAGTTCGACCGGCTCGCCTGGGAGAACTTCAAAGAGCTGGCTCCGGGTCAGAAGACCGGACCCGGCAAGACCATCGTTTTTGCCATCACCAAGCACCATGCCGCACGGCTCGCTCACTACTTAAACGAATTACATCCCGAACTGAAAGGTCAGTACGCCGAGGTTATCACCAGCGACGTTGCAGACGCCGACGATCTCATCCGCAAGTTCAAACGCGAGGTGTATCCGCAGGTGGCCGTCAGTGTCGGCATGCTGGATACCGGCTTCGACTGTCGGGAAGTGCTCCACCTGGTAATGTGCCGCCGGGTGCGCAGCCCCATCCTCTACCAACAGATGCGGGGGCGTGGAACCCGCACCGCGGATCATATCCGGAAGCAGAAATTTGTCATCTATGATTTCTTCGGCAACCACGACTACTTCAACGACAGCGATACCGACATTTTCACCGGCATCGGTCGCGGACATGCTCCTGACGGTGAACGCAAACCACCCAAACCGCCAGGTGACCTTGTCGAGCTTGGCCTCGAGGACGAGTGGCTCCACGCGGTCACCTATGTGGAGGTAGGACCGGAGGGTGAGCGAGTTGACAAGCGCGACTACGTCTCCAATTGGGAAACGAGCGTTCAATCCGCTGTGAAGGATGACCCGATCATCCAGAAGGTCCGGCGAGGGGAGTTGCTCACCGAAGACGAGGAGAGGGCACTGGCTGACCGGCTCAACCGGCCGGAGATGTACTTCAACGAGGAAAACCTTCGCCGAGCTTACCGCCAGCCGGGCGGCAACCTGATCGATTTTATCAAGGCCGCTCTTGGCACCCTCAAGATCAAACCCCGCGAGGAGGAGTTGACTGAGAATTTCCAGGCTTGGCTGGTCGCAAAATCGATCACGCCCCAGCAGGCGCAGTATCTCTCCCTCTTAAAGAACCGCGGCATCGCCCGCGGCCGCATCGAGCTGGAAGATTTGTTCCAGCCGCCGCTTTCCATTTTGAATGCGGCAGAGCTGGGCGTTGAGCTCTTCGGCGAGACGGGGCTCAAGGAAATCATCCAGGATCTAAATGATTCGGTCTTTAAGAAAGCATCTTAGATTGATGATTGTCGATTGATAATTATAAGGAAGTGATCATGCATCAAGAAGAGTTGAAGCAAAGGACAAAGGCCTTTGCCTTGAGGATAGTCAGACTTGTCGAGGCACTGCCAACGACTCCAGTGGGGAGAACATTCGCCAACCAAATTGTTAGAAGTGGAACATCGCTTTCACGCAAGCAGACTGTAAATCAACAATCATAAATCGGAGATCGCAGATGAACCAGGATTTGCGCAGAAAACTGAACCGCATCACCGACATCCTTTGGGCCGGCGGTGTGACCAATCCGGTTACCTATATCGAGCAGATTTCGTATCTGATTTACCTCAAGCTGCTCGACGAGGAGGAATCCAGCCGCGAACTTAAAGAGCGCCTCATGGGCAAACAGACCAACGGTAACGGCAAACTGCTCTACCCGAAACAGGCCGAGCGTTTCCGCTGGTCCAAGTGGCGTTTCAAGAGCGGCTCGGATCTGCGTGACTTCGTGCGCGACCACGTTTTTCCCTACATGGCTTCGCTGGTGAAGGAGGAGCCGCAGATTGCCGAGTATTTCCGCGACGCTGTGCTCGAGGTCGTTGACCCCAACGTGCTCAAGCAAGTGGTGGACGAGATCGACGGTATCGACTTCGCCAAGCTCGGCACCGACGTGAAGGGCGATATCTTCGAGTACATGCTGACCCACCTGGGGCAGTCCGCTCTGAACGGCCAATTTCGAACGCCCCGCCAGATCCGAACCATGATGGTCGAGATGGTGGACCCCAATCTCGGCGACACGATCTATGACCCGGCATGCGGTACCGGCGGCTTCCTCATCGATGCCATCGAGTACATCCTGGCCAGATACTCGACCGAGCCTCAGGAAGTGCCCATCTACGGTGAGGAGTGGCTGGAAAAGCGCAACCAGTCCATCGAGGAGGCGAAAAAGGACATTCCGACGCTGCAGACCTACCGAAAGGGTCCAGGGGAAAAGGTCCCCAACTGGGAGCTTTTGGAGCGCTCCATCTACGGCATAGACGTATCGCGTCAGATGATGCGCATCGCCATGATGAATCTGGTGCTGCACGGAATTCGTCAGGCCAACGTCAAGCGCGCCAACACGCTTTCCGATATGGGCGGCCTCACCGAGGACGATCTGAACCGCCGCTACAAGGTGATCCTTTCCAATCCGCCCTTTGCCGGTGTGCTTCCCAAGGAATCCATCCGCAAGGACCTGCCCACCAACTCCAAGAAAAGCGAACTGCTTTTTCTGGGCGTGATGATGGAGGCCCTGGCTCCGGGCGGCCAGTGCGCCGTGGTGGTGCCCGAAGGATTGCTTTTCGGTTCGACCTCGGCGCACGTGGAGCTACGCCGCAAGCTGATCGAGGATTTCGATCTGCTGGCCATAGTTTCCCTGCCCGCTGGAGTATTCAAACCCTACGCGGGCGTAAAGACCGGGGTCCTCGTTTTTCGCAGGCCGGCTTCGGGCGCTAAAAAGGACAAAAAGACCAAACATAAGGAAAAGGTCTGGTTCTACGATGTGCGTGCGGACGGTTTCGACCCGGACAGGATTTCCGGTGGCGGCAGACCTGAAACCCCCGAACGGAACGACATCCCTGATTTGCTCAAAGAGTGGAAGGCTTATAAAGAATCGAGATTTTCGAATCCGCCGGGTGTTGAAGCCGGAACCCTTCTGCAACCCGGTAGCGCCGAGCCGCGCTGCTGGTGGGCAACCATCAAAACCGTTGTTGAAAACGATTACAACCTCGCTGCCGGCCGCTACAAGCCGCAGATCGCCGAAAAGGCGCCGGATGACGACCCAGCGCAGCTTATCCGAGAAACGCTTGTCCTAGAGCGGGAGATCGCGGAGGGGTTGGAGAAACTGCTTCGGGAAGTGGAGGCAGTCGAATGAAGTGGTCCACACCAGCTTTAGGACAAATCGCCACCATCACCGGAGGGAGTACCCCAAGCCGTACTCAAGCAGAGTATTGGAACGGATCAATTCCATGGCTTACTCCGACCGACCTCCCCATGCCGGGCAAAGGCATTGCCGATGTGAGCGACACGGCAGGCAAAATTACTGAGGAAGGGTTAGCTGCTATCTCCGCGCCGCTTCTTCCTGTCGGGACTGTGTTGTTCTCTTCTCGTGCAACAATTGGCAAACTCGGAATCTCAAGGGTCCCGCTCGCTACGAATCAGGGTTTCGCCAATTTCATTCCTAAGAAATTTGTCGACGCAAAGTATCTTGCCTACTGTTTGCTACACTATACAGCCGAAATCACCGCTTTGGCCGGATCAACGACTTTCAAAGAAGTTACCAAGACCGCGCTAAAGAAATTTAAAGTTCCTCTGCCCGCCCTCTCCGAGCAACACCGTATTGTCGAAATACTCGATCAGGCTGATGCGCTGCGCAAGAAGTGCGCTGAGGCCGACGCCAAAGCCGCCCGGATTCTCCCCGCGCTCTTTTATAAGATGTTCGGCGATCCGCTGGCAAACCCGCGTGGATTTCCAACTGAAGAAGTTGGAAACCTGCTTACGTTCCTTCGCAATGGCACGACAACGGAACAGAACCAGGATAACCGGGGCTATCCCGTCACGCGAATCGAGACCATCTCATCTGGCATCATCAACCCTGACCGTGTCCGATATGTTGAACTTGACGATTACGAACTTGCGAAGTGGCGCATGGAGACAGGCGATATTCTGTTTAGTCATATCAACAGCGAAACTCACATCGGGAAGACAGCGATTTACAAAGGCCAACCCGATCCGCTGATTCACGGGATGAACCTTCTTCTGATGCGCCCGGATAGAAGACGGGTGCAGCCCGAGTATCTTTTCGCAGTGCTCAACACTGACTCAGTAAGGGCTGCCTACAGGCAACGGTGCAAGCGAGCAGTCAATCAAGCGAGCCTAAACCAAAAAGACATTTCGGCTCTGGAAATTGCTCTACCGCCTGTAGATGCTCAGGACAATTTTTGTCGAATTGCTGGAAACGTTCTCCAGCAGGTTAGTGCCCAGCAGAAGACTACGGAGAATATCGACCATCTCTTTGAAAACCTTCTCCACCGCGCCTTTAATGGCGACCTAACGGCCAAGTGGCGTGAGGCGCATATGAAGGAGCTGTTGCAGGAAATGGAACAACAGGCTGAGGCGTTAAACTTGAAGGGGTTGAAAGCATGAAACTGCGACGAATTGAAATTGAGAATTTCAGGGCATTTGCAAAGCCATTCGAGGTCGAACTTGAGGATTTTACGGCCTTTATTGGTTGCAATGATGTTGGGAAATCATCCGTATTGGCTGCCTTGACTATTTTTCTGGAAGGTGACGGAATTAAGATTGAACAAGGAGATGGCTCAGTCCACGGTGATCCGGCAAAGGTTAGAATTACTTGTGAATTCGATGACCTTCCCGAAAAAATTATTCTTGATGACTCTTATGAAACCAATCTTGAAGATGAACATGTACTGCGATTTAACGGAAGATTGCGAATTTCGAAACTATATGACTGCACTAAATCAAAAATCAGCCCAACGATTTTAATAAATGCAGGCAATCATCCTATTGACAAAGATGGAAATTCCTTACTTTCTTTGACAATAACGGAGTTAAAAAAAGTCGCAGATAAATGTAATGTGGATTTAGAAACTGGAGAGAAAACAATTAAAGCCAAAATCCGTCGCGCCATAATAGAACGCTCAGACGCCTATACCTTTCAGCCTGCCGATATCTCCGTAGATAAAAATGAATCTAAAACACTTTGGGAACAAATTCTGAAATATCTCCCGATGTGCGCACTTTTTGTATCTGACCGTTCAAGTTCAGACCAAGATACTGAGGCGCAAACACCAATGGGTGTAGCCGTTGAACAGGCTTTGACAGAAATAGAGGACCAACTTCAAGAATTGAGCGCTCATGTTGAGAAACGTGTTCAAGAAGTGGCACAAAGAACGGTTGATAAATTAAAGGAAATGAATCCAGAATTAGCAGGGCAGCTTAAACCGCAGATAAAGGATAAAAATATTAAATGGAAAAGTCTTTTTAAATATACGCTTTCCAGCGACTTGGATGTTCCCTTAGATAAACGCGGTTCAGGGGTCCGGCGGTTGGTATTATTAAATTTTTTCAGGGCTGAAGCGGAGCGAAAAGCGTTGTCAGAGGGGCACCGTCCCATTATTTACGCCATTGAAGAACCGGAAACGTCCCAACATCCTGATCATCAACGGATATTAATACAGGCCCTGCTGGAATTATCTAAATATTCTGCGCAAGTTCTTGTCTCGACACATGCACCTGGGTTAGCTGGTGAAGTTCCGATAGATGGAATCAGACTCATCGATGTAGATTCCAGCGGGTGCCGTTTTGTCCGAAGTTCTGATGTAGAGGATTCATTTAGCTTTTTTAGGGAGATAGCGGAAAAATTGGGCATGTTGCCTGACAATCTCATAAGAGTGTTAGTATGTGTGGAGGGAGCCAACGATGTCCGCTTCCTTAGAAACATCAGCCACACACTGCACCAAGCTGATCAAAATATACCTGACCTTAGCTGCGATCCGCATTTTGCTATTATCCCGATGAACGGGGGCAACTTGCGTGATGTAGTGAATGCACATCTTTTCAAGAACTTCCAAAAACCTGAGTTCCATATATACGACCGTGATGATAACAACACATACGACGAACAGGTAAAAAAAGTTAATAGCAGAATGGATGGTTCAAAGGCTGTGCAGACATCCAAACGCTCTATGGAGAATTATATCCATCCGGCTGCAATTAAACGTGTGATCGACGCAACAATTGAAGTCACGGATGACAATGATATTGTTACATGTTTGTCTGGACTGCTTGGAAAGAAAAAAACCGTGGTGAAAGCCATTCTTAGTGATGAGATAGCTCCGGTAATGACTGTGGAAGAAATTGGTGAACGCGATACCACTGGTGAAATAAAGGGATGGCTTAGCGACGTGAGTCGAATGGCAGATGAACCCAAATTCACAACAGGAAGGAATTTTGATCATGCCTAACCTTCCCGCCAACCCTCCCCGCTCCGAACTCCTCATCTACCAGACCGAGGACGGACGCACCCGTATCCAGGTGCGGCTGGAAGATGAAACAGTCTGGCTGAGCCAGAAACTCATGGCTGAGCTGTTCCAAAAGGATGTACGGACTATCAATGAGCATATCCGGAATATCTTTGCGGAAGGGGAGTTGTCGCCTGAATCAGTTATCCGGAATTTCCGGATAACTGCCTCGGACGGCAAGACGTATGACACCCAACATTATAACCTGGATGTCGTTATTTCAGTGGGTTACCGGGTAAAATCCCATCGCGGCACCCAGTTTCGCATCTGGGCCACCCAGCGGCTGCGGGAGTATATCGTCAAGGGTTTTACCCTGGACGATGAGCGGCTCAAGCAGGCGGGCGGCGGCAATTATTTCGACGAGTTGCTGGCCCGCATCCGGGACATCCGGGCCTCGGAAAAAGTGTTCTGGCGCAAAGTACTCGATATCTACGCCACCAGCATCGACTACGACCCGAACACGGAAATGTCCCGCCGTTTCTTCCAAATTGTCCAGAACAAGATGCACTGGGCCGCCCACGGGCACACCGCCGCCGAGGTCATCGCCGCCCGCGCCGACGCCCGGAAACCGCACATGGGGTTGACTTCCTGGGCCGGGGTGAGACCAGCCCGGGAGGATATCGAAGTCGCCAAGAATTACCTGAGTGCCGAGGAACTGGACACCCTCAACCGGATCGTGACCATGTATCTTGATTTTGCCGAGCTTCAGGCCTTGAGCCGAAGGCCCATGTACATGAAGGACTGGATCGTAAAACTGGACGAGTTCCTGAAGGTCAGCGAACGGGACATTCTCACCCATGCCGGCAGAGTCAGCCACGAGGCGGCCCTTGAGAAGGCTCGGGACGAATATGAAAAATACCGCGAGCAGGCCCTGGAAGAACCTCCGCCGGTGGAGCGTCATTTTATCGCTGCGGTGGAGGAAGTGAAAAAACTGGAAAAGAAAACCCCACGGAGAAGGAGAAAAAATGATGATTTATGATCTCAGATTGGTGATTAAAAAATGCGCTTTACAATCGTCGATCATCGATCGTCAATCGGAGATGCTTTTATGCTGACCGCCTTACGAATCGGAAATTTCAAGGCCTTTGCCGAAGCGCAGCGGATTCCTGTCCGTCCCCTGACCCTGATCTATGGCGCGAACAGTTCCGGGAAATCGAGCGTGCTGCACAGTTTAATTCTCGCTCGCCATGCGCAGGAAACGGGCGATCTGGATGTTCATCGCACCAATGTGGGTGGCGAATCGGTGGATCTGGGCGGATTCCGCCAGTATGTCCACAGGCGTGAGGCCAATCGCCGGGTCGAGTGGGCCATGGACCTGGATACGAGTTCATTCAAGGATCGGCTCGCGGAACTCTTCGCGCCCGTGAAGCAGGTCACGATGCTCCTCAATCTTGGCGTCGGCCTGGACGACCAGGACCACCCGCTCCCGGAGTCAATCCCTGAAATTCACACCTATGAACTCCTCGCCGATGGTCAGAGCCTTCTCCGGATGAGTCGCCGCAGAGACGGCAGGCTCCAGCTCGACCGTTTGGACCACGAACATCCTGTTTTTCGGGAAGTTATCAAGGCGATGGTCCTGCTTTCCACAACGACCGAGACAGTTCACCCGGAGGACTTTGAGGGCCTTGATGAGGCGATTGCCGAGCTTGTCCCGGAGGTGGTGGCAAAGAGCACGCAGTTTTTGCCGGACGGATTGGCGGAATCCAGTGTTTTCAGCCCGGACGGTCAGGCAAGACTTTTTACGATCAGCAAAGCCCGCAGAAAAGAGGAGTTGAGCGCGGCAGTACGTTCATTCCTTCCCCGCAAGATCGACGAGATTCTGAGGGGCGTAGGGCAGGTGGTCGCAGGCGAACTATCGCGGCTCAGATATTTGGGTCCATTGCGGTCTTATCCGCCGCGCCATCTGGCCTTTTCTCAGCACCACGATCCGAACTGGTATGCCGGCGGGGGCTACGCGTGGGACGTGATTCGCCGTGACGCAAGTGTTCGGAAACTGGTTAATGAATGGCTCTCCGCGCCTGACCGACTCCAGACACCATACGAACTGATCTTGCGAGACCTGGTTGGGATTGATCAGCTGGAGGGACCGCTGCTCGATGGGCTTGAACAAATTGAACTCGATATGGAGCCGGATTACGACGACAGCCCCACGCCAACCGGGGCTTGTCCTGTCGTCAAGGACCCGGAGGTGGAAGCGGTGAAGATCCGGGACCTCATCCGCGCTTCGGATATCGACAAGCTCAATGAGCTGATCATGATCGACCGCCGATCGAACACCGTGGTGAGCCATCGGGACGTGGGGATTGGCGTCAGTCAGGTTTTGCCGATCCTTGTGAGCGCATATGCCTCGAAGAACCAGATTGTCGCCATCGAGCAACCGGAAATCCATTTGCACCCGGCGCTCCAGGCCGACTTGGGAGACGTTTTCATCCAATCCGCGCTTGGCCCAGGCAGGAACAGGTTCTTGATTGAAACGCATAGCGAACACTTGCTTTTGCGCGTAATGCGTCGGATGCGTGAGACCAGCAACGACGAACTGCCTGAAGGAGTTCCACCGATCACTCCGAAGGACGTGTGCGTGTTGTTTGTACAGCCGAAAGGAACATCGTCGGCGGTGCGTCACCTGGAATTAGATGAAGAAGGTCAGCTCCTGGACGCGTGGCCGGGCGGCTTCTTTGAAGAAGGCTACCGGGAACGGTTTGCGTGAAGGAGGAGCTGCCTGTGCTATATGAATTTGCCATGACGCCCGACCTATTCGACGCATCCGTAGCCAACTCAGACGGCAGCGCAAGCATTATTCTGGTCGAACTTTTGCGGGGGATAGCCGAAAATGGCTTATTGGCAAACCTCCATAAGGATCGGTGGTTACGTTATGTAACAGAGAAGCGGACAACGACGCTTTCTCCCGCGTTGAAAGATAAAGTCCTTGCATGTCTTAAGGTGTTGGATAATCGGCATCGGATGGTTCGACATCCGAAGTGCATGGCCGGCGATCCCGGAACAGACAAAGAATGGTTGAATCTGGCCTTCGACTCGCATGACCGGATTCCCTTTCACGCCATTGTCCTGAGCCAACAGCTAATAGACGGCTGCGGCCGCGAATGCGACGCCTTGGTCGAGTTTTTCAGTTCTTTAGATTCAGCACGATGGAACGGTCGACGGAAGAGGACATTGTCGCTGACCAAATCGGATGCCGATTACCGCGCCGCCCTTGCTCCGATATTGCGTCATGCAAAATCCCTGGCGCTTATCGACCCCTGGCTGAACTCGTATGAATCACGTTACCTCGACACGGTTACTATTTGTTCGAACGTTTTTGGACAAAGAGGACATGCCAGGCTTCAAGGGCGTATCGATATTCATGCTGAAGCGGATAAACAGAAGCCCGATGGCCGAACCGTTGCAGACCACCTCGCCGCCTGGAAAGAAAAGCTTCGGCCGCTGATAGCGGTGGATGGCCATCGTTTCAGGGTGTTCCTCTGGGAGTCTTTACCCGGTTCTGAGTCGATGCATGACCGTTTTATCCTGACGGATCAATGTGGCATTTCTGCTCCCGGCGGACTGGATTGTCGACGTCTCTCCCATGCCAATACAACGGACTGGAATCTGTTGGATGAAGATGTCCGCCAGAAACGATGGTCCGATTACGATCCACCCGTAAGCCCGTTCAAGCTGCTGGAGAAAATGGAGATGTCAACATGACTCCATCTGCCGAAGAGATCAAAGCTAAAAGAAACTATAACTTTACGGAAGAGAGGTTACCGGGAGCAGGACAGAGTTATCCAACTGCCCGGGAAAGCGAAAATCTCTCGTGAAAATTCGTCCGTTATCGTAGATTTCAAAGGAGGCCCGATAATGCCAAAGCAGGACAAACCATCCGTCACCCAGAGAGCTTACACGATTCGGCTCCGGGGAGAGATCTGCTCGGCAGCCCAAGCTTCTTCCCGTTCCGGCTCAAGCCGGTCCACGCCGAAAACCTCGTGGCTGCGTCATCCAGGCTCGAGCTTCTCCGTCATGGGTTGGATGACGACCTGGTCATGCTAAGGAAACCGACGATCAAAGGAGGTGCGCCATAACTATGGCAAATGGCAAACAAACCTATCAATTCAACGTCTTAACAGATTTGTGGACCGGCGACCTCAATGGAAAATCGGGCCGTCTGATTCCCACCGGCCTGCTCGGTTCTATCCGCTGGTGGTTCGAGGTGCTGGTGCGCGGTTTGAGTGGAAATGCCTGCGACCCAAGCGATACGAAATGCGAAGGCCGGAACCATTGCGTTGTCTGCGAACTATTCGGCTGCACGGGCTGGGCGCGGAAGTTCAGATTCGAAGTTCTTAATCTGAATGAGAATACAGGCCAGACTCTCATTCTCAGCTTTACGCCTCTCCGCCCGATCTGCGTGGAAGAGTGGACCCTCCTGAACGCCACCCTTCGCCTCATCGCCGACTATGGGGCCATCGGCGGCAAGACGGTATTCAAGCCGACGGACGAACCGAGTCGGGAAAAAGAAAAACACCACCGAGATTATGGCTTGGTGCAGATGGTCTCCTCCCAGCAATACGGTGGAACAGGTCGTGATGACTTGGGAAAATATCTGTCCAAATGGCGGAAGCTCAATCACGGTGAGTTCGCCTGGGCTTCATTGGAGCATTTCTGGTGCGTGAAGGGAAAGTATCTTGGGCGTGAAGACAACAATAAGAGCACTTTCAACCAGGTGCTCGGACGTCAGGAAGCAAAAAACCAAGGTCAACAGTTGACCACCCACAACGATGGAATAGCCAGATGGCTTGCCGGTTCACAACGGGAAAGTAAGAAGGTGTTCAGCTTCAAAAATCCCGCGAGGACCTTCGGCTTCGTAAAACCTGGACTGATCGCTTTCGATGACATGAGGGAACGTTTGGCGGGGGCTTGGGGGCAGAACGGCTGGGATTTTCTCACCGGAGACAAAATTATGAAGCAACTATTCACTGGGGAGGAGGATCGCTCATGAGTTTCGATTATTACGCTTCCCTGGCCGAAAACAAAGCATACCCGAAACGAGTGAACGAGTCCGCTCTCGCATCCGGCTTTGTGGATGAATGCGTGGTCTGGTCCTGCCGTGAAGGGGAAAAGAACAAAGCCCGTCAATATTACATAAGTCAGGCGGACAACAAACGGAAATACGCTCTTCCTTCGGACCTCCACCTTGAGCCGGACCATGTTTTCCTGCCGGATCCAACCTGGTTTGCCATCGATGTTTCCTTCACACTGACATCACCCTGGTACTCGAAGGACGACCGCCCTTTTCATGTGCTGGATAACCCGGTGCGCAAGGACAGGGTCTTTGGAGTGCCGTTCATGTCCGCAGCCTCCTGGAAGGGTCTTCTGCGCTGGGCCTGCCGGATGCAGGAGGGCTTGTCCGATTATCTCAAAAAGCACGATATGAAAATGGATGGCTGGAAGGACCCCTCCTGGATTCTTCATCTCTTCGGCAACGAGAGGGGAGAGAAGGAACGATTCCGCTCCGGGGCCCTCGTCTGTCACCCCACCTGGTTCAGCGAAGTCGGCTTCGAGGTAATCAATCCCCACAGCCGCAGCCGCCGGGCCGGGACTCAACCCATTTACTACGAGGTTGTACCGGCCGAAGCAAAAGGTAAGCTACGGCTGCTCTACGCGCCTCTGCCGGGGGAAATCGAACGCGACAAGGTAAGGCCGGCTGACTTCATTGCAAACTTCATCGACAGCATAAGAGCGCTCCTCGAAACCTATGGCATTTCCGCAAAACGCACCGCCGGATGGGGAACGGCGAAGATAGATAACGAAGAATCAAAGCTGCGTTTTATGGAGGGAGGCCCTCTGGATTCTCTTTTTTGTGACGCGGCTGCACCCTATGAAGCGCCACCGGAGAATATGCAAAATTTAATTGATGAGAATGGCGATCCGATAAGTATTTTGCTCAATGAGAATAAAGAATTCCTCAGTCAAACACAATTCAAGAAGCTTCCGGAAAAAGAGAAGAAGCCTTGCACGAATCGTGAGTTCGAGGAGTTTAAGGAGTGGTACAAGAAGCATGGAGACAAACACCGCAGGCGATTGCGGGCAAGTGCAGAGGATGCATCGCCACCCCGGATAAAAGAATGTAACTTCAACAATTGTATCATTGGGGCGGAAAGGCCGGGGCATACCCGGCAGGGAGGTGACCGATGACGGGATTTCAATTCCCGGACTCGTTGCGGCAACATCGCCCTCTGCTTCTGGCGTGCGAGGCAATCGGCTGGCTGCATATGACCGGCAAGGCTAACATCAAATTTTTGCAGAGACATGGCGGACAACATAGTGATTATGAATACAAAAACAGGGATGAAAATGAGAGTCTTTCATTCCCTTGGAATGACCGGCTTAAGTGGGTGAAAAATAAATTCGCGCTGAATGCAAGCGCCTGGCCTGCCGAGCTTACCGAGTTTATCAGGAAGCATACCGAAAGAAACAATGGGATGCTTGGCCTGCTCCAGGCCGGCCACGCCATGGCGTCGGGCATCGAAAAAAACCTGCCGAAGGACACTTCCAAATATCTGAGCCAGACCACCCAGATGTGGATGTCCTCGGCCTTCGGTCATCCGGTCCACAATCTGTTGGATGACCCGCCTGAACTGCTCACCGTTACCGGCTGGGAATGCCTGCTTCAGCAGATTAAAAAGCTCCTCAATGAGCTGAAGGGGCTCGGTGACAACTCCTCAAGCGACATTGACGGCTGGTGGCGTTGGCGCGACGGGGCGGTGGGTTCCAAAGGATGGCTGTGCAAGAGCTTTAGCTCCACCCTGGCCGAGACTAGGCTGCCGAACAACGACGTCACGCTCTTCGATCAATCCTACATCGCAGCCGCCCTGTTCAAGAGCGCCGTTGCCGGTGCGATTCTGGAAGGCAAGTCGTTTCCTTGGAAGATCAAGGATAAGGACGGAAACGAAAAACCAAATGACAGGCTCAAACAGCAAACCCGTTGGCGGCTTCTGACCATCGGGGTCGGTGCGGAGCACTACGAGGCCAGGGCGGTGAGGATCGGAGACTGGACCGGAGCGCGCCTGGCGCTGGACAAGTTTTTCACCAAGGTCTGCAAGCTCGTCGAGGTTGATCTCGCTGTGGGCTCCCTGCTGTACCGGGACGGCGAGGTCTGTGTCTTCTCGTTCCCAGGTGAGCGATCCGGTCACGGCCAACAAGGGTATCAGGGGGGTGATTTACGGATCAATGATGGGCAAGACTGGCTGACGGAACGAATTGACGGTTATGCCCGTGACGCCAAACTCGAGATGCCTCCCTATTGCCATATCAGCGAGCCCTCCCGCTCTCTTGTGGGAATGACGAAGGAAATCCGGAAGGCGCGGGAGACGATGGCTGTGCCGATCTTCCGAAATTGGCAAATTCCAGAACAAGATTCGTCGGGCGGCCATGTCTGCCCGGTGTGCCTCGTGCGCAGAAGCCCTTCAGGGACAGACAAGCAGATGACTTGCAATCCGTGCAAGGCGCGGCGGACTCACCGGTTGGATATGTGGCTGGAAGGGAAGTTCGGCTCGGACTCCATCTGGATCAGCGAGGTGGCGGATGCCAATGACCGCGTCGCCCTTGTCACGATGAGCCTGGACATCGAGCCGTGGCTGGACGGCTCCCGCCTGGATGCGCTCAGAACCCAGGCCATTCCGGAGTGGCGGAAGTTCAATCCCGTCTTAAAAAGCCAGCCGAACCCCATCGATTCCGCCACCTATTTCGACAGCCTTTTTCGCTACGTCAAGGGAAAACTCGCATCCTTTGACCAAAATGATCCGGTATTGAGCAACCTTCAGGAGGGATATCGGTACGAGACAAATTGGGCGTCGTTTTTCTCCAAAATCGTCGAGGATCGCACCGACTCGCCTCAATGGGACGCCATCGATGATAACGGCCGTGCCGCATGGCTTGCACATCAGTTCTTCCGCAAGCTCGCCTCGCCAGGGCGTATCTATCGCTTTGAGCGGCAGGCCGAGGATTTCTTCAAGGCCTTGCTTGCCGAATTCCGCGAGATAGCGTCCGCAGACCAGAACCGTTGGCGCGTGCGCCGTTTGATTATCAAGCCGGATAACGGTTCTTCCGGTTCGTGGGAAGACCGGCAGACCTATGGCGGGCGTTACGGGGATGCTCCCGTAAGCCTGTTGTATCGGAAACAAGAAAATGACTTCCTCACCATCTGCAACCTGGCCCGGCTTCTGGAGCCGGAGCAAGGTAAGGACTCGCTCAACGACAAAGAGATTGTACTAAAGGATGACGACAACAAGAACGCCGATACGTTGAAGGTTCGATCGGTCGTGGATGTTTTCAGTCCGCTGGGCGTTTATCACCCGGTTATTCCCCTCGATCTTTCCCCGGTGCGCTTTCGAGTCCTTCTGCCGCTTGAAGCCGTGTCGGCCTGTGTGGACCGGGCGATCGGGGCGTGGCGCGAACAGTTCGCCCGTGTCTGGGACCGGCTGCCGCTTAGGGTCGGCGTCGTGGCCTTTTCCAGGATGACGCCGTTTCAGGCCGTGATAGAGGCGGCGCGGACCATCGAGGACAATTTGGATGGAATTGAAAAGCCTGAAACCTGGCGGGTGACGCACTGTGAAACCCGGGAGGGCGTCACCGCCCTCGACTTGGAGTCGCTTGATCATCAGCAAAGGCTTCTTCAAACCGTCCCCATCGGACTCCCCGACGGGCGGGATGACGTGTTTTATCCGTACCTTTCCGTGGAAGACAAGCAGGTCCGCTTTCCCTTGGATTTCCAGCATCCCAACGGCCGGGTGTTCCGGCACGCGAAGGACTTGCGAAGCGGGGACGGGGTTCTCGTTTATCCCTCGCTGATTGCAACGGTCTTCATGGATAGCACGGCCAGGCGCTTCGAACCTTTGAGTCGGAGACAGCTTACGGAATGGCTGCGGATGCGCGATCTCTGGAAGCTGATGGATCGGTGCGCGCCAAGCCGGGCCGCGATCCGAGACGCATGGTCGGCAGTTGTCGAGCGGGGCAAGGAGTGGCGAGGTCCGGATGGAACATGGCTCGAAGGAGGAGAGGCGGCCTGGCGCGATTTCACTCGTGCGGTGTTCCACGAACGTCTGGGCGTTCGAGGCGCCTGCCTCGAAACATTGGTGCAGGCTGCCGGGGACGGACTTCTGGACTGGAGCCTGGAATGGCACATAAGCGTACTGAAAAAGCGAGTTTCTGGAGGTAAATGATGACAATAAAACCCCAAAGTTTTGCAGTATTTCCATTTGCCGGTATGGCGCTGGATCCCATCCATGTCGGTACAGGCGGAACTCGGCTGGGCCGGGTGGACAACACCATTGTGCGCGATCCGGTCACGCGGATACCGAAGATTCCGGGTTCGAGCATCGCGGGCGTCATGCGGGCCTATGCGGCCATGGCAAAGGGGAAATACCCAGCCTGCGCCGGCCTTGGCCAGCCGGAGCGCGAGGGCGCAGGCGGCCATTGCGGCAAGGCCGATTGTCCCGTCTGCACCGTGTTCGGCTTTGCCAAAGGCATCGGCGCAAGCGGCGGTTTTGCGGGACTGGCCGCATTCAGCGACATGCATGTTCTGCTCTTCCCGGTGGCCTCGCAAGTGGGGCCGCAGTGGATCACGTGCCCGATGGCGTTGCGGCAAACCGGCATCGCGGAGTTCTCGGAACCGAGTGACCTGTCCGAACAGCAGGTCGTTTACCGTAATGCGGATGGGAAAGCGACTCAGCATTTGAACCTCGGCTGGCTTTACCTGCCGGTCAAGACGGATTGGCAGCCACTGAGCAAGATTGCTCAAAAGATCGAAGCGCTGGGGATACCGGGTTACATCATCAGCCGTTTGGGTATCGTTTCGGACAAGCTGTTCACCCATATCGTGAACAGCAACCTCGAAGTGCGGACCTCGGTCGCCATCGATCCGGCCACCGGCGCGGCCGAGGAAGGGGCGTTGTTCACCTACGAGGCCTTGCCCCGGGGCACGGTGCTGTTCTGGGAGCTGACCTGCCGGAATCCCAAACACTTCAAGATCGCTCAAGATGAAGTGAAGGCGGTCGCCTCACCGGAAGCGGTGAGCGACGTTCTTACCGATGCCTATCCCTATCTGGAACATCTCGGCATCGGCGGCATGGGAAGCCGGGGGATGGGACGACTGCGCGTGCTGACGAAGAAGAATTCTGCCGATGCGGACAAGCCGGGAAAGGAGGTCTCGTAATGGACGCTCCTGCCTTCGAAAACCTGGACCTTGCCTGTGCCAAGGTGGGTAAAACCATCGCGGAGAGGCCGTCAAAGGATCTTGAGAACCTCATTACGAGTGCGCTTGCGGTTCTGGAAGAGCAGGGGCTCTATGCCTTTTTCCTCTTTCTGAAAGCGCGGGGTGGCAGTGACGCCCCAAAAGTTAACGATAATATCTATAAGTTTTTGAAAACAATGCCACAGCAGGCGCCTTTGCTTTCCGGCAGCGTCGACGTCTTCATCTCGCTTCAGCAGATGGCCAAGGACCTCGACAAACTACTACTGGCCCGTGATCTGGTCCGGCAAACGCTCGTCTATGCCCGCTATCACGCGCGAGTGCCACAAAAGAGTGAGGTGAGAGCATGACCTGGACGGTGCTTCAATGGGTCTGGCGATTGGATTCGCCGCTTTTCATCGGCATGCCCCCGGCAGGGGCGTTGAACCGCTGCCGGCTTTACCTGCCCGCCCGAGCCATGCATGGGGCCGTCACGTCTGAACTGGCGCGTCTGAATGGTGAAGAAAAAGCCAAGTTCCCGGATTATGGAAAATTCGGCAAAGAGGTTGGAGAAAACTGTCGTTTCACCTACCTCTTTCCGGCAGAGAAACAGGGCGGCAGGTTTCTAACCTGGACGCCGAAATTTGAAGCGTCGAAAGGCCGCCGATGGTACTGCCAAGGCGGCAGGGAAAGTCTGTCGGATCGTGACTTCAGACGTCGTCTGCTGGACTCCCGCCCCGGCACGGCGATCGCTCCCGAATCGGACTCGGCGTCCGAAGGCTCCCTCCGGGAGACGGAATGCATCAATCCCTGGTGGCGTGATTCCAGCGGCAAAGGGGAAACGGGTTCCACGCTGCTCTTAGGGTACGTCTTCTTGAGAAATAACGGCTTTCGGAGGCAGTTGGACACTATTGAAACCCTCTTTGTCGGAGGCGACACCAGATACGGCCTTGGGAAAATATGCCGTGTGGGGTGGCGCGAGGTGTCCGGTGACTTGTCTGTCTTCGGGAAACGAGTTCATCTGGACAGAGAGCATCCCGAAATAGAGAGCGATGTCGTTTTGGGGCACGCTGTGGACGACGGGCCGCCTCCAATCCAAGAAATGCGTGGAATGAACGAGCTTCTTGGCGGTTGGGATCTGGGCACTCCATGGGAAGGGAAGCTTACATGGGTTCCCGGATCATTTCTGGAGCATACGGTGGCCTGGTCGATAGACAACTATGGATACTGGATGCATCAGGACAAAGGATAGGCAATAGAGGAAATGACCAAGCACTTCACCCGTTCCCGGCTGGCGCCAACGGCCGACATCCCGGCTAATCTTATTGTGTCTCTGCCGAGCTGTGTGCTGACGGCATTCCGCAGCGCCCTATGGCAGCTTCTGCATGCCACGAATCTCGAGGAGGCCGTTGTGGACACCGTCATGCGCGGGGGAGACACCGACACGAAAAAAAGCCGATCCGATCCCTGAAGGAACTGACACAGCGTGATCTTCAGCGGCTTCACCATGTTATGATCTATGAAGCCAAGAAGTTCGGGAAATAGCCATGAAATCTGGTGATTGTCAGGCAAAGGGATGAAATCCGGGTCAACGCCGCTTCCTCCTCACCGGTAACGGCCTGATCTTTGATAACCCGTTGATATTGAAGGTTTTCGCTTTCACCGTGGATTTCCAGGCGGCGATGAGGAGGATGCTTTTCGCCGCGGCCCTGGACCTGGCGCGGTATTTCCGGCGCTCAGGAGGGCCTTGATATCCCGGGCCGGCGAGGCGCTAAACAACCTGCGATACTCGCGGCTGAACTGGGACGGGCTCTCGTAT
>Ga0334890_1002433_pt1 | contig 21483 bp, 24 predicted proteins | sample GraSluR1_MG_3_FD_207220 | JGI IMG/M metagenome (GOLD analysis project Ga0334890, IMG submission 207220) | Sludge microbial communities from methane-producing bioreactor in Wageningen University, Netherlands - Granular Sludge_31_08-R1 | ecosystem: Engineered > Bioreactor > Anaerobic >... | reverse complement strand
CCATGTAATCGGATGCGGCTCCGGCAAACGTCACAACTTCCGCCCACGCCCCACCGGAACGCTCGTAAATGTAGACACTCCCACCGTCCGCACCGCCAGCATCGTTTCTCGGCGCGCCAACCACGAGGTAGTCATCAGTCGCGGCAAGCGCGGATCCGAAGTAGTCACCGTTGGCACTGTTCGAGCCAATGATCGCGGTGCCTGCTTCGACCGCCTCTGCTTTGACCATGTGGACCATATCACATCACCGAATTGGGATCGTCTGCTCCAGGGGAGCGGGGGGGGCCGTGGGAGAGCCTACAGCGGTGGAGGTTTGCAAAGCGCCAGTTGTCACGGAGATCACAGCCTCCGCGTTTGCCTGGATCTCGGCCACAACGGCCGATGCGATCGCGTAGCAATCAGCCTTTAGGGGGCCGTGTCCCTCCGGATCGGATGGGATCCCGATAGCCTCTCCGAGAGCGACGCGGGAATCATAGATCCGCTTTGCAAGGCCGCTATCGCAAGCTTGTGTCCCAACCTCGAGTGTCATTCGCTTACCACCTTCGTGCTCGCGCTTGTGATCACATACGGGCCCGCGGTGTCGCCAAGACGCGCGACACCTCGTGTGGCGGAGCCTCCCAACGAGATCGTGTCCGTGGCGTCCACCACAAGCGAGATCGGCACGAACCCAGCCGCGCCCTCAGCCGCAAAGTGCGTAACGACAGGCTGAGCCGGATCGCCCTCGACGAACGCGACCAGCACCACGGTCCCGGGGGTCAGATTCGCGGCCGCGCCAGCCACCCCAGGGAGCACCGAGACGTGCATGAGGTGAGGCAGCCCAGGAGCCTCCGAGATAGCTTGCAGCCTACACCTGGTGGCCACCATGTCCACGACGCGGTACCGGTACAGGAAAGCAAAGGCGTACCGGGGAAACACTTCCCGAATCAGTGCCACAAGCGCTCGAGCGGCTCTCATAAGGCACCTCCCCACACGATGGCGCGAACTTCGCCGCCTCTAACGCTCAGGTCCAGCGACCGCACAACGATCGGTTCTGGAAGCCGCTCACGAAGCACAGACCCCACCCGGATGCGCCCGAGGTCGTCAGTCGCCACGACGGCAGTCCTGGTCCGAGGATCGGCGGAAAGCACCTCGTAGGCCCCGACGATTTCGGTCTGCACCCGTCTGCCCACGTGGGTGATTCCCTCGTAGTCCACCCACCAGGAAGCGCTCCCGATTGCCAACCGAAGGACCCTCGCAGCCGGCCCGCGTGCGCGGACGTAGTCGATCCCGACGCGCTCACGCTCTGCCGCGCAGTCGCCCAGGATCTCTCCCACCTCGGATGCTAGGTCGGAGGCTACGAGCTGGGCACGCACGCCGGCGTCGGAGTGGTAGTGACGGGCCGCGACGTCACGCGCCCATCCGTCAGCCCCGCCCACCACGAGCACGCCACCTCGAAGTGCCCAGGACCCGTGGTCACGGACGGTGCCGCGGAGCTCGAGGGCGCCGATACGCACCTGCACCGAGCCCGACAGCGCCGCAGCCGATACGAGCCCAGCGGTCGCGTACCACGGGCCGGAAGCTGGCACCTGCACACGCAGGGGCTGCGCCTCGAGGCCTCCGATGGTCGCGAACGTCTGCATCACCCACCCGCCAGGCTGTTGACTTCGCCCACGAGCTCGTCGATGTACTGGTCAACGGGGTCGGTCGACTTGCCTCCCGGGCCGCTTCCACTTGCCCCACCAGCTCCGCCCTTGCCGCTCTTGCTTCCAGCAGGGCTCGCTTGCGCCGGGACCGGCTTGCGAAACTGGCGGAACCAAATCTCCACGATCCAGGTGTCGTCCGCTTCCGGCTCAGGAGCTCCGGGGTCATCGACCACCACCGAGGAGATGGGGACGGGGAGAAGCCCGAGCTGAGGGTGCTCGGAGTCCAGCGCGTTCGGGTTCTTCTCCGTCGGAGGCTGCAGTAGCCGCTTCCAGGCGTCCCACTCGTCGAAGTGCTCCTTGGTCCAGAAGCGAAGTCTCACGAGGAACTTTGCGAGCCCGTCTCCCTGGTAAACCAGTCCAGCGCCTGACGACCCTGCGCCCTTCTTCTCGTCCCACGTGCGCGGGTTGCGGGCGCCGGCGACTGACACGCACAGCCCCGGTGACGGCTCGCCAGCTAGAATGAACTTGTCCCAGGCGCCGGGATTGGTGATGGGATCCATCACACTCCCTCCGGAAGTGGCGCGCCCATCTGGATGGCCACGCCCTCGAACAGGTCGCTCACCACTCGCTCCACTTCGCTCGCTATATCCTTCGCGTCACCCGAGGGGGCGTGGATGTGGATCGTCACCGTGTTCGAGCTCGAGCTGGTCGACGTGCTCGCTTTGCCGGCCGGAGGGGCCGGAAGCTGCACCATGTTGTTGAGCGCTCCCGTCACGCCCTTGGAGCCGCCCTCGATGCCTTCTGCGAAGCCGACCGAGGTGTTTAGGCCGAACTCGGCAAACACCTTCGATGGGGAGGCGATGCCGAGGGCGCCCTTGATCGTCGCCTTCATCTTCTCGGCGAGGGCTCGCAGGGCACTGATGACTGCGCCGGCCCCGGACGTGATGCCGTTGACCAAGCCCTGCATCATGTCCTTTGCAATGGCTCCGAAGTCCAGCCCCGCGATCACGTCGTAGGCCTTCTTGACCTGAATCGCGAGGTAGACGAACGCGGCAATCACTGCGACGACGGCCGCGATTGCCACGGCCACCACGATGAGGAACGGGAGGAAGAGGATCCCGAGCGAGATCGCCGCAAGCCCCACCGCCACGGCGAGTACTCCGAAGACGACGGCCAGGGCGACGATAGCGACGGCGATGACGATTGCGGCCGCTGCGCCCGCGTACAGGGCCAGCTTCATCCCGTCCAGGTTGCTCTTTACGCTCGGACCAAAGGCGTCTTGGATGGCGTTCTTGACCTTCAGGACGGCAATGGTCACGAGCAGCGAGCCGATCACCATGCCCTTGAAGAAGGCTCCGGCCAGTGGCCCAGCCTTGGCGACGGCGGCAAAGATGGGATCGAGCATGGTGCTGACGATCGTCTTGAGCGCGCGGCCCGAAGCCGTGTTCTCGTCGAGAAGGCTCGTTACATTCGACAGGCCATCAAGGAACGGCTCGATCTTCACGCCGGAAAACAGTCTCGTAGTGTTCTCGCGAGCCTTTTCCATTTGCACACGGAACCCGAGCATTTGAGCCTCGGACGCCGCTCCGAATTGACCCTTGACCTTCTTTGCGAGCTCGTCCACCGACTTGCCCGCCTTGGCTGCTGCGATAGCTGCCTTCATGAATGCCGACTCGGCCTCCGAGCCTCCCACGGACGACGCAATCGATGCGGCCTCGAGGGCGGTGCGGAACTGGTCGCCACGCAGCCCCGCCTCGGCGAGCTTCTGCCCCAGGTCAGAGACCTTCTGTCCAGAGAGTGCAACCCTCGCAGACACGGAAGCGATCGCGTTCTGCAGATCGATGGCGGCCGCCCTGTTTCCGGTCATTCCCTCGAGCAGGATCCGGTGGTCTCTCGCTGCGTCAGACGCTGCCAGTCCGAACTTCGCCATCTGGATTACTGCGCCCACGACAGCGGCTGTCAGGGCAACGATCGCCACGGCTGCGAGCGCGGCCGCGGCAACGAGTCCGCCTCCCCCAAGAAGGCCAATCAGTGCCCTGACCCGCTCGACCTTCTGGTTCAGTGGGCCAAGGGACTTTGCAATGTCGCCTTGCAGGCCCGCAAGCGCGTCTCCTCCCTGTCCAGCGCTTGCCTTGAGCTTCTGAAAGCTTCCGCCAAGGTTCACATACTCCCTCGTAGCGGCCGCGATCGAGTTCTTCTTGGCGTCGACCTTGGCGGCCAGGGCGGCGAGCTCGGAACCGGAGCTCGAGGCGTCCGCTTTCATGGCGCGCATCGCTTGCTGCATGTTTCGGAGCTCGCTCGTTTCCGCCTGGATCGATGACTGCAGGTCCTGCAGGGCCGATGCCGCCTGTCCCGCCGCTCCGGACATTTGGTCCTCGAGGACCACTGCGAACTTTGCTTCAGCCATTGCTTAACCCTTTGCGAATCGCCTGCAGTTCCAGCCGGATGTCGTTTAGCAGTGCGGCACCGGCCATCCCCTGGATCCAGTCCTCCTCAGAGTCGGGGTCGGCGTGAAAGAGACTCCAGATACACTCAGCCGCGGGTCCTATCTCTCTGCGCGCCTCTCCGAGGAGCTCGGCTATTTTCCCGAAGCTTCCTTCCGGCGAATCCCTGCCAGCTCAGACGCGACGTTGGCGCCCTCCACGATCTTGGCCGGCCACTTGGACACGAGCTCGTTGTAGCCCTCCTTGCTGGGGTACACGAGGCACGTGCGCACGAATGCGTCGCAGTCGTCCACGGAGGTCTTGCTCTGCTGGAAGCGCTTGAACGCGACGCTGGCAGGGCGGGATACGACGAGCATCGATCCGTCATCGGCGTCGACTCGACGGATCTCATTCGATCCGTGCTTGGACTCGAGCTCGTCGTAGATCGCGTCCATTTCGGCCTGCCTCGTTACGAGGGCGAGCTCGGCCCGGAGCCTGTCCGGAGCTCGGGCGTCGTCTCTGGCAACCCGAGCTTCTTCTCTGCGCGCCTTCGCCTCGGCGACGGCCGCCTCGAGCTTTTCGCGTTCGGTCAATTCACGGTCTGCCATCACGCCCCCACCATGTCGCCGAAGGCCCAGAAGTGAACGGCGCCGTCCCCGGACTGCTCTGCGCTCGTCGTCACCGTCATCGAAGTGATCGGCGTCTCACCAGGCTCGGACGGGAAGGCGAGCAGCAGCAAGCCTCCGGTGGGGATCGAGAACGGAGTCTCCGCGCCGCCGTTCAGCGAGACGTCGAGCTCCTGGCCGCTCGAGTTGCGGATCATCACACCAGTGACAGCCGTATCGATGCTGCCCAGGGGGATGAGGTAGTCTGTGGACGCGGCCGCAGCGTCCGGGATGTCCAGAGTGCCGGACGATAGCGCCTGATAGGGCACCGTCACGCTCTGGGCGGGGGCCGAGGCGGCAACACCACCGGGGCCCGTGTACGAAAGACTCACTCCAAAGACTGCGTTCTTGTCGGCCATGTCACGCTCCCGTGCTGCTGTAGAGGGTCAGCCCGTTGCGCTTGATACGCTCGGGCTGTAGCTCGATATCCTCGGTGAGCCCGTCACCAGACTCCGAGTGCGAGGAGTTGTCGTTGTCCCAGGTGACGTTGATGAACTCGATCGTGATAACGTTGTCGTTCTCGATGAATTGCAGTGTCACCAGCGGGATGATGGCGTCGCCGTAGCTCACCCCGTCCGCTGCCTGCGACGCAAAGTAGGCTCGCAAGTCCTGAATCGCAAACTTCGGGCCTGAGACCTTGAGAATGCCGGGCTCATACTTGCCCTTGCCTCGGCCCAAGGGGGCCTGAGCCTTATCCGTGCCCCAAATGAAGGTGCGAGTCCGCTTGTCGCCGTAGTCCACTCCCGTGAACTTGTGAAAGCGCTCGCCGTTGAACTTGAGTTCGGTGTCGCCCCAGCTGCAGGCGAATCCGTTGATCCTGACGGTGTCAATTGCCATCTGCTACCTCACACGGGCTGCACGCGAGCCGGGTTGACGAATCCAATGGTGACGTCGATTTGGTCGGGGTACGCCAGCGGAATGACGCGCTCGGCGCAGGTGAGCGTGCCGGTCGAAAGAAGCTGGTCTGTGCGCGAGACCGTGAATTTATGGCCAGACACGTCCGGCCCGGGAGCCACAAGCGCGTCGACTGCCGCATTGACGTTGTTCTCGATGTCGACCGCGTCCTGCTCGAGGATGTACCCGGTCTTGCGATTGACTCGCACGGGAGATCGGAGGCGTTTGGTGAGCTCGAGCTGGACAACGGCTGCGATGTCGTTGATCACGCTCCGGTATTGCCACCAGACGAAGTCACTCCCGGTGGGGGCGAAGATCCGGGGACGCGTGATGAAGGTGCCGACGAGCCCCTCGAACGTGCGCAGGGTCAGGAACCGAAGCGCGTCGAGCCCGGGCGTGGTCTCTTCGTTGTGCTCGTCCGGATTGTTGTTCGCGTCCACGATCCGCACGTCGCTCGGGAGAGGGCCGAGGATAGGGGCGGCCATGTCGTCGCGCCGGGGGTTTTTGAGCTTCAGCGCCCAAGCGGCAGCAGCCCAGGACGCTGGGCGACGGAGCTGCTGGGAAGACACCGCAGACAGCGTCTTGCAGTATCCCGAGGCCACCGACCCAAACAGGGTGGTGCTTGCGGCGAACTCGGCTGCAAGCGCGGCCTGCCAGGTGGGATTGTCCTCTCCGACGGCAGGGCCTCGAGCGCCGGCGATGAACTTCCGGGGCTTCTTCTTCGTCCAGAGGGTTTCCATCCACGTGTCGAGAGCAGCCAGCTTTGCAGCCGTCACCACGTTGGCTGGGAAGACTGCGCTCCACACGTGCCCAGACGCCTGCAGCGCAGCGTGAGCGGCAGCCACGTCGTCCGCGTCCTCGAGGGGGGGAGTCGTCCTGCTGCGGATGATGTCTCCAGCGGCGAGAGTTCCTGGACCGAAGTCGATCGTCACCCCGCCGGAGCCGGTGATGGTGATACTGGTGGCTGTGCCGAGGGCCGTCTCTGCGGACGGGGTTCGCCCGTTGTCGAGACTGGTCTGGTACGTGATGCCGTCGACTCCAATTGTGCCCCCGGTAACGATCTTGACCCAGGGCTCGTATTCGTCGTTTGCCGCGGCAGCTCCGGCGAAGCTTGCGACGCTTGTGCCAGTTACCCCGGTGATGTCGATCACGCCAGGGGTACCTGGGGTGGTGACGTCAGACCGGACGCATACGACGGCCTTGCCGGTCTTTGCGATCAAGTAGCACGCGAACTCCACGAGGGGGCCCGCGCCGAAGGCCGCAATCACGTCCTCTCGACTGACCAGTGCCACTGGGCTGTTGAGCGCTCCACTGTCCGCCGGCCCGTAGACGGCAGCGACGTCCCCGTCGCTCGGAGGGATGATTCCGAGGGCGCCGTCGACCTGATCCATGTTCACATTCGGAAGGGTCATATCTACCTCATTCGTCGTCGTCCGAGACCACTGGCCCCGGGTTCGGGTCCACGTCGCCCGCTGGGAATGCCATCTTGATTCCGGCCTGTCCGACCGGGTCTGTTGCCTCTTGCCACGGCAGATCCGGCACCATCGCGTCTACGCTGCACACGAGCTCGATCTCCGTGCCAAACGATCGCTCCGTAACGCTGCGCACCCACTTCTGGGACTTGATCTTGAGTCCCCCAGGATCGCAGAGCCGAAGCGCTCGCCTCGTCGCATCGTAGAGCAGTCTGGTGGCCTTGTACTGCGCCCGCTCACTGTTTGGCGCGGCCTTGTCCACCGCCCACACTCGGACTCGAAACAGCTCCTCGAGCGTCGCCAGGGGGCGAGGATTCCGGCCTGGGTACCGGGGAGGCATATCGGCTCCGAGCGCGTCGCCGGCGTCGCCGGGAACGAAGCAGATCCGGTTTGCTGTGCCGTCGCCCTGATTGATCGTCTTGGGTGGCTCGCGCCAGCCGAAGACGACATTGACCGGGGTCTCTTCCTCAACGAAGAGCGCAGTGACCGCATCCACGACCAGGAGCACGGCGAGGACTTCGCTCATTTCTTCCTCCCGTGCTTCTTCATGAACGGAAGGCCTTGAATCAGCCCCTCACGAATCGCGTGCCCAAGATTGTCCGGAAGGCCTGCGGTCGGGAGAATGGGCCTTCGAGGGACCCGTCCTGCGCCAAAGTGGTGGAAGACGTACGGCTCCGGGATCGAGAACACGATGACGTTGCCGACCGGCTCTACCGTGAGAGCCGAGGTTGCGTTTGCGAGGGGGCGTCCGCCGTCCTTGCGAGGCGCCCACTGCTCACCACCGATCCCGCGGCCAGCGGCGAGGTCCTGGTCGGCTGCCGCCTTGCACGCCTGGGCGACCGCGGGAGCCGCTTGTTCGATACCGTCGCCGGCGGTCCGGAGGTCCTCGATCCACCCGTCTAGGGTCGCGAGAGTCATCGATCCTCGCTCCTCCCTCGCGTCTGCTGCAGCGTCTGCCACGCATACGGAGAAGTCTCGGAGTAGCCCAAGGGGCCGCCCTTGCTGACCCCTGTGACTGTGGAGTCCTGCCTGAGAGGTAGATCGTACATGCCAGCGACAGCGTCCGCGGCCGCGTCAATCTCTGCGTCCGCCGTCTTGGCGTCGTCAATCACGAGCTGGACGAACGAGGGGTCGCTCGAGGGATTGAAACCTCGCTTTGCGTACGCGCGCGGCGTCGTCAGCCGGGTTGCCCAGTCGAGCACAGCCTCGGGGATCGGGGCCTCGAAGGGAGCGGCGTAGCGCTTCCGAAGTCGAGCGTCGATCCTGGCTGATACGGTGCCGAGTTGCGCGAGGAGGTACCCAGGCTGCATCACCTCGAGCTGGTCCACGTCCTCTTGCGGCATCACCGTTCGAGCGCGGAATTCTGACACTGTGAGGTACGGCATGGGCTTCTACGGGGGAAGCCCCCTGCGGACCTTGGCCGGTAGGGGGCTGAGAGGCGGGATGACGTCAGGCGCTACGTCGGTGTCAGACTCCTTGTCAGGGCGCGGTTCCGGCCCACCGCTGGGCGCACGCCGGAAGAGCCAGCGCCCCGTTGCCTCGTAGGATGTACGCCACTCCGACCTTCAGGGTCGTCTTGTACATGTGCGAGTCCTTGTCCGATCGGATCTCTTCGGGGGCTCCCTCGTCCTGGACGATCCAGGGGAACATGCCAGGCTTGTTGAGAGCGAGCGGGTACCACTGCAGATCGCTCGTCAACTCGTCGGAAACGATCATCTTGACTGTTCCCTTGTGACGGTTGTTGATGGCCCCGAAACTCGTTCCGACCGTGTCGATCAACAGATCGTTTTCGAGAATATCCTTCCAGGTCTCTTCGAGAGCCGGAGGGACCATGACATGTGTCATTCGCAGGCCCAGCGGCTTTCCGTTGGGAGCCTTGATGTCGCGAAAGTACTGCTTGGCAAGCGACAGGTTCGCGGCCGTGGAGTTGGTGCCAGCACCCGTGATGTCGTTGTCGTAGGTTCCCTTCGACGAGTCGAAGACGTTGACGGGATGGTCGCCGGCAAAGAACGCCTTGCCGTCCCAGCTCGTCCCGTTGGCCTCGAGAAGGCCTGCAACGATCTCGTTGGCCAGCGACAGGGCAGCCATCGCGATGGCCGCTGGCTCCGTCGTCCAGCCGATGAAGTCGGGGGCCTCGATCACGCTGGCCAGCTCAGAAACGCCGTCCTGCCAGGTCTTCGGCTTGAGCTCGATCGATTTTTCGAAGATCGATCGATATCGCATGTCGCCCTTGAACTCTTGATACCCTGCCGCAGACACGGGCACAGGGTAGGTGGTTTTGAGGGCTCGAGACGTGCGGTACAGACCGTTTTCTTTGGCCCACTGATCCACGCCGCCTTGCGCAAAAGCGAGAGCGAAGTCCTGAGAGAACTCCTCGAGAGCCCGTTGCGCGTCTGTACTGATTTGGTTGTATTCGACTCCCATGGGTCCTCTCCTTACGCGAGCACCGCGTAGAGCACGTCGATGGTGACGGCTCCTGCCGTCGCGTCTGCCACGTCATCCGAACCGCAGATGAACGTTGCGGTGAGCTGGGTAGAATCCGCGAACAGCTTGTTCGGGTGCACCCCAGCGGTGATGGTGGCGGGGCAGCCGTCCACGGCCGCACTGAACAGGTCCGCGCCATCCACGAGCGCGTCGGGGTCGTTGGCGCTTCCAACGTCGCACGTGAAGTCACCAACCGCACCGCCGGAGAACGGGGTGAGTGTGTGCATGTGCACGCCAAGGATTCGAGCGTTGGCAGGCAGAGCATCCCCCAGGTTGACGGTTTGCGACCCGTCGGCGTCGGTCAGGTCCGCTTCCGTGACCGTGAGGCTTCGCTTGCCAACCTTCGCATAGAGCTCCTGGATGGCTGCCTCGACAGTGGTCACGCTGGTGTGGCCGCCGGCGTCCTGGATGCCGATCTTGCTCGCGCCGTTGCTCGCCGTGGTTGCGGCGTAGTCTGCGATGATCTCGGCGAGAGCCGCCTCCACGTCCGTCGCCGCGAAGTTCGTGGCCGCGTCCTCGATCCCGATGAGGCTCGCGCCTTTTGCGTTTGCCGTCGAGGCGAGATCGGTGAGCACGTCGTGGAACACCGGGACGAGCGGGTGTGTGAAGATCTGGGGCTTGCTGTTGTAGAAGCCCGTGATCATGCCAGCGATCTGCCGCGTCCCGCCGTCGCTGGTGAGCGCGACAGTTTGGTTGTCGACCGCGTAGCAGAGCTTACCGACGTCATCCGCCGCGATCTCGTCGGCATCGGCACTGTTCGCCCAGTCGAAGGTTCCAAACTCGACCTCGACGTCAGCGGCGGCAGCAGCTCCTCCGAGCTCGGATCCGGTCAGGTTGTTGACCGTGGAGCTCGCCTTACCGACGACTCGCACGCAAGTGGCTGCGAGCGTCGCCGCGATCGCGCGGCCTGCACTGTCGAGACCTACCAGGGTGCCCTTGAGCAGCTTGGTGTTGGCCGCGATGGGATACGTTCCGCGGGCGGGAAGGAGCCCGAAGAACTCGGTCATTCGCTCGATGGTCGTCGCCGTCATTTCGCACCTCCGCTACGGGCGGCGATGCTCGCCCGGGTCTCTGCGTACTTCTCCGGGGAGATTCCTTTCGCCTTGCACTTGGCGAGTTCAGCCTCGGTCAAGCCAAAGTTTCCGCCACCTCCACGCGTCGGGGTGACGCCGACGTCCGCAGCCAGCCCGCCGTCGTACCGGTCGGGAAGGACCGATGCTGCGGACCGGAACTCGGCCATCGACATGGCGGCCATCTTGGCGCGCTGCTCTGCCGTCGCGCGCTTGACCGCGAGCGTCCGAGCTCGCTCGTCCTCGTCCGCACGACGGGCGACATCGGCCTCCAGCTTGTCGAGGCGTCGCACCAGGGCCACAGGGGCCTTGGGCTCCTTTTCGTCCTCTTCCTCCCCACCGTCCTCGGCCATCGGCTCTTCGGGGGCAGGGGCCGGAACGGAGCCGCCGAGGAACGACTCGCCGGCGGCGATGGCTGCCTGACAGGCTGCCACCATCTTGCCGACCGCGGCGATCGCCTCGTCGGCGGTCCCGCTGTCGCACGCAGCCGCGCACTCGGTGCATGCGGTCGCGCATTCGGTACACGTCGCGGACACTTCCGCGGCTGTCGCACGCCCCGAGCTTTCCTCTTCGGGAGCGGCCGGCGGCATCTCTTCCGCCTTCTTTCCTCTTCGTCGAGCCATTGCTTTCTCCTTCGCGCCCGCGACACGCCGCCGCTCCTGCGCTTTGACTTCCTGGGTCTTGGCAAACACCTTCCGCACGACGTCGTCGAACGAGCACATGCCGTCGACGAGGCCTGCATCGATTGCTCCCTGGGTGCCGAACGTCGCAGCGTTCAGCGCTCGCACTGCATCGGCTCCGAGCCCTCGCGCGGCCGACACCGCGGCGTAGAACCGGCCAGACGCATCACGCACGCGATCCGTCTCCCGCTCAAGCGCGAGGTCGAACACCGGGTCGAGCGGGTTTGCTGCGTCCTTCCCGGCGGGGTCTCGCACGAGCTTCACGATGACGCCGTCGCGCTCGAGACTCCCTCGCTCGTCGACCAGCATGGTGTAGGCCCCGATGGATCCAATCTCCGCGGAGGCGGGGGCGTAGATACCAGCGTCCGCCACCGTTGCGGCGAGCCAGTACGCGGCAGACGCGGCGAGCTCGTCGACGTACACGGCGATCGGCTTCTCCGACTTGTCTCTTGCCGCGACGATCGCCCGGATGCCTTCCTCGAGTCCCGCGACGTCTCCACCGGGGGAGTCGATGCGCAGCACGACCGCAGCCACCTCGGGGCGCTCGAGCTCCTCGGCGACGCGCCCGGCAATGGCGTCGTAGCCGTCCACCCAGCCGCAGAACGTGTCCGCACGCTGGGACAGGGGTCCAAGAACCTCCACCACTGCTACCTCGCTCCCGGGCGCCTTCTTGTCGCTCCGGAGGCCAAGGAAGCTGGTCACCCTCGATCCAAGCACTCTGCGTCGCGTCGAAGGCCTTGGTCCCTCCACCACCGGGAACGACCGACCAATCGCGCGGGTCTCGAGAGCGAGCACCTGACCACCACGGTGGTGAAGCAGCGTCCGCTGGTCGAGCACGAAGGTGTCGCGCACGCTCATGCCGCCTCCTGCTGAATCGGTCGCCAAATGACCTTCCACACAATCTCTCCGTTCTCGTCCCGTTCGAAGTCGCGCACTCGCTCGATCCCGCACAGTCGGCACCGGTTGAGCGCACCGTGTTCGCACCGGTCGACCCCCTCGGCGGTCATCTTCTCAGCGAGCTCCGCCGAGGCCGTGTCAGTCGGAGGCTCGCCCGGCTGCCCGTCGCCGTCGGGGTCCACCTGGTCGACCGTGGCCGGAGTGGCCGGCGTGGCCGGCGTCGGCGCCGCGTCCGTCCCTCCGACGAGCACCAGCGGGCCACCAAGAGCCACCGTCTGGATGCCGTGGGAGGCGAGCAGAGCACCGAGGTCGACGTCTCGTCCGTACGGCGCCAGCGCTGCGCGCAGAGCTGTCACGCCGGCGGCAAACGCAGAGAGTGCCTGGCCTTCTGCTGCGCGGTCCTTCGGGGGAGCGACGTCCCACCGAACCATCGCCCTCGAGTCGAGCGCGTCGATTCCCCAACGGTTCACCACCCAGGGCGGGATGCACTGGGTGTTGATCGTGTGAGCCAGCGAGTCTGCGATCGACTTGATGATGTCGGCCCGGATCGACTTGTGAATGTCGGCGTTCGCAAACCCGGTGCCTCCCGTCGTCGTGACGAGCTGGCCCGCGAGCGCGATGATGATCTCCTCGTTCGAGGTCTTGATCGTCTCGCCGAACGCCTCGTACCCGCGGCCGTTGCTCTCGAGCAGCTTCACGTCGTAGCCCGGCTTCATGCCGAACACGGTGTTGACGCCCCAGGCCATGACCTTCTCGAACCAGGACTGCGCCTGCTCGTCGGTCGCCGCCGAAGGGCTCACTGCCACACGCGCCGGGTTGGCGAGCTTGCTCTCCCAGTTGGACCGGTAGCTCTTCGCGTGCGTCTTCGGGATCCACGCCTCGCCGAGTGCGTACCAGAGCCCGTGCTGCCACGGGGCTACGCGACCACCGGGAACGTGCAGGACCCAGCGACCATCGCCCGGCGTGACCGGTAGCTCTCCGCCCTGGGACTGGTAATACCACCGGTTCTCGGTCCAGTTGTATCGAAGCCACTCAGGTTCGAGGCGCACGAGCACCGGGTAGTCGCGCCCACGAACCGGGACGAGCTCTCCGACAGAGGCCCCAAGCCCACGACCGTCCGCGGCCATCAGTGCAAGCTCGGCCGGCGGGAACATGGCGTCGAACACGCTTACGGTGTCGCTGCCCTGAAGCTCTGCGACTTGCTCGTGGGACCCGGAGAACGACTTCGGGAGCCGCACGAGGCCGTCAGTGCACGTGGACAGCAGGCCGGCGATTACGCCATCGCATCGCATCGCGCGCCAGAGCTTCGCCGCCTGCCTCAGGTTGCCGGAGTCGGCGGCGACCATCGCTTGCTCGAGATCGGCGAGGTACCACCGGAGCTGGGGCGAGGTCTGCCTCGACAGGTGCGTCCCGATCCGGTCACGGAGATCATCAGCCTTCTGCTGTTCGACCGGATCTGGAACGCTCTCGTACGTGCTCACTCCGAGCAACGCATTGACGAGATCTCCGAGCAGTCCGGGCATGGGTCGACCATGCCAGGCCAAATGTTACATGGTGTGACCAAGTGCCCCGACCCCTATTGGTCACACGTGGTAACTCGGGAAACGTAGACTATCGAACGATCCCCCTAGAGCTGCCCCAAGGATCGATCGCCCCCGAGAACGGGTCAAGCCTCGACGGAGCACGCACGGGCTCATTCTCCACGACGAAGTCGTTAGGTGTTGGATCCCACACGGCTAGGCACACGGCGTCCGCGCGGTCCGGAGAGCGCCCGAGCTTCTTTCGCAGATCCTTCTTCGGCGTGACCTTCATGCGACCGTTCGGACCGGGTATCCACTCCGGCGCGTGCAGCTCCGCCTCGAGCCGTGTGTCCTCCGGAATCGCCCCTCCCATACCCCTCTCGTCCTGCGCCCGGAGCCACCTTGAGGCGTTGCCCCACAGCGCATCCCGCTGGCGGTCCCAAACGTCCGGCTCACGCGACGCACGATCAGAGGCTCGAATCCCGAAGAGCACGAACGGCATACTCTGCTCGTCGAAGCGGTCGAGGTACGCACGGATCTCGCGGAACACTCGCGTACCGATCGGGCCCTCACGGTCCAGCACCACCCGAGGTCGCTCGCGTGGCAGCTTATGGTCACGAACCAGGCTCAGCAGATGCACGAGGTGCGCTTCCTCGGACAGGCCACGGTGCGCCACGAGTTCGAGCACGCGCAGCCCGCGACGCAGGGCAAACACGGACTCGTCACCCTCTCCACCCTCGCCGGCTGGGTCGAGCCCGATGGTGAGCACGCCCTCGCACGGAGCGTCTCTCCACCGACCCTCCGCGAGTTCGATGGTATGCAGCGAGACCACGCGGCCCTCTTCCTTCACCACGAATTGACCACGCACGCGCACCTGGAACAGCGGCGAATCCTCTCCCCACTCCCGGCGCTTCTCTTCGACCCACTCGCGCGTTGCCAGGCCAGGCACTACCACGCGGCCCTCTCGCACGTTCGGCGTGTTTTCACTTGACACCTGGACGCAGTAGACGCCGCCGGGGTTCTGCTCGCTCCACCGAAGCTTGTGGAAGGCGTCGAAGAAAAACCCCTCCGTGCGCGTCGGGTTCGAAGTCATGAGCACGCGAGCGCCGCCGGCCCGGTTGCCCTCGATCGCCTCCGCGATGTCGTCGCCAATGCCGCTCGCCTCGTCGAGGATGTACAGCAGGTGCCTCCCCGAGATCCCGGCGACGGCCTCACTCTCGCGCGCGGTGAACCCCACCACCTCGCGGAAGTCGTGGCTCTTGAGCCCCGAGCGGGCGAGCTCGTGCAGCTCACCACCGAGCGGAACTCGAGACCGACGGTGCAGCATGCGCAGTTCTCGCCAAAGGATCTGGTCCACCTGGCGCGCGGTAACGGAGGACATGATCACGCGTGCCTCGTCGCGCGTCGCGTAGAACCACAGCGCCGCAACCGCATCGAGCACCGACTTCCCGATTTTATGACCGCTCGCCACCGCCACGCGCATGTGTGCGACGAGGGCACGAAGCACCGTCTCCTGGTCCTCGGTGAGCTGCAGCCCCAACACCTCCACCGCGAACCCGCACGGATCGTCGTAGTACCTGCTCGACGGCCACCTTGCCTCCGTCCCGGCCCCGAGCGCTTGACCCAGTCGCTCCCGCTCCGTCTCATCCGTAGACGTCTCGTAGCGCCACTCGATGTCCCTACGCAGCTCGAGGACCAACGAAGCGGCCAGCGATCGAGGACGCGCAACCCTTCGCGACGCCACCTGCTCCCTGGTCGTCGCAGTCATTCGCCGATCTCCTTGAGCGCTGCCTCCACCTCCACAGCAGCCTCCGGATGATCCCGGAACGCCTTCACCATCGCGTCCACAATTCGCCTCCACGCCGGAGTCCGCAAGATCCGAGACTCGCTAATCTCCTGCCCCTCTCCCGTCAGCTTCGAGAGCAGCTCGATGCACCTGGTTTCCGTCGCCTCGAGACGGAGCCGGGTCTGTGGTGCCATGTCGACGTCGGACTTCGCCGCCGACCGGATCTGGTCCAGTCGCTGAAGCTGCGCCCGAAGCCTGCCCTCGGCGTCCAGCTTTGACGGCGCCGCGGTCGCCTGAGCAGCCCCCAAGGCCTTCGACCGCGGAGACTCGTCCCACGCGCCCTCCGGCACTCCGAAGAGCTCACGGAGGATCCGTCGTCTGGCTTGGCCTGGCAGTCGATCACCGTTCATCCACTGGGTCACCGCCGCCCTGGACACGCCCACTTGGGCGGCCAGCGTTGCGTGGTCCAGGCCAGTGGCCGCGAGGAGTCGGGATCCCTCACTCTTTCGTGCCATCACTCACCGCCTCCCCTGTAACAATTCCGCTCCCATTGAAGCGCCGGGACTCTCTCTTGACTCCCCTTGGTCTCAAAGCGTCCCCACCTGTTTGGGGCGCCCCCTTGAACACCGCTTGCATGTCCTTTGCCGCTTGTCCACATCGTGAGCCCTTCCGATCTTCACCCGCCCGGTCCCGATGGCTTCGATGAAGTAGATCATGCTTCACCTCCGAACCGGTTCCCGCCCAGGAAGTGGTAGGGCTCCCGAACGTGGATGCTTCCCGAGGGGGGGCCCCCCTTAAGGGGGCCCCTCGGGAACCACTTCGGGAACCACTTCCCAAACCGGTTCCGGGAACCAGTTGGGAACCAGTTGGGAACCACTTCGGGCTGGTGTGTGAAATGGCCTGTTTTGACGCCAAGGAGCGACGCGAAGTGGTTCCGGGGATCTGTGGGAACCACTTCCAAAACCGAGACGTTTTTGCGACCGAAGTGGTTCCCGACGGTTTGGGAACCACTTCTTTCTGGCGCAACCTGCTGACATTCCGTCGTTTTGCCACCAGTTTAGAGGCCTCGAAAACCGAAGTGGTTCCGGGTCCAGGGAACCACTTCTTTCTGGAATCGGTGGAGTTCATTGGTTCTCCGTCTGGACGGATGTGTCAGCCGGCTTCCAGGCGTCTCCCCCACCTCGGCCGGCCCGCGAGACCTTCTCGACCATTCCCATCCGCTGCAGGTAGTCGAGCGTGGGGGCGACGTCGGCGCGCCGGATTCTGGTCACCTGGGCGAGCTCGCGTCCGCTCATGCCCGGCTCCTTCCGTAGGGCGGCCATGATGCGGGACGCGCACTCGTCACGGACGGCGCTCGGGCTCTGGGGCGGGTCGACCTGCTCGAGCGTCATCTGCCGGCACTCGAGACCCCATCGCTCTTGTCCCTCCTCGGATAGCACGTCATCGATGCGAAGGGCGAAAGGCTGCAGGGGCTTGGCGCCGCCGGCGCCGACCTTCACGTTGATCACCTCGGTGATTGTTGAGCCGTCGTCCTGCACCTTGCCTGTGAGCTGGAAGACGGTGCCGCAGTTGGAGAAAATCGCCCCGTTGCCCTTTGCTCTTTCCTTCGGGTCGCGCTCCTTGCCGCCCTTCGCATCGTGGTGAATGAGGACGAAGCTGGTGCCAGTGCGGTCCGAGACGGCCATGAGCTTCGCTACAGCGTGGCCGATTTCTATCCCGATTTGGTCTAGGCCAGGTGTCGAGTTGGTGAGCGAGTCGATCATGCACAATCGGACTCCGAGGCAGGCTTCCTCGAGCACGTCCTCGGCGTCAGCGTTCGAGAGCCTGAAGTGGCGGGGAAGGCAAGTCACCTTGAGGTTCGCTTCGACGTGGGCGGGGTCTACGCCCATTGCTCGACCAATGCGCTGATAGCGCCTGATGGTGTCCTCTCGCCCCTGCTCGTGGTCGATATGCAGAACTGGGCCAGGGTTCTGAACGCGGAACTGGCCCCAGATCGGAAGGTCCTCGACGACGGAAAGAGCCATCGACTGAATCGCCACGGACTTGCCCGAGTAGCCGTATCCGGACATCATGGTTGGGCGGCCTGGGCCGATCCAAAGTTGCTTCGAGACCCATAGCTTTTGGGGCAGCGGCTCCGTCATCCACCCAGCTGGCAAGAGCTCGAGGCGACCGCGGCCGGTGGCGTCGATCTGCTCGAGAGAGCGCCTGGCGTCAGCAATAAAGGCGCCCGGGTCGTGCGCCGAATAGCCCTCTGCAGCAATTCGGCGAGCGGTCGCGATGACCTCTCGAAGGAGTGCTTTTTCGCGAATACGATCGGAGTACTCCCTCGCGTTCGTGCCGCCAGGGGAGGACAGGACCTCGGCGAGAAACCTCGGCCCGCCTACACGTTCGAGTCGCCCCGCGTCCTGCAGGTATCCGCGAACGGTCAGGATGTCTGGTTTGGAGCCGGCGAGCTCCACAGCGAGAGCAGCCTGATAGATCTGGCGGAGGGCGTCCGAGTAGAAGTGCTCTGGGCGGAGCAGCCGACGGACCGTCTCCGTGGTCTCGAGGGTGAGAACGAGGGACACGATGGCCTGCTCGGCAGCAATGTCGCACGGGGGCGACTGCAGAGGCTGGACGTTGCCGTCGTTTCCGTGGTCGTAAGCCATCATGATTCCCTCGAGCAAGCTCGGTGTGTCCTGAGCCATTCGAACGCGTCGTCTGACCGCTTCGGGTCGACGGTGCAGGTGGCTCCGCACCGGCAGCAGTAGCCTTCGGAGGTGCAGTGGATGTGGGGCAGGACGTCCACGGTGGGTGTCCAGTCGCGGGTCATGCCTCACCTCGACGAGCAGCAACGAGGGCGGCTTGGGCCTCCTCCACCGAACGGACGACGCGGTAACAGGCGCCCATGTCGGTTACCAGTTGGCTCCAAAGTCGCTGCCCCTTGGTCTGCTGAGCCGCCCCGGTCTTGACCTCGAGGCAGAACCACCGGCCTTGGGGGGCGAGGACCCCGCACAGGTCGGCCATGCCAGTTGGGCCAGTGCGGATGGGGCGGCCTGTCGAATCCGACACTCCGCCGGGCTGCATCGGCCAGAGCACCAGGTCGGGCTCGTCGCCCAGGGCCAGGCGAATGTCCCGGACGAGAGCGGTGTGAGCCTTGGATTGATTGCCGCCGAGGGTGGTGGACTTGGCTGCCCGTGGTGCCTTCATCGCCACCCCGCCTGGATCTTCATGTCCTGCGAAGGAAACTGTCCGTATCGGACCTTGAACTGCATCACGGCCCACCCGGGCTTGTAGCCCTTGGCGCGGGCGGTCGCGAAAAGCTGCTGCAGCGCAGAGATTCGACGGTCTGACGTGTGCCCAGCGTGTGCTGCCACCATCGCTTGCCTGCGGACGCGAGGGTCATGCCTCAGCGGCATCTCGTATCCGCATCCGGGGCATCGAGGACGAGGGGACGGAACGTGCTCGAACATGAGCGAGCCAGGCGAAGTCTCGATGGCCTTTACGCCGTGGAACTCCGCCGCTCGGAAAACTCTTCCGCACGCTGGGCACTGGCGGATCGGAAGGAGGCCTTCCTTGCTCTTGATCGCCTTGCCCTGCAGGGAGTAAGAGCGATCCTCGTCGGGGAGGCCGTGGTCAATTGACACGCCCATCAGATCGAGGATGAGAGCGCAAGTCTTTCCTGGGGCGGGTCGCATGACGCGACCAACGGCCTGGATGTAGGCGCCGGGAGAAGAGAACCCGCGGGCAAGGATCGCGACCGAGGCATCCGGCACGTCGAGACCTTCCGTGAGCGTATGCACGCCGCACAGCACGCGAACAGTGCCTGACCGGAAACGAACAATCGCCACCTCTCGATCAGCTGAACCGAGCTTGCCGGTGATCGCTCGGGCCGGAACGCCGAGCGCCTCAAACCTCGAGGCGATATCCTTGGCGGCCTTGACTGAGGAGGCGAAGACGATCGCTTTGCCTCCCTTGCCCCAACGTCGCCAGGCTTCGACTGGGTCCTCTGCCAGGGACTTGGACGCCGCGGCGGGCCGAAGCACCTCGACCGGAACCAGGTGTCCGTTTGCGATCAGTGTGGCCGGCTGAGCAACGGGGATGAGCGCATCGAACAGGTTGCCGAGGCCAACCCCATCCTGGCGCTCGGGGGTGGCCGTGAGGCCGATGCGCAGCGCGTCGCGGTAGGAGTCGGCGACCGTGCCCCACTGCTCCGCGACGTGGTGATGCGCTTCGTCGAGGACTACAACAGAGGCCTCGGGGCGCTGGTCACGAGCGACGAGCGTCTGGACCGAGGCGACCTGGATGCGGGCGTGAGGAAAGGGGGAGGCCCAGGGAGCGATGATCCCCGGCACCTCTCCAGCTTGTCGGACGGAGTCGGCGGCCTGCTGCACGAGTTCCTGGCGGTGAGCGAGCCAGAGCACGCGACCGCCCTTGGATACGTGAGACAGGGCGAGGGAAACGCCAAGGATGGTCTTTCCCATGCCAGTGGGCCCGACGAACAGGAGAGAGCGAGCGCCGCGGGCGTAGTGAGCTCGGCCCTCGGCGATCGCTGCCTCCTGATAGTCGCGAAGCTGCACGTCAGCCCTCCGCCGCGTCGCCGAAGGGAAGGGCCTCCTGATTGTCCGCGGGCTGCATCGGCCGCGTCTTCTTTGCGATGCCATCGATCGCACGCTGCAGCGATTCGCGAGTGTCCCCGTCCTCCTCGTCGTTGCGGTCCTGAATCAGGCTTTCGACCTTGGCTTGCGAGTCGGCGTGGACGAGGTAGGCCACCTCGATCGCGTTGTCGAGGACCCACACGTGGGTGAGCTCCTCGATCTCGTGGATGACGTCGGAGCGGCGAGCCTTGCAGGTCTTGATACGCTTTCCAAGGTCGGCCTTCGTGTCGGAGAGTTCGGTGTCGAGCTCGAGCTTGATGCGCTCGATGTCGGTGAGGACCTCGGCCAATCGAGCCAGGGACCTGCTCTTGATCGCGTCGTCCACCCAGGCCCAGCGCGCCGCTTCCTCCGACGAAGCACTCGCCGGCGCCTCCTGGTCTTCTGTCTCCTGGACATCGTCATCATCCTCCACGGGTGGCAGGACGCGAACGGGCGAGTCGCTGATCGATTGAACGGTCTTGATGGGGCTTTTCTTAGCTCTTGCCATTGATCGGTCTCCTTTCGACGTACCGCGCCAGCAGTGCGCCATCGAACACACGGTGAATCTCAGTGCCCACGGGGTGGAGACAGCGCTTGTCCAGCGCTTCCTCCAGGCCCGGATAGATGCCTGTGCGCCTCTTGCCGAGAGAGGCGATCACGACGTTGTGCCAGCGTGGTAGTGCCGACCGCTCGCGGCTCCCGTCGCTGTCACGGCTTTGCTCTCGAGCAGCTTCAGTAGCGCCCGGCGAAACTGGTAGCTCTGGGAGCTGGTCCCGATCGTCTTTGCGATGTTCTTTGGGCGGGAGTTGCCCAGCCGGATCGCTTCCAGAATCTTGGACTCCAGGTCGGACGCCGGCTTTGTTTTTGCCTTGCGAGGTGCTTTTGGGGCCCGGCGAGCGGGCTTCTCCTTCTCGACCGGGATGTCAATCCCGGCAAACGGCGAGGGAGGCTCCACCGTCAGGTCGATAGCCGCCTGGACAGCTCGCAGCACACGCGCCCGGTCGGGCCCCTCGAGCGGGACCAGGAGGTCAAGGATTTGAGTCGTAGACGCAAGAATGTTGCTCATCAGTTCACTCCGTTGAACCGAAGTTCGTTCTGCTTGGCCTTCTCCGCCTCTGACACCTTGCGGGAACGACGATGTCATTCACGCCGCCACCTCCTCCACCCGTGCCGGACGGATCCACGCCTCGACCGGGATCTTGAGCCGCCTCTTCATCACCAGCGCGTTCTCGATCCCCGGCTTCCGCCCCCCGAGATACTGGTGGACGTAGACCTTCGAGAACCCGCACCGGGTAGCCACCGCCGATTGAGAGCCTGCGTCCTGGACGGCCAGAGCAAGGAGACGCGCCCCCTC
>Ga0334890_1002431_pt1 | contig 21487 bp, 21 predicted proteins | sample GraSluR1_MG_3_FD_207220 | JGI IMG/M metagenome (GOLD analysis project Ga0334890, IMG submission 207220) | Sludge microbial communities from methane-producing bioreactor in Wageningen University, Netherlands - Granular Sludge_31_08-R1 | ecosystem: Engineered > Bioreactor > Anaerobic >... | reverse complement strand
CGTGGAGCGCGCGTATTACTCCCCAAAAAGCGGAGCGAGCACATGGCGTATAAGATCGGTATCGACGTGGGCGGCACCTTCACCGACTTCCTGCTTTCGGAAGCCGATGGTGCCTCCTACATCTACAAGACCCTCTCCACCCCGAAGGATCCGTCCATCGCCACCATTCGCGGGATCACCGAGATGGCCGAAGACAGGGGGATGAGCGCCGAGGACTTCCTCGAACAAGTGGAAGTGATCGTCCACGGCACCACGGTGACCACCAACGCGACCCTCACCTACCGGGGGGCCAAGACCGGGCTTCTCACCACCCAAGGGGTTCGAGATGCCCTGGAGATGCGGCGCGGCATTCGCGAAGAGCAGTACAACAACAAGTATGAGAACGCCCGCCCCGTGGTCGAGCGCTATCTTCGCCGTCCGGTGACCGAGCGACTCGACTACGCCGGCAACGTGCTGTGGCCGCTCGACGAAGAGCAGCTTCGCCAAGAAATCGAGTTCCTGAAGAGCGAGGACTGCAACGCCGTCGCCATCTGCTTCATGAACTCCTTCGCCAATCCGGACCATGAGAAGCGCGCGGCCGAGATCGTGCAGGAGATGATGCCTGAGGCGTTCCTGTCCATCTCCTCGGAGATCCTGCCCGCCATCCGCTTCTACGACCGGGTTTCGACCACGGCCTTGAACGCCTACATCGGTCCGGTTCTCGAGCTGTACCTGGGTCCCAAGCTGGGTCTCTTGAACAAGCTGGGCAAGCTGAACTACGAGGGCATTCTCCTCATCATGGCCTCCAACGGCGGAGTCATCTCCCCCGAGGTGGCCATGCACATACCCGGCCTCACCCTGCTCTCCGGTCCCGCCGGGGGCCCGGTGGCCGGCCTCGCCTACTCCGAGGGCCAAGGCTTCCCCGACTGCATCACCTGCGACATGGGCGGTACCTCCTTCGACGTGGCCCTCATCAAGGACCGCAAGCCCTTGACCACCACCGAAGGGGAGATCAACCGCCTGCGCATCAGCTGGCCCATGCTCGACGTGGTCACCATTGGTGCGGGTGGCGGCTCCATCGGCTGGGTGGATGAAGTGGGTCTCCTGCGCATGGGCCCGCAAAGCGCAGGTGCCGATCCTGGTCCGGCCTGCTACGACTTGGGCGGAGAAGAACCGACCTGCTCCGACGCCGACCTGGTGCTGGGCTACCTCGATCCCGACTTCTTCGCCGGCGGGCGCATGCCCTTGAAGGTGGACAAGGCCAAGAAGGCCATCGAGGAGAAGGTCGGCAAGAAGCTGGGCCTCTCGCTGGAGGAAGCGGCTGCCGGCATGTATGAGGTCATCAACGTGGGTATGGCCGCCGCGGTGCGCGAGATCGCCGTGAAGGCCGGTTATGACCCCCGCGACTTCCCGCTGGTCACCGCCGGAGGCGCCGGTCCCAATCACGCCTGCCAGATCGCCCTGGCCCTGAACATCCCCGAGATTCTGGTACCGCGCGAGAGCTCCATCTTCTGCGCTGCCGGCATGCTGCGCAGCGACCTGAAGCACGACTTCGTGCGCACCTACCCCATCACTTTGGATCGCCTGGATGTGGCTCGTTTCCAGCAGTACTTCGCCGACATGAAGGCCGAAGGCGACGGGCTGCTTGATTCGGAAGGCATTCCCAGCGAGCGCATCTCCTACGTGCTCCAGCTCGACCTGCGCTATATCCGCCAGTATCACGAGGTGACGGTCGAACTCTCCTTCGACGAGATCAATGCCGGCAACACCGATCTTGTGGCCAAGCGTTTTCACCGTGCCCACGACACCCTCTACGGGTACTCCCTGGAGGACCGCGGCACTCCGGTTGAACTCATGAACCTGCGGCTCACCGCTATCGGCGAGACCGAGAAGCCGAGCCTCGTGCCCCAGCCCTACGCCGGTGCGGATCCGTCCGCGGCCTTCAAGCGGCAGCGGTCGGTCTACATCCCGAGCGCCAAAGAGTACCAGGAGGTGCCGGTCTACGATGGCTTCGGCCTCACCTACGGCATGCAGGTGCCCGGGCCGGCCATCATCGAGCAGGTCAACACCACCACCTTCGTCACCCCTGAGTTCGACGTGGTGGTCGACAAGCTCGGTACGTACACCATTTATCTCACGGAAAACGAGGAGAAGGTCCTTGGCCGCGTACTGGCGGACCAGGCATAAGGACGCGGAGGCCGCTTGATGAAGCAATACCAAGTCAACAAAGACATCCCCATCGACCGCATCCTGGTCTCCATCATCCAGAAGCGGTTGAAGAGCATCACCGAAGAGATGAGCATCGCCATGGTGAGGACCACCCGGTCTCCCATCCTCTGCGAGGCTCGTGACTTCGTGACCGGTCTCTACGACTACAAGGGCGACATGCTGGAGCAGAAGGAGAACCTGCCCATCCTGGCCTTCTCCCTGCAGCCGGTGTGCAAGTACATCATCGACTACTACGGCGACGACATCCATGAGGGCGACGTCATCTTCCACAACGACGTCTTCTCCATGGGCAACCAGAACAACGACGTGGCCGTCTACAAGCCCATCTTCTTCGAAGGCGAGTTGGTGGCTTGGAGCGCGGTCAAGGGCCACCAGGCCGACATCGGCGGCAACGTTCAGGGTGGATACAACCCCGAAGCCACCGAAGTCTGGCAGGAGACCCTGCGCATCCCCCCGGTCAAGGTGTATGAGAAGGGCGAGTTGCGCCGAGACGTGTGGGATCTCATCTTCGCCAACATCCGCTTGGATATCGTGGCCGAAGACATGAGGGCCGAGATCGGGAGCTGCGTGGTGGGAGAGCGCGGCATCCACAAGATCCTCGAGCGCTACGGAAGGGACGTCTTCGAGTCCCACAAGGAGTTCCTCTTCGACGCCACCGAGCAGATGATGCAGAACGAGATCCGCACCTTCCCCGACGGCGTCTACGTGGGTGAGTCCTACGCCTACTACGACGGGGTCACCCCCGGTTCCAAGTACAAGATCAAGGTGACCATCACCGTGAAGGACGGCCACCTCACCTTCGACTACTCGGGCACCGACCCGCAGAGCCCGGGCTTCATGAACGGCACCTACTCGAGCTCAGCCTCCGCCGCCATCCTCACCCTCCTGCAGATGGTGAACCCCGACATCCCTCACAACGCAGGGCTGGTGCGCCCGCTTACCATCATCATCCCCGAGGGCACGGTGCTGAACGCCGCCTACCCGGCCGCCACCACCTACGGCAACCACCTCTGCCCCAACAACGCCGACGCCATCATGCGGGCGCTCTCCCCGGTGGCTCCCGAACGGGTGACGGCGGAGTGGAACGAGGCACTCATCAGCATGAGTACAGGCGAAGACCCCCGCCGTCCCGGCTCCCCACCCTTCGTCGACATCTTCTTCATGGGCCAGAAGGGCGGCTCCGGCGGCATCTACGGCTGCGACGGCTACGACCACATCGGCATGATCGACGCCTCCGGCGGGGTACTCGACCAGGACTACGAGATCTTCGAGCAGGCCACCCCGCACTTGGTGCTCACCCACGAGTATCTCATCGACTCCGCCGGACCGGGTTGGTTCAGAGGCGGCCTGGGCACCGAGGTCTCCTATCGGGTGGGAGGAGAGAACGTGAAGATCGTCACCTTCGGTGATGGTGACGTGGAACCCTCCCACGGCGCTCACGGGGGAGGGGACGGTGCCCTGAACATCATCCAGATCACTCGGCCCGGAGAGACCGAACCCGAAACACTGGCCACGAAGGACTTGGTGAAAGACGTGCCTGCGGGCACCCTCTACTATCAGATCTCGGGAGGAGGAGGCGGCTGGGGCGACCCCAGGAAGCGCCCGCCGGAGAAGGTGCTCCAGGATGTGCGCAACCACAAGGTGAGCCTGGAGGCGGCCCGCCGCGACTATGGAGTGGCTGTCGACCCCGATACCTTCGCCGTCGATCGGGAAGAGACGAAGCGGCTGCGGGGGGCGACGAAAAGCGGGGAGGACTGATATGCGGCCCGGCAAGGTCGAAGAGATCACGACGACGCTCAGACTCAGAGTGCAGGGCCACTCCTACGCCCCCGGTGACCGCCTGCCTCCGGAGCGAGAACTTGCCGCTTCACTCGGTGTAGCCCGCTCCACCCTGCGCCCGGCTCTCGCGGCGCTCGAGGAGGAGGGGTACCTGACAAAACGCTTGGGGTCGAAGGGAGGCTGGTTCGTCACCGACCTTGATCGCCCCATCCTCGAGTGGAGAGAGGCCATGAAGGCCAACCGCCACAAGGTGAGAGACATCCTGGACTTTCGCATCGCGGTGGAGGTACGGGCCGCCGAGCTTGCCGCCCTGCGAAGGACCGAGGAGCAGGTGGAGCGCATGGCGGAGGTGGTGGGCTTGGTGGCGCTCGTCCTCCCACCCGACACGGACAGGGTGAGCCGGGATGTGGCCGAGAAGCTTCGTGCGCTGGACACCGTGTTCCACAATCTCATCGCTGATGCGGCCGGCAGTGAGCGACTGCGAGCTGCCATACAGTCTTCCCGCGCTGAGCTGTTCGCCACCGAGACCCGGTCGACCTACAAGGTGATTGCCGCCGGGCAGTTGCGCGACCACGAGTGCATCCTCGAGGCCATCCGGGAGCAGGATCCCCAGGCTGCCCGGGAGGCCATGGAGGAACACATCCAACACGGGGCCGAGGTGTGGCTGGCGGAATCATTCGAGGGTGATTCCCACGAAGCCGAGTGCTTGTCGAGCTGCCGCTAGCTGAGAGGACGGTTCACGCCTGCGGGCGCCGGTCGGCTCCCGATCTCCGCTCTGGGCCAGGGCCGGTCACTCGTGCCTGCGGAGGCCCAGGTGTGACGAACGAAACTGAGGCGGCAGGGGGGCTCGCACCTGACTCGACCGCCTTGGTGCGTATGGCCGGGCTTGGTTGGGTGGTCAGTGGAGCCTGTGCGATCAGAGATGGCGGTCCAGCGGGAATGGCCGTCGGAGAGCAGCCCGCTGAGGAGGCCGCGATCGAGGGTACACACGAGAGCCGGGTCCCGGTCGGCCAGCTCGCTGAAAAGGCAGTTCTCCACGTCGATCTCCAGCCGTCCATCTGCGAGGCGGGCTTTGATGTGAGCCCCGGCTCTCGTGAGGGGTTCGAGCCGCTCCTGGAGTTCCTCAGCGGTGGTGATGGGCCCTGTGTCGCCGGCGGACGCTCCGCCACTCTCGGCGGCCTCGGCACCGGCGGTGGGAGCCCCACCCTCAGCGGCCTCGGTCTCGACCACAGCGGCGGCGGTCTTCTCACCCACGGCGGCGGTCTGCCCGGACGCCTCGGCATGGAGGCGCCGGCCGTAGTCGAAGCCCACCCGCTCCGCCACGATGGGCGCGGCCTCGCCGAAGCTGCGCAGCGTGGAGAGCAGGAGATCGGCCAGCATCTCGTAGTGGCGCTCGGGAAGCTGAATGTCGAGTCGGCGGGCGCTTCGTGAGTACACCTTGGGCGGCCGCCGCTTCAAGCAGCCCTGCGTTTACGAGCCGCTCCAGGTGGGAGCGGGCCACTGTGCGGTGCACACCGAAAGCCTCGCCCACCTCAGAGGCGGTGAGAGGGTGCTCCGCCTCTGAGATATGAGTGTAGATGTCTCGCCGGGTGCGGTCCCCGAGGGCTTCCGCCAAAGTGTCGAGGCTTATGTTGCACGGAGTGTTGGGCATAGTTACCTGTCAAGAAGTCCCGCGGGTGGTGAAGAGCGGGCAGCCACCTCGGGTAGAGAGCGATGGATCGCCCCCAGTCTAGTGGAGGGGTGCGGTTCGCACAAGGGTTTCGTGTATGAGTGTACTCGCAAACCAGCACACACGGAGGTGCGAGGGTGGAGCGGTATCTGATCATCGGAGGTGGGGTCGCAGCCGCCCGGGCGGCCGAAGCGGTAGGTGACCTTGACACGGAGGCCGAGGTCGTCGTCGTGTCGGAAGAGACGGAGCCTTTCTACCGGCGCCCGCAACTGCGCGACGTGCTCGCTGGACGGCTGTCCGCGGCCCGCATCATGAGTAGGCCTGGCTCGTCTCTCGACGAGCGCCGCATCCGGCTCGTTGCGGGCAACAGGGTGGCGGCTTTCGACCCTGCGGCTCACGAGGTGACGTTGGCCGATGGCAGCGGGCTCGACTTCACGCGGGCGCTCATCGCCACGGGAAAGAGGGCCCTGCCCCGAAGTATCGAGGGCACCTCCCTGCCGGGACTGAACAGTATGAGGACGCTGTCTGAGATTCGACGCGTCGCCGGGCAGCCACAGGAAGACGAGGCGATGGCGGCGCGGGGTGGGGAAAGGACCGCCGTGGTGTATGGCGACACCCTCCTCGCTCTCGAGGCCGTACAGGGTCTCCTCGAGCGGGGCTTCTCCACCACCTATCTGGTGTCGGGGTCCAGACTCGTGCCGGCGCTGTTCGACGATATCGCCTCCGCCGCATTGGAGAACCGACTGCAGGCGGCCGGTGCGCAGATCGTGATGCAGGCCGAGGTCACTGCGGTGCTCGACCGGGATGGCCGTTCCGGCGGATACGTGACTCGGGAGGGCTCTGTGTACGAAGCCTCCGTCGTCTGCTACTGCGACGACTACGAGCCGGCGCTGGGCTTCCTCTGTCCCGGCGATTCCCTGGTTGTGGGACCTTCTTACGCAACGGCGTGGGACGATGTCTTCGCCGCCGGTGACGTGATCTCTCCGCGAAACTACATGAGTTACCTGCAGGCCTGGAGGGGTGGGGCCGCAGCCGGAGCGCTCATGGCGGGTGGCGAGGAGACGGTTCGTAGCCCGGTTCCCATGATGAACTGGCGGGTGTGCGGGTTGAGCCTCGCGGCCGTCGGCCTCACCGTCGTCGGCTATCGGTCGGGGTATGGGGAGATGCGGGGAGGATCCAGTCTTGCCCCTGGAGGCTTGGGCGACTACTACAAGAAACTCGTATTCGACCCGGACGATGTGCTGGTGGGTGCCTTTCTCCTGGGAAATGTAGCCGAGGCGGGCGCGCTCGAAGAGGCGGTGAGAGAGGGCAGGCACAAGAAGCAGCTGGATGCCGGGATGCTGAAGCAGATGTTCGAAGTCACCTTGCGCACACAGTTCAGGGGGGTCGAGTGCCCGGTGTGCCGGCACGAGATGCAGCTCGAGCCGGGAGCGGCCGCGGGTGACAGAGCGGTGTGTCCGGTGTGTGGGGTGGAGTTCGAGCTGGAGCAGGCCGAACACGGTTTCCGGGCGGTCGCCGTGTAGGTGGTCGAGGTGCCAGCCGCGGCCGGCACCTCGACACAAGCAACCTAGTCTTCCTCAGAAAGCCCGAGCGGCGACCTGCTCCCGCCCCTCAGCACCACGAGGGCGGCGGTCGCCAATTCGGCGGCGTAGTTGCCGATCTCGGCGGCAGTCGGCGTAATGTGGCCGAGAATGGCGAGGGCGCGCTCGTGGTGGGCACTGCTCTTGAGCAGCCGCCCCATGCGGGCCAGCGCGGCCGCCGCGCGGCAATTCTCCTGGACGGGTGCCTGTGGGCGGGTCATGCGGCCCAGACGTATGTCGAGTGCCGCCCCTTCCTCGCCCGTCGTGGCACGAGGGGTGCCGATGTCTTCGAGAAGAGGCACCCCGGCCGTGCTGAACACAGGGTCGATAGCCGTCCACAACTCGACGGCGTCGTCGAGCCATTCCCGACCCCTTGTCGTCGCAATGCCGGCCTCGTGCAGATCGAGGAGGGCGCACAGGGTGTCGATCTGGTCGGCGAGCATGGTATCGAGAGCCGTAGGTTCGTCCGAGTGCCACACCAGGCCGCGAGGGCTTCTCAGGGAGCAGAGCGTGGAAACCACACTCGCGGCTCGCTCGGCGTACTCCTTCTTTGCGGTGTGCACATACAGGTGTGCCAAGGCCCGCGCAGCGAGCGCGTTCCCGGAGGCGAAGCTGCGATCGTCGACCGCAGGTGCGGCGAGCGTGCGGCGCGTTGCCGGCTCGGCCTGGTAGTAGTCGAGGTCGGGTGCCTGGCTGGACGCGTACACCCCCTTCTTCTTGAGCCACAGGCGCGAGTCCAGATAGGCCTGCGCGGATTCGGCCGCATCCAGATACTTTCGCCGGGAAAACACCTGCGAGGCTGCCGCAAGCAGACGGATGAGTAGAGCGTTGTCGGCGAGGAGCTTCTCGTGGTGGGGAAACTCCCACTCACGTGTGGTCGCGTAGCGGAAGAAGCCGCCCTCCACTTGGTCGTGAAGGCCTCTCTCCACCACCGCGTCGAGGGTGGTGAGCAGGATGGCCGGGGCCTTGTCTCTCGCCTCACCTGAGCCCTGGGGCACCATCGCCGTCAGGTACAGGAGGGCCTCGAGGATGTCGGGACGGGGGAATTTCGAGCCTCTTCCGAATCCTCCGTACTCCTCGTCGAAACTGGGAAGGGCGGGAGCCAAGCTGCCTTCGATGAGGAAATCCCCCGGCTCCACGGCACCTGGGCCGGGGCGATGCTCGGCGAAATAGGCCTGGAGCTCGGCCACTTCGCGCCGTATGTCATCCCGGTTCTGCGACCACACGTCGGTCACGTTCAGCAGCACCTCGAGGAGTTCGTCTGGAGGCTGGTAGGTCGCGCCGGTCATGAGCTCGCCCTCTGGTGTGAGGACGGCGAATGACGGCCAGCCGCCCATCCCGTACCGGGCGTAGAGATCGGGACGCTCGTCGGCGTCGACGCGCACCGGCACGAATTCCTCATTCAGCTTCTCGATGATGATGGGGTCGGAGAAGGTTGTCTCGTCCATGGTTGCGCACCAGTGGCACCAGGTGGTGGAGAGCGAGAGGAAGAGGGGGCGGTCCTCCTGTTCGGCTCGGGCAAAGGCCTCCTCTGACCAGATGTGCCAGTTGATGTCATGGGCGCGGTTGGGACGGGGGGAGAAGCGGAAGTGCACGGCGGGGGACCTCCTCGATCGGGTCCATTCCATTCGACTCTTTCCCATTATGCCCCATGTGCGGGTGTAGGGAGGGCCGTCTCGGGGAAAAGACCAAGAGGAATCCGGTTGGAAGAGAGGCAGGGAAGAGCCGTAGATACTCGATCGCAGAGGTGAGCACGTGGCTCGCGACATCAAGGTGTGTGACAACTGTGGGAAGACTCTCGCCGAGCGGGTGGAGGAGGAGGTCCGTACCGGAACGTCCGGTGATTCATCCACCGGTCTCTGCGTCACCTACCGGGTGTGGTTCTGCATGAACCCGGAGTGCGTCATGCACAATGCCGACGTGTACAAGGAGCCCATCGCCGATGCCCGCTGAAGTGATACTGGGCCTTCTTGCGCAATTCCGGGGCCGGGTGAAGCCGTATCCGTGCCCGTTCGTATCGTCGTGCTGTACGAGAGCCAAAGGAGGTCGACGTGACCGAAGTCCATTACTGCGAGAACTGTAAGGAGCACGAGGCCGAAGTGAAGCTGGCCGCTCCGGGGGGCGAGACCAAGTTCCTCTGCACCTCACCTGAGTGCCTGATGTCGGCCGGCATGTGCCCCGACTGCAATGTTGACCTCGACGTCAAGGTGAAGGACACGGGGGAGACGGTCTACACCTGCCCCTCCTGCACTTTCGAGGTCACCTACAAGGACATGGGCCAAGCGTAGGCTGACGCTGTGGTGACTGGCAAGAGGCCGGTACAACATGCCGGCCTGAGTCATGCGCCCCTTCCGCGGAGAGGAAAGCCAACAAGGAGCGATTCATGGCCACGAAGAGGCTATACCGCTCAACGAGCGACCGCATGGTGGCGGGAGTGTGTGGCGGCTTGGCTGCCTACCTCGACCTCGATCCCACCCTTGTCCGCATACTCTGGGTGATCGTGGTGCTCTTCGGCGGGTTCGGGGTGCTGTTGTACCTCATCATGTGGATCATCGTGCCGGAGGCGCCGCCCACCGCGTGGCAGCCTGGACCACCCGGGGCCTGACGGTTCAGCGCCTGCTGCACTCGAGAGCCCGCAGCGGATCGAACCCGAGCGGAAGTTCCAAGTCGAGTGCTGCAAGGAGCGCGGAGTCGCTCAGGAGGTCGTGGAGGGGGCCGTCCGCCTTGACGGTCCCCTCGTGTAGGATCACGGCGCGGTCACAGAGTTCGCAGGCGTAGGGCAGGTCGTGTGTCACCACGATCGCGGTGAGGTCGATGCCGGTGAGAACCTCGGCCAGCATGCGTTTTGCCTTGGGGTCGAGGTTGGCTGAAGGCTCGTCGAGCACGAGCAACTCGGGCTGCATGGACAGCACGGTGGCAATGGCGGCTCTCTTCTTCTGGCCCAAAGACAGGTGATAGGCGGGCGAGGCCGCCTGCCCGCTGAGCCCTACGGCCGCAAGCGCCCGCCCTACCCGGGCGGCGACCTCATCTGCGGGCAGGCCGAGATTCTCCGGCCCGAAGGCGACGTCCCGCTCCACTGTGGGGAGGAACAGTTGGTCGTCCGGATCTTGGAAGACCACGCCCACGCGGGCTCTGATCTCCCGCAGCCGTGCCTGTTCGACCGCCATGCCGAAGACCCTGACCTCGCCCTCCCCCCGAAGGATGCCGTTCAGGTGGAGCACCAGGGTCGACTTCCCGGCTCCGTTCGGACCGAGAAGGGCCACGCTCTCCCCGGCTTCGACGCGGAGGTGAACGTCGGAGAGCGCCTTGGCGCCGTTGGGATAGGTGTAGGAGAGGCCGGAGATCTCCAATGCCGGGGAACCCGTGTCCGGCACCTGGGGCGGCACCTGGGGCAGGCGCGATGGGTTCGTCCCTCTAGGCGCCGACATACGGTCCGGCCACTCTGATCGACACCGCGAGCAGCAGAACGGCGGCCATGAAGGCACCGTCCCAGAGGGAGAGCGGCAGGCCGGCGGTCGGTGGAGCTGCACCGCAATACCCTCGGCTCACCATGGCCAGGTGCACCCGCTCAGCTCTTTCGTAACTCCGCACGAAGAGGGCCCCCACCATCCTGCCGAGGACCCCTCCCTGCCACAACCACCGGGCTCGGTAGTTGCGGGAGTCCATGGCCGTGCGCATGCGGCGGAACTCCTCACCCACCACGAACGAGTAGCGGTGCAGAAACGACACCATGAGTACGAAAACCCGGGGCACCCGCAACCGCTCCAAGCCGGCCAAGAGGCTGCTGATGCCGGTGGTGTGGAGGAGAACGCTGGTGGCGGTGACGGCCAAGAGCGCCTTGACGGTAACGTTGAAGAGGATGAGCAGACCTCCCACGTCCATCGTCACCGGCCCCACGCTGAGGCTGCCGGCGCCGTGCCTGTGGAAGAAGGGGAGGAACACCGCCACCACGACCACGAAAGGCATGATGAGAAGCAGGCGGCGGCCCAAGAGCCGAAGGGGCATGTGCGCCAAGCCGACCAGGAAGCTCAGCACGAGCCCGTAGAGCGCGAAGGCGGCGAACGCGTCGGCGGGGGTGGTCACCACCACCACCACGAATCCCACCAGCGCCACTATCTTCGCGCGCGCATCGAGACGGCCGAGGACGCCCGGGTACTCGGCGGGGGAGACGGGCTCGGGGTGGGGGCCGTGCAGGTGCATGTAGCCTGGATGTGTCACTCTTCTCGGGGCGTCATTGAGACCCAGGGGCCGGCCGGCCGCGCACGGCTCGGCCGAGCAGGAAGACAAGCGCGAAGAGTACGAGCGTGCCCACCAAGCCGGCCAAGGCCGTGGCCACCCGGTCGTTGGCTATGCCGGGGAAGACGTACTCAGGTAGGGGGGATCCCGCCCAGACCGGCTCTTCGAGAGCGGCCTCGGCGAAGCCCTTCTCTTCGGCCACCCTCTCCAGCCCGTCGGGGGAAGAAGAGGCGAAGGGGGAGACAAACACGGCCAGGGCGAGCGCGAGTATGAGGGCGGCGCCGGTGAAGGTGAGGGCGCGGCCCCGGCGGCCAAGAGCGGGTGCGGTGGCCGGAGGTTTGAGGTTGGAGGGGAACGTCTTCACGAGGTCCGGCCGTGAGGCCAGCACGGCCGCCACCACCGTCGTGGTGATGAGGGCCTCGCCCAGACCAATGATCATGTGGACTGCGACCATGGTGGGCAGGGCCACACTGGGCGGCACCGTACCCGATGCGGCCAACTCGAGGGCCGCCGCCGCCGACGCGAGCACGACCGCGCACCAGGAGGAGACGGCGACCGCGGCCAAGAACCCGGTCACGTTGCGGGCGAGTATGCGTCTGAGCAACGCGAAGACGGCGAAGGGGAGGAGCCCTCCGGCCACGGCCATGTTCAGGAGATTGGCACCCAGCGCGGTGATACCTCCGTCGGCCATGACGAGCGCCTGCACCACCAGCACTGCCGTCATCACCAGCACTCCCGCCCATGGCCCAAGGAGCACCATGGCCAAGAGTGCCCCGATCAAGTGTCCGCTGGTACCACCCGCCACGGGAAAATTCAGCATCTGAGCGGCGAACACAAAGGCGGCGGTCACACCCAAGAGCGGTACGGACCGTTCGTGCATGTCGCGGCCCGTCCGCCGGAGGGAGTAGGCGACGACTCCGGCGGCCGCCACACCGGTGGCTACGGCGGTGGGAGCATCGATGAACCCGTCAGGGATGTGCATCTTGTGGCCTTTTCTCCCCGGCGCCGTGCTCACATGAACCGCACACGCCAAACACGGTCACTTCGTGTACGAGGAAACCGTGGTTCGTCTCGAGGCCGTTCGCAAGCCCCTCCAGGTCTTCGTCATGGACATGGATGATGCGTCCGCAGCCTTCGCACACCAAGTGGTGGTGCGGTATCTCTTCTTCGATCTCGTAGTAGCGCCGCTCCGGCCCTATGCAGGTCTCCTTCACCAGGTTCAGCTCCACCAGCAGGTCGAGTGTGCGGTAGACGGTGGAGAGGTTGATGTGGGGAAAGCTGCGTTGCACCTCGTGGCAGATCTCCTCCGCGGCCATGTGGCCGCCACCAGACCGCAATACGTCCCACACGAGCGTGCGTTGCGGAGTGAGGCGGTAGCCGAGTTCGCGGAGGGTGCTCTTGGCGTGATGGGTCATACTGCAAAAATATTGCAAGTGCGCATATGTGTCAACAGCATGGGTCAGGCGGGCCTGCCGGCCGACCTTCATTCTTGAGTGTGGTAGGGTTGTTCACGAATGCTCATGCGCTATCAAGGAGTGAGGCCGGTGGGTGAGGTTCCCAGGCTGACGACGTTGTCACACGGTTCCGGCTGAGCGTGCAAACTGGGCCCCGGAGATCTGGGGCACGTCATGACGGAGCTTCCGCTCCCTGACGATCCCAACCTGCTGGTGGGAACGAACACGGCCGACGATGCCGCCGTCTATCGTCTGTCCGACGAGTTGGCGCTCGTGCAGACCGTCGACTTCTTCACGCCTGTGGTGGATGACCCCTACGATTTCGGGCGCATCGCGGCGGCGAACTCGCTGTCGGACGTGTATGCCATGGGGGCGAAGCCTCTGACCGCTCTCAACATCGTGGGCTTCCCCTTGGGCACTCTACCCCTCGATCACCTGGTGCAGATACTGAAGGGCGGGGCCGCCGTAGCCCGGGAGGCCGGGCTCACCATTGTGGGGGGTCATACCATCGACGATCCAGAGCCGAAGTACGGCCTGGCGGTGACCGGCACCGTGCAGCCCGGCCGGCAGCTCACCAACTCGCGGGCCCGGGCGGGCGATTACCTGGTACTCACCAAGCCGCTCGGTACGGGCGTCATCGCCACGGCGATCAAACGAGGTGGCGTCGCGCCCGAGGTGCTGGCGGCCGCCACGGAGTGCATGGCCGCACTCAACAAGGGCGCGGCGGAGGCTGCTCGTGCCTGTGGGGTCGCGTCGATGACCGACGTGACCGGCTTCGGCCTCTTGGGGCACCTCTTGGAGATGGCCGAGGCGAGCGGAGTCACGGCGGAGGTGTGGTTCGAGGAGCTGCCTTGGCTGCCGGGGGCGGTCGACTTGGCCCTGCTCGGCGTGATTCCGGGTGGGACGTGGCGCAATCTTGAGCACGTGGAGGCCCGCACGGAGTGGGTGGATGGACCCGAGGAGTGGGAGAAGGCCCTCGCAGCCGATGCCCAGACCTCGGGGGGCCTGCTCATCGCCGTACCCGAAGAGCGCCTCGAGCGCCTACTCGAAGGACTGGCCGCCGCGGCTGCGCCGGCGGCGGCCCTCATAGGCCGCGTGTATGAACGGGGTTCGTTGCCTCTCGTGGTGCGGAGGAAGGCCTCGACCGACAGGCGATGACGCCGCCCACGAACGTGCGGCGGTCATTTCCGGTAGTCCTTCTCCCGCAGGATACGCTCATGCAGTTCGGCGAAATCGGCCGGTAGTTCGCCATCCACGTCGTCCCGAACCCGTAGGCGGGCGGCATTCTCGGGGCACTTGTGCACGCAGACTCCGCACCCGATGCACCACTGGTCATCGATCACCGGCAGGCTCTCGACCATCTCCACGCAGGCCACCGGACATATCTCGGCACACACCCCACAGCCTGAGCAGCCGTCCTTATCGGTCTCGCGCAGGAAGTAGGTGGCCATGATGAGGTCACGCGGGATCCTCCGCCGGCGGATGTTGCCCACGTTCCAGCAGGCGTCCCCGCAGCAGTTGCAGTTGTGGCGTAGATCGCCCGCACAGTTGTCCACGAAGTGGACGAGTCCCGCTTCTTCGGAGACGCGAACGACCTCGAGAGCCTCCTCGCGAGTGATCTCGCGGCCCAACCCGTGCTCGATGAGGTAGTCGGCCAGGTCGTCGAACTTCATGCACACCTCGAGCGGATGTCCGCACTCCCGCCCCAAGAGGCGCCGGGCCATGCGGCAGGTGCAGTGGGCCACCGCGAAACGCCGGGCCTGGCCCACGATCTTCTCCATGGTGTCGTAGGGGTAGACGATCTCCCGCTCGCCCTCGCCGGGAACCGCCTCCATGTCACGGCCCGGAACGGTGTGGGCTTCATCGCTGGTATCGGCATGGCGGTCTGCCATGTCATCGTGTGGGCCGGGAACCGCTTCCTTGGGGGGCACGTAGCGATAGGGTTTGGTCGGCGTCTCCCCGTACATCTCGATGGTGACATTGCGGTCGGCATACCGTCCCACCATGCCGGCCATGCGGGCGGCGTGCTCGGTGGCCTGTCCGCCCCAATGAAAGACCTGGGGGAAGCCGTAGCCAGCTTGGTGCAATGCGTATCCCTGCTCGCCCGTGCCGGTAGGGTGAGTGAACAGCAGGTGCTTGGCGGCGAGGCTCTCCAGGTGAGGCAGCACCTCGTCGGGCCGGCGGCTGCTCCGGTCGGCGACTTTCTGGGCGGAGAGCACCTCGAATGGCGCCACTCTGTTGGGAAGGAGGAGCGCCACCTCGGCTTCTTCCGGGGTGAGATTTGCCTCGAGGATATCGACCAGTTCATCCCGGTAGGGAAGGCCCATGCCGAGAGCCGACATGTGCCGCGCAAGTCGCTCGTAGACGGTTCGATCGGCCGACGCCGAGGCTGCGTGACCCCGTGTGTGTCCCTGGGAACTCTTGGGTGTGTCCGGCATGCGGGATCTCTCCTTGGTCTCCGTGGTCGCCCGTCGGGCCGGTGACCGCTGATATAGGGCGTGGTTGGCAGGCCCCGTTGCCCTCTCCCTAATGGAGGCGGAGCCGCAAAATGACCTTGGTGCCGCCCTGGGGAAGGCGAGTGATGCGGACCTCGTCCATGAGCGCCACCATGAGGGGGAGGCCCAGCCCCCGATGATTACGGGTGTTGTGATCGAGCGCCGAAGGCAGATGGAAACCACCGGTGTCCAGCACCTCGATCTCCAGATGATCGCCGGCCACACGCGCCGTGACCGAGAGTGGGGTGCAGTGGCAGCCGCTGTGTTCGACCGCGTTGGCACAGGCTTCAGACACTGCCACTTTGAGGTCGAAGGTCCTCTCCGCGTCGAGAGTCGCATCGGCGGCGATGTCTTCGATGAACCGCCTGATGTCTCTCAAACGAGAAGGACTGGCCTCCACCGTGAGGTTGCGGAAGAGGGCACGCCGACCGGGGGTCATGCTTCGAGCGACTCCTTGAGTGCGTTTTCCGCTTCTTGGGGGCCGGCGAACACCACGAAGGCGTCGTCCAGAGTGAGGCCCACGATGTCGAGAAGCCGGCGCACGTTGGCGTTGGGCCCGATGATGCCGAGCCAGCCTGTTCCGCGCAGCCTGCGCAGGGCCGAGAGCAATACCGACACGCCGCCGCTGTCGATGTAGTCGACGTGACTGACCTCGAGCAGCACGATGCGCTCGCCGGCATCCAGCACCTCATCGATAGCGGCGCCGAGAGCGGGGGAGTTGCCGTGATCGAGCTCGCCCTTCAGTTCCAAGACGGGTGTGTTCTTGAGTTGGGTTTGAATCAGTTCCATGTCCAACCTTCCACGTCCTTTCAGCAGAGGGTTTGTAACCCCAGCTCACAGAAACCAAACACCATGAGCATCACTCGCATGACGCGGGGTACCGCGTCTCATGTCGCCGCCCGGCACTGCGGCTCAGCCCAGAGCGCTGGAGGGACCCCGCAAAGAGCCGTATTATAGCCCTCCTTGAGACCGGGCGGACGCTCGAAGCCCGGTGGGAACAACTGCGGGTGATGCGGGCGCGGGCATCCGTCCGGGGCCGCCCTACGGCAGCAGGCGGAGAGGCACGAGCGCGTACCCTTGGGCGAGGAGCCAGTCAATGACGCGGGGGAGTGCCGCCACGGTGGCGGAGCGGTCGTTGCCGCCGTCATGCATGAGAATCACGGCATCACCCTTTGCCTGTTGCTTCACCTGGGAGAAGATGGCGTCGGCGTTGCGGGATTCCCAGTCGCGGGTGTCGACGTTCCACAAGGCCATGCGCATGCCCAAGTCGGCCACCACGTGCTTGACCGTGGCATTGTAGCTGCCGTAGGGAGGGCGGAAGTAGCGGCACGTGCCGAGCACGGCAGTGGTGCGGGTGATCTCGGAGCGGACGGCCTCTGCGCTCAACTGAGTGAGGTCGGGATGTCCCCAGGTGTGGTTGGCTATCTCATGGCCGGCGTCGCGTGTGCGTTGGACCATTGTGGGGTTGGCTGCGGCGCTGCTCCCGATGATGAAGAATGTGGCCGTGACTCCCTTTCTCTCGAGTACCTCGAGCACATGGGGAGTGGAGGCTCCCGGTCCGTCGTCGAAGGTGAGGGAGGCCGCTTTCATGCCTGCGGGTATCGCGTTGGCCCTCTCCAACACGGCGTTGACTGCCGGCTCAACGACGACGGTGGCCGTCTCCCGGCCGCTCGTCTCCCCTCGGTAGGTGATGCTACCCCCCCGCTTTCCCCTGCGGGCGAGGTAGGCCACGGGGCCCGACCCGGTGACGTCCGTCTTGTAGTCGAGCACCGCCTCGTTCCGGAGGAGGACCTCGAGCGAGCCGGAGCCGTTCGGCGTGAGGATCTCCGCACCGTTCGGCACGGGTGACGAGGGAGCGGCGGCCGGCCCCTCGAGAACCACCCAGCCGGGCTCGCCGGCAGCCGGGTTTCTCACATCGCCTGTGAGATCGAGTTCGGGACCCGGCCGGGTCTGGCCGGTTCGTCGCGAGCACGTCACCCAGTGTGGTGCCCGGCGACACGGCGACGGCGATGGAGTTGAGCGCGACCAGATAGTGGCCGCTCGTCGGTTGTGGCAGGGCAATGAGGAGCGCAACCAGGGCGATGGGTACGATGAGGACGGCCCGAACCACGAGGGCTCGGCCGGGGAAGAGCCTCGGGTGGATGGCTTCCGCGCGGCGAGACCGGCGAGAGCGGCGGCCTGCACGCGTGTGCTCCCTGCGGGGGCGCCCGCGGTGGTGGGTGGTTCTCTGTGTCTGTTCGGTCACGGGAAGGACAAGTATACCGGGGACGTTCTTGTGCGTGCCAACGCGAATAACCGAGGGAGCGATGCGGTCTTCCACCTTGGACGCCAAAGACTTGGAGGGGAGGCCGGTGCGCAGACCCGACGGTTTGCCCGGGCGGCTCCGTCTGCTCATCATCGCCTTCCAACGTTGGCACCAGGGCCTGATCGATACGTGGGCCTCTGCCCTTGTTCTCCTGCGCACGGATCATCCGGAGATGGAGGTGTGGGGGGTTCCAGCACTCTCCTCGGGCTACCGGGTGTGCCGGCGATTCATCGACGGCGGCATGGGGGCGGGCATCCGGGACGAGGGCGCCCGCCGTCACACCCTGGCGGCGCGCACGAGGCTCGAGGATCTTTCTCGGGCACTTGGCATCGAGGATCTTTCCACCATCCGGCCCTGTCTCGTGGATGGCGGGAGTGAAGCGCTCTGATCCTCTTCCGGAGCCTTCCGCTCTGAAGCTGGAGAGGACTTGGTTCCTGCTCTTGGGCAGGCGGAGCCGGCCGGCCAGGGATAGCCGGCCGCAGAAAGGCTGCTTTCCCTGTGGGCGGGACCGGGTAGAATAAGTAGGTGCATCCTGATGAAGTAGGTGCGTATGGTGGGGCCTCACGCGGAGGATGGCGTGTGAAACTGTGGATGAAGATCGTGCTGCCGTTGGCTGTGGCGGTGTTCGCAGGGTCGGCGTTCATCGTGTTCCTTTCCGGGTCGGGCAGCCGCCAGGCCGCCGCCTCGGAGGGTGGCCGGGCCCACGTCTCCGCGACCACGGGGGCTACCACCGCGGAAGAGGGTGTGCTGTCTGTTCCCGAGGGCAGCGCCGGCGGGGTCGCCGTTGACTCTGCCGGGCCGGAAGCGGCTTCCGGCGTAGTGCGGCTGAGCGGCACCGGGGAGGGGGCGGCGAACGAGAATGTCGGGAGCAGGCCCGGCGCGAATGAGACGGGCCGGTCCGACGGGTCCCTCGCCAACGCCGGCCTGGTGGGCAGCTCCGAACTCCAAGTCGAGCATCTCCTCAGAGAGAAGCGTGATCTGCTAGGGGTGGATCCGGTGCGCATCACCATTGCGGCTACCGGCGATTTTCTCATGCACATGCCGGTGGTCGACAGTGTGAAGACTTCCCAGGGGCATCTCTTCGATCTCATCTTCGAGTCGGTGGCACCCATATTCGAGCAGGCCGATTACACGGTGGCGAATCTGGAGACCAAGTTGGCCGGCTCGGAATTCGGCTATCGGGGCTTCCCTCTCTTCAACTCGCCGTCTTCGCTGGCGGGCTCGATGGTGCGCTTGGGGGTCGACTTGGCCGCTACAGCCAACAATCACACACTCGACATGGGGTGGAAGGGTCTGTCGAACACCCTCGATGCTCTCGATGAGGCCGGTCTGCCCCATATCGGCACGCACCGGAGCGCCGAAGAGCAGGAACGGGTGCACGTGGTGAGCATCTCCGGCGTGAGGGTGGCCTTCCTCAACTACACCTCGAGCACCAACGGCATGCCCATCCCCTCCGACCATCCCTACGCGGTCAACATGATGGAGACTGAAGCCGTACTGGGGGAAACCGCTCGTGCGCGCAGTGCGGGAGCGGAGCTCGTGGTGGCGGTGGTGCATTGGGGGGAGGAGTACGAGCGTGAGGCCAACGAAGCCCAGCGCACACTGGCCGACCGGCTGCTGCGGGGTGGTGTCGATGTCATCATTGGGCACCATCCCCACGTGGTGCAACCCATCCGCCGCCTCACGGTGGAGCGGGAGGGGCAGGACTTTCGGGCGTATGTCGCCTATTCGCTTGGCAACTTCGTGTCCAATCAGAGGTGGCGCTACGCCGACAGCGGCATCATCCTGCTCGTGGATGTTGTGAAGAAGAACGGGAAGGTCAGGGTGGAAGGCGTGAGGTACGTGCCCATCTACGTGCAGAAGGGCTTCAAGGACGGCAGCATGAGCTTCCGCGTGCTACCCGTGCCGGCCCAAGGCCTTCCCGAGTCGGATGTGCCGTTCACGGGGGAGCACAAGGCCAGGGTCCCTGAAGTGTGGGAGGAACTCTTCTCTCACCTGGACAACCCCGAAAAGGGCATCACGGCCGTTCCGTCAGTCCTGCAGGGGAACTGACCGGGCACGCTCCCAGGCGGCCTGGCGTGTGGGCAAGGACGAGTCTTGTGGTGGGGCATCACGTCTGTTAACTTCTAAGACTCCTTTCTTGGTGCTTGGTTACACGGGCGACGTGTAACCGTTGGGGGCAGATGGTGGCGAGTTGCGAGACAGCGAGGTTGTCTGAGCAAGGCGGATGCAGGAACGGCCGGCGTCAGTTCGCACGTTCCTTCCACCTCATCGTCGCGGTCTCGACCAAGGAGTATGCCGAGTTTATGTGCCCTGGGGCTCTAACCGCGGCTGCCGTCTGAGGGGAGCGGCGCCGAAGGTCCCGGGGCGTTGTCCTTCCTTTTGGTGAAGAACTCTCTTCTCTCGTTCTCACCCCCGAAGCAGACAAGCATCACTCGGCAAGGAGTCGATCTTCATGAATTCACGTCGCGGCAACCGACGCTTTCGTCTACGATGGTCCGGCCGGCGAACCGCCGAAGCCTCCCCGGGCAGTGCCTTTACCACTCCCACCCGTCTCGCCGCCTGCATGGTGGTGGTGTCCGCCCTGTTCACCCTCAGCGGATGTGGTGGGCCTTCCGCGGAGGGTCCGGTCGTCATAGGGGCTGTGATATCGGCTACGGGCCCGGCCGCCCCTCTGGGAGAGCCGCAGAGAAACACCCTCCAGCTCATGGAGAAGACCATCAACGAGGCCGGGGGCGTGCTTGGCCGGGAGCTCAAGATAGTCATCGCGGATGACCAGAGTTCGGCCAAAGAGGCGGTGACCGGGCTCAACCGCCTGTTGCAGCAGGAGAAGGCGGTCGCGGTCATCGGTGCCACCACCTCCTCGAGCACGCTGGCCATCAAGCCGGCTCTCAACAAGGCGGGTGTACCTCAGATGGCCTTGTCGGCGGCGAACGCGGTCACCGACGAGCCTCCCATCGACTGGCTGTGGCGAGTGGCCCCCAAAGACAACCTTGCCGTGGCTCGCGCCCTCAAGTACGTGTCGGAAGGTCTGGGCGCGCAGAGAATCGCCGTCCTGTACGACGAGAACGCGTTTGGCTCGTCGGGATGGGTGGAGATAGAGCGCACGCAGGCCGACTGGGGCCTCGAAGTGGTGGCGAGCGAGTCGTACAAGACCGAGGAGACCGATCTGACCGCCCACCTCACCAAGATCAAGGGCGCCGACCCCGAAGCCGTCATAGTGTGGGGTACGAATCCCGGCCCGGCCGTGGCGGCCAAGAACATGAGGCAGTTGGGCATGACCGCCCCTTACGTCGGCAGCCATGGCATCGCCAACATGAAGTTCATCGAGCTGGCGGGGGAAGCCGGGGAGGGGGTGGTGCTGCCCACCAACAAGATGGTATGCCCCGAGGCCATCGCCGATCCGGCCATGAGGGAAACGGTCGGTGCATTCATCGAGGACTACTCGGGCGCGTACGGCCAACTTCCGAACCCCTTTGCCGCTTATGCACATGACGCCCTCTTCATCCTTATTCAAGCCATAGAGGCGGCCGGTACCACCGAGGCGGCGGCCCTGCAGACTGAACTCGACCGGATCGCGGGGCTGGTATGCGTGGGCGGGGTCTTCACCTACTCACCCACCGACCACGATGGCCTCACTCTGGATGACCTGTTGATCGTGAAGATAGTGAACGGTACCTGGGTGGCGGTGGAGTAGGAGGCGGTCTGTGGCCCCCCTGGCGCTTCCCGGAGGCAGCCTGTTGCGGTCAGGGCCGGCGGGT
>Ga0334890_1002428_pt1 | contig 21506 bp, 17 predicted proteins | sample GraSluR1_MG_3_FD_207220 | JGI IMG/M metagenome (GOLD analysis project Ga0334890, IMG submission 207220) | Sludge microbial communities from methane-producing bioreactor in Wageningen University, Netherlands - Granular Sludge_31_08-R1 | ecosystem: Engineered > Bioreactor > Anaerobic >... | reverse complement strand
TTTATAAGGTTTTTGGTTTCTATATTTTACAACACCCAAAAATATTTAAAAATGATTGAAATCATAAGCACAATTCATCCACCACCAAAAATATTTTGGAAGTGGTCTTCTTGAGAATTAAGATAAATTTATAAAATAAAAAACATGTAAAAATATATGTTGAAAAAAAAAAGCATTAGCGAGCTTACAGGAGTAATGCTATTATTATCCTTATGCATTGTTGCAATAATTTTATATCAGGGATGGATAGTTGATTTTAGTAGTGGAATTTTTTCACAGACACAAACCCATACAAACAACAATGCTTATATTCTTGAAAAGATAGAAACAGTTCTAAATAACAAGATTTACTTATCAACCAATAGAGGTCAGTTAAACATAAAACAGATAAAAATAGGTGGAATAGATTGCAATATAAGCTTAAGTTTAAATGATACTGGAAGCATAGACTTTACCGATTGTATCGCTGAAATGGAATCTGGCAACAAAGAGATAGTTGTAATAACAGATAATAGAGTTATAAGCAAAACAGTATTTATACAAGGATAAAATCAAGTTATATTAAGTTTTTATTCTGACAAATATCATGCTTACAAAGGGAATAGTTTTACCCTTTATTGGACCAGTGAAGAAGCAACATCATGTAGTCTTTCAAATTCATCACATACAGATATAGAAGTTTCACTCTCTTCAAGTCTTACAATATATCCTACAGAATTAGGTACTCTAAACTATAGCATGAAATGTGAAAACAAGGCATCAACAGTTATAGAAAACATAAGCATAGAAGTAACAAGAAGTTTTATAGATTGTGCTTATTCAGATTATCTTTTAGGTTGTGAGGCTTTTTATATTGTAACACCACATAATACGTTAATAGACACATTACACGGAATTGAGTTGCAGACCAATTTTTCTTCAACAACTATGAATCATACGAATGGTAAAGCTCATTGTGAGGCTTTAGAACAGGCAGGTCATTCAGACTGGAGACTACCAACATCAACAGAATTACTTATGTCTATTGTAAACATCGCTCCAAACGGTGCTGGAATAACAAATTTATTTAAAAGTGAACTATTTACAAGTATAGCAACCGGACAATATGTATGGAGTGATAGTTTTTACAGAACCTATACTACAAGACCATTAACACATCAGCCATCAAGACTTCTTCAAATACTTTCAGAAACAACATTATTATATTATGTAATGTGCGTAAGAGATTATGATACAGATAATGATTTTTTAAAAACACAAAAATATGTTTATAACTCAGGTTTAGGGCAAAAAAGAAATGTATCCGATTTTATTTTAAATGGATGTGGATCTGGAACAATACTTGATAATCTTACAAAACGTTGCTGGCAACAAAGTCTTTCAGGCGTTGAGATGGAGTGGTTGACCGCTAAAAATTATTGTGAAAATTTAGAATTAGGTAATCATAGTGATTGGGAATTGCCAGATTTAAAAGAATTAGCCACACTCTTAGGCTATTCTTCAGAGACAATACAAACAATAGTTACATCCTATGGTTTTTCAAATATTCCTAATGGCTATTTGTATTCAAATAAGGAATATTATGGAGGCACAAATAATGTTTATTACGCATGTTTTAGAAATGCAAGACCTTACTATTTTGCCAAAACAGAAACCACATGGCGTCATGCTTTTTGTGTAAGAAGAGATTTTTAAAACAATTTTATGGAAAAATTTATATTAACCATAAAATCTTAATACTTATGAAATACTATGTTGTAACATTTATTATACTTAACTTTGTAATGATATTGTATATGCTATCATCTTTTAGAAAAAAAGTTCCGTTAATATTTGAATTATCTTTTATATTACTATATGCACTAAACATGATTATTGTAATATTTCCAAGAGTTGTTGAGATACTTCATTTTTACTTTGGTATATATAACATACTAGTATCTATTTTGTTTATATTCATATTCATATTGTACATATTAGTTTACCTTCTTTTTGTTCACATAGAACGGCAAAGAAAAGATATAACAAAACTTGTAACAGAATTAGCACTAGAAAACAAGCAAAAGGATGATTCAAAAAAATAATTTAAATTTATAAGCAAATAATTAATTCATTTAAATTTCAATCTGCCAACAGATTTATAAACATTCAAAAATATAAATTTTATATGGTCATTTCGGATGAAATAAAAAAAGAAAAAATATCAAAGTTAAACAAGATTGCAGAATTAGGATACGAAACATATCCATATAGTTTTGATAAAGATTCAAGGATAAAAGATATCAGGGAAAAATACGAAAATGTATTAAAAGAACACGAACAGACACAAGATTATGTCAAGATTGCTGGAAGAATAATGCTTAAGCGTGAGATGGGAAAAGTCATGTTTATGGATATCTGTGATGAAGATTCAAAAATACAGGTTTTTTTTCGTTGCGATGATTTAAAAGAGAAATATGAGCTTGTTAAGTTGATAGATTTAGGTGATATAATAGGAGTTTATGGTCATGTTTTTAAAACAAAACTAGGGGAACTTTCAATATATGTAAAGGATTTTAACATATTAACAAAAACATTTGTAGAACTTGGAGATAAGTTTCATGGAATAAAAGATGTAGAATTAAGATACAGAAACAGAAGCATTGATATGGTAATGAATCCAGAATCAAGATCAGTGCTTAAAAAACGTTTTTTAATAATGCAAAAAATAAGGGAATTTATGATAAATGAAGGTTTTTTAGAAGTTGAAACACCAATTGCAGAAATACATTATGGAGGAGCAGCAGCAAAACCATTTATTACACATCACAATGCATTAGATTTAGATCTATATCTTCGTGTTGCAACAGAAGAAAATCTTAAAAGAATCGTATGTGGAGGAATAGAGGCTGTTTTTGAAATGGGTAAGGTTTTTAGAAATGAAGATATTGACAGAACTCATAATCCAGAATTTACATCAATGGAAGCCTATAAAGCTTATGTAGATTATGAATACATGATGAGTATGTGCGAGCGTCTTTTTGAGTTTGTTGCATTAGAAATAAACGGTACCACAAAAGTTACTTTTAAAGGTTGTGAAATAGATTTAAAGGCTCCATGGAAAAGAGTTAGTGTAAAATCCGCAATAAAAGAAGGTAAAGGGATTGATGTTGATAAATTGAGTGATGAAGAATTATTTGAAATGGTAAAAAAAATAGGTAAAGATTTGTATCATAAAACAAGAGGAGAAGCAATATTAATTTTATTTGAAGAATATGGTGAACCTACAGGAATACAGCCAACACACTTTATTGATTATCCACAAGAATCAACAGTCTTTTGCAAGAAAAAACGTGGTAGTCCTGATCTTATAGAAAGGTTTGAAAGTTTTATATGTGGAATGGAAGTTGCAAATTCATATTCAGAACTAAACGATGCAATACTGCAAAGATCTCTTTTAAAAGAGCAGGAAGAACATAAAGAGCAAGGTAATGAAGAAACATGGGGAGAGGTAAATGAAGACTTCTTAGAAGCTCTTGAATTAGGAATGCCTCCTACTGGTGGAATAGGAGTTGGCATTGATAGACTTGTAATGGTTATGTTAGGTCAGGATTCAATAAGAGATATAATATTTTTTCCAACAATGAAACCGAAAGAAAAAACAGTTAAAACAGAATAATTTATTTAAATTTTTTTATAAAATAGACTAAATTTTAATTTAACATAAAAAAGAGATGTTTAAAACAATAAGTTTTTTAAATTACAAAATATATGCATATGAGTATGGACAGAGAAGACAAAACTTCATCAATTCTAAGGCAGTTTAAAAAAAAAACAAAAAGGATTGTAAATAAGAATCTATTTACAGAATTTTTTTATTTAAATAAGGAAAGAGAAGTAATAGAATTTTTGTATCATGAAGATGATTTGATAATAAATCAATTTTTAAAAAAATTTTTACCAAAAGAATTGTCAGAATTTGTAGAACTTAAAATTTTTAATGATGAAGAAGAAGAAATAAAGAGTTGGTATTATAATGATGAAAACCTTGTTCTTATAATAGAAGTTAATTGGGGTGAAGGCAAGCAAGAAATAAGTATGGAAATAGATATAGAAAATTTCAACATAACGATTGTAAGTGATAAAGGATTTTTTGCAAAAACAGTTGATCCTATACTGTTAAATGATTATTTTGTAAGCTTTATAGGAATTCAGGCAAATGCCATATCTCAGACATTCAACAATTTAAAGAGATAAAAAAATTATAGAAAGCTTACAAAACTCATATAGTTTGATTAGAAAACTATGTTAGTCCTTACAATATGTATGTTTTACAACGCCATATCCTAAAAAAGCTTACGAAAAACAAGGTTTTTTAAAATTCTCTACAATTCAACATTTACACTTTGTTCTTTAAGGTCTAACTTTTTAATTATTTTTTTTAGTTTATCACTTTCTTTAATTTTCTCTTTTAAAAAATCAGAACCTTTTTCTTTTAATGTTAAATTAATGTTTTTTATAATATCCTCAACCAGAGCATAGTTAGAATATATCAAATTTCCTTTATTTGTTTCAAATTCAATTTCATCTTCTATGCTTTTTAGTTGTTCCATCTGTTTTAAAAGTCTTACATTAAGGCTTTTCATTTTATTTTCATAATCAGTCTGTTTTTTATCAATAGCTTTAATATGTTGTGAGTAATACGCCTTTATCAGTTCATTAAATGTTTCAAATTCAATAAGTTTTTTATCAGAAAATGATTTAAAAAGGTAAGGAATAAAATCATTAATTAATTTATCATCATTATCATCAATTACCCCAAATGGTTTTATTTGAATTTTGGTCAATTCTATTGCACTACATATAAGTTTTTTAGCAATATCTTGATTAATATTATTAGTATAAATTCCTTTTTCTATTCCTGATCTTATACATACTTCTTCAGCATACTTACCACCAAATCCGAATTCAGTTGCAATAAATTTTACAATTTCAGTTCTAGTTTCACAAGTTTTTTTCATAAAATAGTCATAATCCATGTTAAAGATAGAAAAATCTTTTTTAGGAGGCAATTCATATTTATCAGATACCATTATTGCCCTATCCTTATATTTTCTTTTAATGAGCGAATTTTTTATTATATAGTTATCATCACAAAGTATGACATTTCCTTTTGCAAACATCTCAAACATTAGATGATAACAGCAAATATCATCATTTTCCTTTTTTTCTATTTTAAAGTCTATTATTCTTTCTGATTCAACCTGTTTAATATCTGTTATATAAGAATTATTAAGATACTTTCTTAAATACAATACAAAATTTTCAGGAAAACTTGAATCACATCCATCCTTATTATCATCAATAAAACAACATGTACCTATCTTAAATACGAAAAACCTGTTTCCCTTATTCTTAACATATATCTTAATGTAAAAATTATCATCAGATTTATAAAAATTATCAATTCTCTGATTCTTTAACATTTCAAATTCTTTTATCAGAAAAAACAAATCCATTGATGTTATCTGTTTCATAATACATAAATACTAAGGATAAATTTATAATATTTACTTTAGATGTAAATAATAAGCAATACTATTTCCTAAGAAGCTTAAAAAAAACCTTAATGTTTTTTAACTTCTTTATATTATAAAATGGAATTTGACATACTAAAAGGAACAAAGGATTATCCTCCAAAAGAACAGATTCAGATAAATAAAATATTTGATATTATGAGAAAAAATTTTGAATTATTTGGTTTTAGACCTTTTGATAGCCCAATAATAGAATTTTTTGACACACTTGCAATGAAATATGATGAATCTGCTGAAATTGTACAGGAGATTTTTAAGGTTAAAGATAGAGGTGATAGGCAATTAGGTCTAAGATATGATCTTACAACTCCTCTTTCAAGATTCTTTGCAATCAACAGGAACATAAAAAAGCCTTTTAGAAGATACCATATAGGAAAAGTTTTTAGAGATGGTCCTATAAAGTCAGGTCGTCTTCGTGAATTTACACAATGTGATTGTGATGTTATAGGAGATAAAGATACTCTTGTTGATGCAGAATTACTATTACTTTATACTAAGGTTTACAAAGAACTTGGCATAAATGCTGTAATAGAAATCAACAACAATAAAATACTAAAAGGTGCATTTATGCAAAGTGGATTTGACCAAAAAGATATTCAAAAATTAATATTAAGCGTTGATAAATTAAAAAAAATAGGTGTTAAAGGAGTTCTTTGTGAAATTAAAGCTAATGGTTTTGATGTTGTTAAAGCAGAATTAGCAATAAATCTATTAAATAGCAAAGACATAGAAGAGCTAAGATCACTTGCAACAAATGAGCAATTACTTGAAGGTATAGATGAGTTATCAATATTAAAATCTGCAATATCCACATTTTGTGATTTTAGAATAAATTTTTCGATGGCAAGGGGTCTTGCAATATATACAGGCAACATATGGGAAGTTTACGATAAGGATGAAACAATAACATCTTCAATTGGAGGTGGAGGTCGTTACGATAACATAATAGGGGAATATGCAGGTTTAAAAGAAAATGAGAAAGTATATGCTGTTGGTATCTCATTTGGTTTAATTCCAATACTTGCATGTCTTGAAGCAAAAGAAGAGAAAAACACAAAAGAAGGAGTAACTGATTTGTTAATTGTGCCATTAAACAATAATCTTTCAAATTATGCTTTTACTTTAGCAGAAAAATATAGGCAAAATAATATAAATACAGAAATATACTACGGTTATAAGCTAAATAAAGCTTTTGAGTACGCTCAATATTTAGGTTGCTTAAAAATGGCAATAATAGGTGAACAAGATTCCAAAAACAACATTTATACATTAAAAGACATAAATACAGGCGAACAGGAAAAAATAAACATGAATAATATCAAGATGTTTTGACAAATATATTGAATAATAAAAATGTTACAAAAGAAAAAAAATACAGACCTAATCAGAAGTTTTCATTCAGAATTAAGAAAAATATACAGGTCTAGTTCGTATCACATACTTTTAAACAGTATGGATGACTGTCTAGATTATGACATATTTTCAATGAGAAATATACAGGGCCTTTCTGAACACATTCCAGTTTATAAATTAGCGAACAAAAAAATCATTGTTTTTGAAGGTCTTGAGGGGGCAGGAAAAACAAGGCAGTCAAAAGATTTAGAAAAAGTACTTAAAGGTTCATATAGGGTGCCTAAGATAACAAATAGTCCATTTTCATTATTTTTAGAGAGTCTTAAGTCATATTATACAGTTGGGTTTCCAATAATAAATCCATTATACGATAGTCTTTTACGTGCATTTAATGCACTTGAAATAAGAGATAGCATAGTTAAAGGGACTGTTTCAAACATTATTCTTGACAGATCAGACATATCATTTAGAACTTTTCAGGAATATTATTTTAATAATACAGGAATTCTAAAGAAGCATTACAGGGATTTTTTAAAAGAATTATCAATGTGTTTTCCCCCAAAAGACATTCTTATACATCTTCACATAAGTTATGAAGAATCGTTAAAAAGGAAAGAAAAAAGAAGTGATGAAGAAAGATCATTTGATTTTTTTCATAGTCAGCCATGGTTATTGGACAGATATCACGAATTAATTAGAGAACACAATACATATTTAATAGAAATTGATGGTACACTGTCAAAAGAGGAAAATCATTATGAAATTGTAAAAAATCTAAAAAAAATGATAAATGGTCTTTAAAATTTTAATTTTATAATAGAGGGTTGTAAAAAACCTATAAAACAAAAATCGCAAAATTTGAGTTATCCACACCATAAGTGATTGGGGTATTTATCATACATTTTTTTTTACTGCGATTTTTTATCATTCCTTTTAATACTCAACTGATCTGCGGTGGAATATTAAAAGAAATAAATTTGGAATTGAACTTGTTCAATTAGGGCTTATAATGGTTTTTTGATAACACTCTTCTGAGAATTTTTTGGGTTTTTTTAAAATTCTCAATACTAAATGAATAGTAAAACATATAAATGCAAAAAAACTACTTAACAGTAGCGATATGATAAATATGTCTCTTGAAAAAAGAATAGATGAGCTTTTTAGTGTTATGGATTCATTTAGTAACATGCATAATGAGAATTTACCATTCGATCTTGCAATGTTATCTATGATGCCATCATCAGATAAAGAAAAAAAATATTGTAAGCAAATTTATGATGATATAGCATTATTTTATGATAAAAGAGTCAAAGATATTGATTTTTTAGAAAAAAAAGTTAATCACAAACCAGATTGTTCTAGGATAGTTATAAATGCTTTATATGGCTTTAGTCTTGGTTCTGTAATTTTTCCATTTGAAAAGAGTTATTTGTTGTTTACAGCAGGTATAGGTTTATTATTAACAGCAAGTGATGAATTTTTAGGTAATGGTTCATATGATTTTGAAAAAACATTCATGTATTCTTTAAGTGGAAGTTTCATAGGAGGTTACATTGGTGATTCTATAACCATGGGTGTTGGTTGTGCTATTGGTTTTGCAATAGGTTTATATTCTGGTATTAAAAAAAAAAGATTAGAAGAAAAACAAATGGCATCATTTATTGGGAATAATCATAAAGAATCAATTAATATTCTTAACGCTTATTACGATTCATTAAAAAAAGAGTTTATTTCATCTATTAAAGAAAGGTACGATGTAAAATTTTAAACAAGCATTAAATTTTTTTATACATATAGTTTGAAAAACTTATGATTTTATGATGCAAAAGTTTAAACAGGTAAATCTTATTAAAGATAGATTTAAAATAAAAAGTTTATATTAAAGAATTATGAGTAATATTTTAGTAATTCCGGCAAGACTTGAATCTGTAAGGTTTAAGAATAAATTAATAGAAAAAGTTAATGGAAAAACAATAATAGAAATTGTTTATGAAAGAGTTAAAGATTCTTTATGTATTGATGATGTAATAATAGCAACAGATTCAGAAATCATAAAAGATATAATGCAATCAGTTGGTGCTAATGTTGTAATGACTCCTAAAGATTGCAAAAATGGCACAGAACGAATAGGTTATGCCCTAAAAAGTATTGGATCAAAACATGATATAGTAGTAAACATACAGGCAGATGAACCAATGGTTGATTTAGAAATCATAGATCTTTTAGTAAAAAGTTTTGATGATAATACAGATATGGTAACACTAAAAAGAGAAATAACAAAAGACATAGATAACCCTAATTTTGTTAAAGTTGTAACTGATAAAAATAATAATGCTATGTATTTTTCAAGATCAAAAATTCCATACAACAGAGATAATGACACAAATGTAAAATATTATAAGCATTTAGGATTCTATGCTTACAGACAAAGTTTCTTACAAAAATATTTGCAAATGCAAAGTACAGTTCTTGAGCTTTCTGAAAAACTAGAACAGTTAAGAATATTGGAAAATGGTTATAAGATTAAAGTGATAGAAACCGACAGATTAACAATAGATATAAATACAAAAGAAGATCTAGAACATTATAAATCATATATAGGTGAAAATAAAAATGTTTAGTCCAAAAGATATCAAAGAATACATACAAGAAACAAGAGAGTCATTAAAATATCTTGAAGATAACATAGATGAAAATTACATAAAAGCATACAATTTATTAAAAGAAGTAAAAGGTAACATAATTTTTACAGGTCTTGGCAAATCAGGTCATATAGCACAAAAAGCATCTGCAAGTTATACAAGTACAGGAAATCCATCCTTATTTCTAAATCCAGTAGATGCTCTTCATGGTGATCTTGGTGTAATAAAAAAAGATGATTTGGTTATACTTATATCAAAAAGTGGGAATACGCAAGAGGTAGTTGAGTTAGCAAGACATATTCATAAAATGAACATTAAGGCAATAGCAATAACAAATACCAAAGATTGTTTGTTAAATAAATATGCTGATGTTGGAATTAATATGTATGTAAAAAAAGAATTATGCATCCATAACCTAGCACCAACAACAAGCACAACTCATACACTCATAATACTTGATATATTTATGGTCCTTTTAATGAGAAAAAAAGAATTTAAAAAGGAAAATTTTGCATTGTATCATCCTAAAGGGACTCTGGGCAAACAATTACTCTTAACAGCAGGTGAGTTAATAACAGATCCAGTATATTATGCAAAGAAGACTGCAGATTTTACAGAAATACTTGAAATTGCATCAAAAAAATCAAAAGGAATAATTCCAATAGTTGAAAACGATAAAATTATAGGAATAATATCAGATGGTGATATAAGAAGAATAATAAGAAAATATAAAAAAGACGTTTTTGATGTAAAAATTGAGCAGGTAATGACAAGTCTTAACATAAAAACAGTTGTTAAATCAGAACTTGCAATTTGTGCATTAAAAATAATGACAGAAAATCATATAACAGCACTTCCTGTTCTTGATGAAGAAGGAAAACTTGCCGGTATAATCAACATACATGACATACTCAATGCAGGATTAAGGATTGATATGTAAAATACATGTGCTAAGATTTATAAATTTAGATTAAGCCATAACAAGTATGAAGCATAAAATAATACTTGTTAACTGTCCTTGTAATAAATTTGCAGATAAAATGCAAAACTTCTTTTTAGACAAAAAAAAGCACTTTGATTTTGAAACAATAAATTTAAATGATATACAAGAAAAAAAAAACAATCTAGACGATTTCCTTATATCAAGAATGATATCTTTTGAGCTGACAAAAAGTGCAGTATACAGATATAATTTTGGTCTCTTATTTAATTATAAAAGAATATTCTCAATAGCTAACAGATCTTCAGAGTTCTGTACAAAAAAAATAGAGCAGGCGGATCTTATACTAATTTTTGAAGCAAAACATCTCTTATCCCAGATATTTATAGAGTTATGCAGGTTACACAAAAAAGAGTGCTTTATAATTTCAAAAACAATACAAAACGAAGTAAATCTTTGTAGAATAATAACAAAAGAAGGTTTAGAGATTGAAGTAAGTTTTGAAAACATTTTAAATAACAACCAAGATATAAATGCAATTTTAAAAGACACACAGGATGTAAAATACAATGATATAAAAAAAACAGACAATTTCATAGAGAATAAGAAAGGTATGATAACACGACTAAAAGAACAAATGAAGTATTCTGGAATATTCTATGGTTTGTTAAACTCTTTTAAATCATCTTTAATGTTTAAGATTAGCAATTACAGAAAAAACAAGTACGGAAAGTTCATTGAAATAGATAAAAACAAAAAATATGTAACACTATTTTTACAGACAACATACGATAGTCACAATCTTTTAAGCAAGATAACTTATGATCAAATAATACAAAAACTAATAGATGAAACAGACCATCAGATAATAATAAAAGAACATCCAGAGCAACATTACGAATACAAGATAGATGAAAAATTAAAAAAACACAAAAGAGTCACATGGATATCCAAATATGATAGAATAGATTTTTTAGGTCTACTTTTAAATTCAGAATTTAATGTTGTAATAAATTCTACATGCGGAATAGAATCGGTATATCTTGATAAACCCACATTTGTTTTTGACAATGCTTTCTACTACAATTATACATATGCATCATACGATTACAATAATATAACATTTAAAGAATATATTAAAAGAAAAGAAGATTTAGAAAAAGAATATTCATTAAAAAGATTAAATTACAGAAAAGGTTATTATAAGTATTTTATATCACAAAATGGAACACAGGATTACATATTTAATTTTTTTTCAAACTGCAATAATTTATATTCATTAGTTTTAAAATCAAAAAATAAAACGCTTTTTGACATAGCATCCAAAACTTTTTAAAAATATAAAGTTTTTAAAAAAGTATATGAAAAACATTCTAGTTATTCCTCATAGTTTTAGTAACAAGATTAAAATAAGAGAAGTTGAAATAGCAAAACTGTTAAGGAGTACAGAAAATAATGTATACTGTATCAGTTTTGGAAGCAATCATGAACTTGATAATTTGTTTAACAAATTAAAATATCAATTAAGCAGTGTTTTTAAGCAAATATCTCTAACAGAAAAAGACCAAATAAAATACATAGATATACCATACATTTTCCGTCCAATATCACTTGCAAGAAAATTTAATTCTGCGATAATAAAAAAAATAGCAATCAAATATAAAATAGATATAATAATAAATTCATCTTTTGGTCAAGTATCTCTTATACCTCTTAAAAATCATAATGTAACAAAAATATATGATATGGTTGATTTTATTTCAGAAAATTCACTAAGCAAATATATAAAAGAAGAATTATCTGTTTATGATAAATATATTTCAAGTTCAAATATGTTAACACAATTTATAAAAAAAAACATAAATGATAATAATAAAAAACCAATACTATATCTTCCAAATTTTGCTGACCTAAAATCTATACAGGATGTTTTAAAATCAGATGTTGATAAGCTTAAATGCGAATTATGTTTAAAAAAAACAGATTTTACAATATGTTATATAGGTAATCACTATGATTGGGGAGGATCAGAGTTACTGATAAAAGCATTTACAATGTTTAACAAAAAACATTTAGATTCAAAACTTTTAATAGTAGGTCCAGGTCCTGAAATTTCAAGACTTAAATCACAATATTGCAATAATAAAAGTATAATATTTACAGGTCCAATAGAACCATCAAAAGTCAAATTTTATTTCAATATGACAGATATAGGAGTTCTTCCGTTTCAAAAGATAACACTTACAGATAATGCACTTCCAATTAAGGTACTTGAATACACAGCAGCAAATAAAAACATACTTGCAACAGAATTAAATGAATTAAAGACACATAATTTTCCTAATGTAGATTTTGTTAAGAATAATGTAAAAGCATGGGAGAAGGCATTAACAGATGCATATAAAAAAAGAAAAGATTTAAAACTAAAAGATTATAAAAATGTTGTACAGGAATACAGTAGCGATAAGATCAAAGTTAAAATATTAGAATACGTAAAAAATGATTAATATTATAAAATACATTTTTAGAAAACAGATGGTTAAAAGTGATGAATTTCATCTTAATGCATCTTTAAAATGGTTAGAAAGTAATCACATAAAAAATAATGGTTTTGCAAAAAAATATAATTTTTTAACAGGTATTGATAAAAGTTATCCAGAAACTACAGGTTATATAATATCATCTCTAATAAATTATTCATTAACATATAAAACCAATAAATATGATTCAATAATTAATGAAAGTGTAAGATGGCTTATAAGTATTCAGAATAAAGATGGCTCTTTTAATGATACTTCAAATACCCCTCAGGTTTTTGATACAGGTCAGATAATTCTAGGTTTAACTTGTGCATACAACTATCTTAACAAGCCAAAAAAAATATATGATTCAATAGATAGGGCGTGTAATTTTCTTATAAGAGTTCAGTCTTCTGATGGTTCATTTCACAAGTTCTCATATAATAAAATAAAGCATACATATTATTCAAGAGTTGCATGGGCACTATTAGAAGCATATAAAATCACAAAAAAAGAAGCATACAAAATTTCAGCCATAAAAAATCTTGATTGGGTTTTAAGCATGCAAGAGGATAACGGTTATTTTAAATGCATGAGTTTTGATAAAAAACAATATCCATATCTTCATACAATGATTTATGTCCTTGAAGGTCTTTTAGAATCTTATAAAATAACAAAAGAATCAAAATATAAGTTTGCTGTTATAAAAACAGTTTCAGTACTGCTTGAAATATCAAAAAAAAGAGATTTTATTTTAAGATCACAATATAAAAAAGATTTTAGTGTTGCAAACTCACAAAAATGCATTCCAGGTCTTATACAATTTGCAGGTCTTTGTGTTGATCTTTATGATTACGAAAAAGATGAAAAATACATAACAGAGGCAAAAAAAATATTGGCATACGTAAAATCAAAACAGATATTGGATAATACTTCTAAAAAAGTATATGGTGGTTTTTGTGCAAGCATTCCTTTTTACGGCAGATATGGAAGATTTGAAATAGTAAACTGGAACAATAAATTTTTCATTGATTTAATTTTAAAAATAAAAAACTATAATATTGAAGAAAACGAATTAGATGTATATATTTCAGAAAGGTTCAATTTTTTTAGTAAAAAAAGATATTCAGAAGAAAACATAGAACAAAGGGATGAAAAAATCTTGCATATGACAAAACAGTACATAAAAGGAAAAGTGCTTGATTTAGGATGCGGAAAGGGAAAGATAGTAAAATACCTAAAAAACAAAGGTGTTGATATAATAGGTGTTGACCCAGCCGTAGAATATCTAAAAAATGCAGAATTGAACCTTTTAAAAGCAGATGTTTATGATACAAAACTTAAAGCAAATAGTGTTGATACTATACTTCTTATAGAAGTTTTACAGCATGTTCCATACATAGACAAGGCATTTTTGCACATAAAAAATATAATAAAAGATGGTGGTCATATACTTGTTGTTGAAAGAAACAAAATATCTATAATGCAGATATTAAAGCCATTTATGGAAAAATTAGATCTTTGGATGTATCCTTCTGATAGCCCATTTTTTGAAAGAAGCATGTATAAAAAACAATGGATAGAACTATTTGCAAAATTAGGTCCAACAGTTTTTGTAAGAAAAATTAGTGGTGATGGAAAGATAGCAAAACATCTTAATAAATATTATGTGTTTGTAATAAAAGTAGACAAAAGCAAATAAAATAATTCTAATTCAATTTTGTGCAAACACTACAATTTGAGATAAAATTCATACAAATTTAGTAAATATTTAATTGATAGCTTACTTACGAAAAACTCCATAATTTAAAAAGGGAACTATGTAAACCATTACAATATAGATGTTTTACAACGCTATTTCCGAAAGAAGCTTGCGAAAAACAATGTTTTTTTAAAATTCTCTATATTTTTTTAAAAAACTATTTGTCATTTTTCTTAACTTTAATATTAAACAGTGTTTTTATCAATTTAATGTCATAAACTTTTAATATAAATCCAATAATAAGATATATTAAGAATGCAGGGATAAAAATAATAATCATCCTTAACAATATATTAAATGGTGGAACAAAAAAATTAGAAAATAGCAAAATTAATGTAAACACAATGTTGGCAAAGATAATACTTTTAATATTCTTTAGTTTTAATTTAAGAGCATTTCTATTAAGTTCAACATAGCTTAATAAAAATATTGCAAATGAAGATATAAATGTTGCAAATGCGATTCCATTGAGTCCAAAGATAAGAACGAATAAAATATTTAGCAAAAGGTTCATTATGCCTCCCAAAATAAGTACAATATTCCTTTCCTTTATTTTATTTAAACCAGCAAGTACAGAATAATTCATATTAAAAAAAACCTGTATCAGTGCGGATGATGATAATATTGCAATAAGCAAAGTACTATGAAAATATTTAGGATCATATAACACAGCAACAATATCTTTTGCAAAAATACTAAAAAATACAACACATGGAAGGGTTACATAAAAAAGAAAGGAATACACGTTGCTAACAATGTTTTCAAGTTCATTTTTACAAGATTCAAAAAGTTTACTAGTTAATGGAAATATCAACCTTTGAATTGGTGCAAACAATACAACTATTACATTTGCTATAGACATAGATATTTCATAAAGTCCAACATCTTCAAAACCAAGAAAAAATGTAATAACCTGAGTATCTATTTTTTGAAGAAAAAGGATAGCACCAATGCTTAGTGCAGAATAAAAGGCATAATTAAATATTTGGTTAAAAAAAGATTTTTCAAAGAAAAAAGTACCTTTTGCAAATACCTCACTAAACGAGAAAAAAATAAGAAAAATGTAAAGCAAGGTCATAAATGCAAATACAATTCCCCAAATAACTCCTATTATATATATAGATGTTCCATCAAAAAAATAAATATAAAAAAAAGATAATGCAAATATAAGTACAAGATACAAAAGAGTATATAAAAGATTCAAAAACATATTAAGTTTTACAAGGAAAAAATTGTGAAAAGGTTTTGAAACATTAAGAAATAAAAAATATACTGCAAGTACATAAAGCATTTTAACTGATGCTAAATCTTTAAAATAATATTTTGCTATATATCCTGAAAAAACAAATATCAAAATTCCAAAAATCAAAGAAGATATTATTTGAATTATTACACTATAATAAAGCAATGATTTTAGTTTTGAATATTCTTTTTTCTCATAAAATTTTGGTCCAAAATAAGAAAAAGTATTAGAAAAACCAATATCGCACAATATAGAAAGTATAGAATAAAATCCAATAATAGAATAAAACATTCCAAATTCAGATAACGAAAAGTTTTTAGTATAAAGAATTCTGATAAAATAACCAAAAGGAGCTGTTATATATGTTAAAAGATATATGTAAAAACTATTCTTTGCAAAGTTCTTATACAGCTTATCAGAACCATCATTCATAAAATTAAAATAAATACATTCATTTATATTACTTGCTTTTTATTTATTAATGAAAACCTTCTTTCAACGATGTTTTATGCTTAAATATTAGTAATTTTAGTAAATAAACAAAAATATTTATAAATGATATTTTAAAAAATGTTAGTATGAAGAAGAAAAGCAACAGTAAGACTTCAAAAGAAGAACAAAAAGTAGCTGAAAAGTCATTTGTCAGTAAAATAATGGATAGTAAATTTGTAAAGAACATATTTCCTAAAGTACTTCCATTAATATTGATTTTTTTTGTAATGTTTTTTGCATTTTACATAAGAAGTGCTCCTGATAAACTTAGAGGAATAGAAGAGATCTCAAGACAGGAGATATACAATTATGTAGGAAATATAATAAACTATAAAATATCTTTAGATTATCCAAACCTTAATCAGATATATCAATCAGAACTATACGAAAAAGAATTTCAAAATGCAATTAGCAATGGTTATGTTGATATTAATGGCGAAAGAATAATGATAGAAGAAGAAGTTCAAAAAAGAGTTCAGCTTCACAAAGAATCATTAACAGATGATAACGGTCAGGTTTATTTAAATGCAATAGATCCATACCATTTTTATCGTTTAGGTGAAATATATCAGGAAAATGGTTATATGGGAACATCAATTGTAACAGATGAACAAGGCAATCAAAAACCAATGATAGATTACAAACTAGCTCCTAAAGGATTTGAAGGAAGCTATACTCCTGATTTACAGACATGGTTGTTTGCAACAATATTTAGATTTAAAGGATATGATGAAAACACTCCTGTTGGATACAAAACAGCATCAGTATATTATATTCCTGTTATAATAATTCTTCTAAGCATAATACCAATGTTTCTTATAATAAGAAAATTTTCATCAAACATATTTGCCTTTTTTGGAAGTCTTTTATGTGTAAGTATTGGAACAGTTACATCAAGAACAGTTGCAGGTTTTACAGACACAGATGGATATAATATACTATTTCCATTGCTTATACTTTTATTTTTAATATATTCATTATCAACAGAAAAGAGGATATTCAAAATAATTTACGCATTTTTAGCTTCATTGTTTACAACTATGTACATATGGGCATGGCCAAGTGGATGGTTCATGTACATGTTTGTGATAATATCTATAATTGCATACTATTTTTTGATAATATTGTATAAAAAAATCATTTTAAAATCAATATTAAAAGATGATATTTCAAAGTTTAAAAAAACAATACTTTCAGATTCAATTATAGCATTGACATATGCAGTATTATCTTTTGTATTAACTTACATATTTTTAGGTTTTAATTTGTTTACACTTGCATATGACGGTTTTAGTGGTTCAATGTCAGATATTGCAACAGTAGGGCAGTCAAATATATGGCCAAATGTATACTCATCTGTTGCAGAGTTAAATCCAGCATCATTTGAACAGATACTCTCAACAGTTGGAGGAAGTCTTGTTACAGGAAAAATTGTTCTTGTGATTGCCATGTTTGCATTGCTGATGCTTGTGTTTAATGCTTTTAAGGGTGATACAGACAAAAAGAATAAATTGATAGTATTAGCATCAATTATTTGGTTTTTAATCATAATTAATTTAAGTTTCTTTGTAAATCTTACAGTAAATAATCCTGAACTTTTCATATTTCTTTTATTTTTACCAATAGGTATTTCACTTTTAATGAATATCATATCAGGACACAATAACTTTAAGGTTTTTTTAAGCATTTTATTAGCTTTATGGATGTCAGGAACAATATATATGAGTTTTCATGGAGTAAGATTCATTCTTTTATTAGCTCCAGCATTTTCAATAGCTTTTGCAATAGGTTTATACTACATTTCATTTTTTATGGTAAACATATTTGGTGGAGAATTTGAAAACAGGTTTTCAGGAAGAAAATTAATAGGCCTAATAATAGTTACAATTTTTTTTACAGTATTATTCATTCCTGTTGCACAAACATCTGATAAAATTACAAAATCAACATTACCAAATTTTGATGATTCATGGTATAATGCAATGTATAAAATAGAAAACGAAACAAGCAAATCTGCAATCATAACCTCATGGTGGGATTTTGGTCATTTTTTTGCAGCGATAAGTAAAAGAGGAGTTACATTTGATGGTGGAACACAGACTAATCCAGTATCACATTGGGTTGGAAGATTTCTTCTTGAAAATGATGAACATGTTGCAGAAGACATATTAAAAATGCTTGTGTGTTCAAGCAATGATGCATACTACGATTTTTACAAAATGGTAGGAAAAAACGAAGCAGACAGCATTAAAATACTTCGTATAATAAACAGAACATTTGGACATGAAAGAGAAGAAAAACAAGATATTCTAAAAAATAATGGATATTACGACTTAACAGATGATCAAGTAGAAAAAATATTAAACAATCTTGATTGTAAAGATAGCAAAGAAAGTATTGTTATAGCATCAGGTGATATGATTCCTAAAGCAGGAGTTTGGGCTCATTGGGGTTTATGGGACTTTGAAAAGAAATATGTATACAACAATTATCTTAGAATGTCAAGTAGTGATATTGCACATAACATAGATATAGATAAAGAAATTGTTGATAAATATGTTGAAGAATTAAAATCAATAGATATAAGATCCAAAGTTGAAGGAATAAAAAAAGATGATCTTCTAAATTATTGGTTTGCACCTTATCCAAGGTATTTAACATCAGATAATCAGTACATGTTCAATTGTCAGGTTGAAGGTAATGAAACAATCTCATGTTTAAACGGAAATCTTAAAATAGATGCAATGACAGGCAATATAACAAAAAACAATCTTGCAGAAGGATTTACGGTAAGAAATATATACGTTCCATCAAAAGAAGATAAAGTATTAGAAATAGAACAGGATTCAAATGGAAGGGTTGATATGATACTTATGAATACAGCCTCAGGTTTTGCAATAATGTTTGCCGAGCCACCTTTAGCAAACAGTCTTTTTAGTAAGATGTATTTTATGAATGGTTCAGGTCTTACAAAATTTGAAAAGTTTATAGATGAAAATGGACTAAACGCACCAAGAATAACAGTTTGGAAGAGTGATTTGAGTTAAAGCAGGTAATGCTTAAAAATTAATACAAAAATTTATATATATTTTTATTGATTAATTAGTAATGTTTAAAGATTTATTGCATAAAAAAGGAATAAGTTCTGTAGTTCTTGTAAGTATATTGATTGCAGGATCAGTAATGTCATTTTTTGTTCTTTCACAATGGTATACAGACATTCAGTCTAAATTAGAGTTACAGGCAATGTCTAATAATATACATACGCACCTTGAAATTGAGAAAATTTCAGAAACAAGTATTTACATTTTGAGTAGGTTTAAATTAAATTTAGCACTAAATTACATAAAAATAGGTGATAGGATGTGTGTTAATAATTTAATAATAAGTCCAGGAGTTAACAAGATTAACATAAAAGGATGTATTGTAGGTTTACAAAACATGACTCCATACGATGTTCAAATAGGAACGAATTTAGGGTTATATTCAGCATATAAAATTTTACGTGATATTCCAGAAAAAGAACTAATAATAAGATACACAAAATCAGAGTGCAATTCAGAAGATGGATATACAAGGCTTTACGGCGTTGATTCTATAGATAACTCACATGTTGAAATAGATGGTTCAGGAATCTACAATGTTTGTGCAAAACATGTAAATTATACAATTGGTAATCAGTGTACCAATTCTTTTGCTAATTTATTTTTAATAGCATCACAAAATAATTCACATGTATATACAGAGACATCACAGGTTCATTCTGCAAGTCCTGATTACTATGATTGGTACAATATATGTTTAAACAGTTTTGAATCAACAGTACATTATCTTTTAAACGAAACAGCTGATGAAAGGTATACATGTATTGCAAGCATAAATAAAAATGATATTTACGGTGCATCGATTGCAAGTTGTGATTATTACAAAGACAATTTGTTTGTATTTGTTGGATAATTACTCACAAGTTAATACGATTATTTTTAACATTTTTTTAAGTGTGAAAAATATGAAAAAAGCCTTTTTAGTGTTTATTATTTACATTTTAATGTTTTCTAGGATAGTTTTTTCAACTGGATTTCATACGCCTGACGAAATTTTACCTGGAACATTTACTGGAACATACTTCTATAACGGAACATTGAGTGTTACAGATAACAGTCAGCTTTGCTTAAACAATGAGTGTATAAATAATTGGAGTATCATAAGTGGTGCATCCGGAATGGGAATCAAAGGATATTTTGATTACGATGGAACGTATTTAAAACCTAATCTAACCACAGGATCATATATATTAAATATTAATGCTCCTGGAATATTTGCCGGAAGCAATCCCTACGATTTAACACCAAGCGATGAGATTTTAGATGTATATGGAGACTTAGAAGTATACAGATCTTCCAGTCATAACTTAAGTGTAAAAGATGTTTTTAACTACAAGAGCGACATTTTAAGTATACATGCCGGTAATTACTTTTCGTTCAACAACAGTAAGATAGGTTTTTTGCTTAACGAGAACTTTCTTGTTAATAGTTCCTACTTTGAAGTTTTATACGGTGATAGTTTCTACTTTAAGAATTATCAGGGCAAAATCTTTGGAATCAATAACAGTGTGGGTATAGGCAGTACATATTCTAATACCATACCATTATCCAACAACAGCTTATACGTTGAAGGTGACATAGGCATACGAACACTCAATCCAGGCAATGAATTATCTGTAAATGGAAGCGTAAGCATAGGAAGCACATATGCTCAAGTAAGTGCAGAATCCAATAGCCTTATTGTAGAAAACAAAATAGGTATCAATACAACCACTCCAACAGTTGCTTTAGATGTTAATGGAGTAGGTCGTTTTGCCGGAAGCAATCCCTACGATTTAACACCAAGCGATGAGATTTTAGATGTATATGGAGACTTAGAAGTATACAGATCTTCCAGTCATAACTTAAGTGTAAAAGATGTTTTTAACTACAAGA
>Ga0334890_1002426_pt1 | contig 21526 bp, 26 predicted proteins | sample GraSluR1_MG_3_FD_207220 | JGI IMG/M metagenome (GOLD analysis project Ga0334890, IMG submission 207220) | Sludge microbial communities from methane-producing bioreactor in Wageningen University, Netherlands - Granular Sludge_31_08-R1 | ecosystem: Engineered > Bioreactor > Anaerobic >... | reverse complement strand
GTCCGTCGATAACCGAATAGCCTCCACTTGTGTAGGCATCTATTTCGGCAATTGTGCTATCGATTAATTGCTTAACTCGCCCAACAGTGAGCCGAAAGGACTCCACTGAGCTTTCGAGGCGTTTCATCAGGTTTATGCTCATCAAACGGCGTATGCCCATCTCACGCCCTGCGCGGTTGATATTGCGGGAGGTATCAACATATTTATGGAGCATACTTGGGAATATGTAATCGGTGGGGATATACACCGAGAGATTCAATTTCATTAGCTGCTCATAAATTTCACTGTAGTTTATTGCGCTTTCTAAATCGGTCAGGCGCGGTCGCAAAGAGATGGGCTTTAATCGTTCGGGAAATGAGCCGATCTCCTTCATATTGTAATATTTTTCTATATGTTTACGGGAGCGAGCGATGGTCACGCTGTCCAATACTTCAAAAAAGTCAAAGTCAAGCGACTTCAACAGCGAGGTCGTAGTTCTTTCGTCCTCTTCCTGCTTGTTCCATTGGTTGAATTGCTTCTGTGCGCTTCTGAAAATTTCATCTATAGTGCGCTTTATGCCGAGTTTTTCATTGATAAGGTTCGGGTTACCCTCATAAGCAAGTTCAAGCTGGTGGCGAAGATCGGTAAAACGGTTGTTGACTGGGGTAGCCGAAAGCATCAAAACCTTCGTCTTTACGCCCGTGCGTATAACACGGTTCATCAAACGAAGGTAGCGATTCTCGCGGCGGTCTTCTCCATATACTTCACCGCCGTTTCTGAAGTTATGGGACTCATCAATGACCACAAGGTCATAATTCCCCCAGTTAAGCCTGTCCAAATCAAGTCCGTTGGATTTTCCGCGATCCCTTGAAAGGTCCGTATGATATAGCACATCATATCGCAAGCGGTCAGCGGCTATTGGGTTGTTCACATAGTTGTCTTTATATGTATTCCAGTTATCCGACAACTTCTTAGGGCACAAAACAAGCACGGAGCGGTTGCGATTTTCATAATACTTAACTACAGCAAGGGCGGTAAATGTTTTACCAAGCCCTACGCTGTCTGCAAGGATACATCCGTTATATGATTCAAGTTTGTTAATGATCGCAAGTACGGCGTCCTTTTGGAATGCGTATAACATATTCCAGATTTTACTTTCTTTAAATCCCGTCGCTTCATTGGGCAAAACGTCCTCGGAGATATCCTCCAAGAACTCATTGAAGATATTGTATATTGCCACAAAGTAAATAAACTCTGGTGCGTTTTCGTTATAGGCCGCAGTGATACCGTCGATGACCTGCTCAGTCACATCTTGCATCAGGTTCTTGTCGTTCCAAATCTGATTAAACATACGGATATACTCGCCGGAAAGCGGCGCAAACATCTTATTAACCGGATTAATGATATTGTTGCCACGCTCGCAACCGATGTCGGAAGTGGTGAACCCATGTAGTGGCATATAGGTCGTGCACTCATTTCCTTCAACATTCATAAAACCACTGATGTTCCCGCCTGTGAGGTTGGAACGGAACTTTACCTTCTTACGAATCCAGTCGGAACACTCGCGGGCAATTGCCTTTTGTGTTAATTCATTACGAAGCTTCACTTCAAACTCCGTGCCGTAGAGTGAACGCTCACGGTTAAGGCGTGGGATGTAGAACTCTCGTTTTTCCTTGGGCGCCTTCTCATGCAGGAAAGTCGGCGAGGTGAAAATAAAACGCAACTCATCGATGCCATCAAGCTGTTTCTTGAGGGCTTGGTACGCATATATGGAGAAACAGGCAGCCGCTATGGACAGCTTGTCGCCCTTGTTTATCGAAACGGTCAAGTCGTCCTTAACCGTTTTATTCACATTATCAAGCATTTCTGGCATCTGCATATTATTGACTCCTTAGAATTTCATTCGATTTACTCCTTGATTTTGCCCTTGCGTACCCACTCGTCAACTTCGGAGATTTTAAACTTATAGCGTTTCCCGGCTTTATTAACTGGGAGTTTACCTTCCCGCATCCACGTGCGGACAGTGTCCTTGCTTACACTGAGATACTCGGCGATATCTTCAAGATTCACCCATTTTTCGGTTATATTTTTATCAATCTCATTGCTCATGTTAAAACCTCCATAATGTATATATCTCGTTTTGTTGTGGTTACAACTCTTAAAACAGAGTGTTTATTACATCTGCTTTGCGCAGCTTCTCAATTAGATTTATCTGTTTTATCGTCCAATGTGTACGATCAAATTCATTAAATGCCGAAGCGCTATCGATAGAGAGTTCACAAGCAAGCTCATTGAGTCGGCGCTGCGATATGGCGTACAGCAAATGAAAACACACCTTGATACCGTTATCTTGAACTATTACTTCATCAACAAATCCGAGATAGGCATCTTGATTTTCACCTGCACGACCATATTGATGATTTCTGCTTGCAAATATAGCCGGGAAGGTTTTTATTGCTGTAATGGCCCCCATATCTAATTTGGCGTATTTGGCTTTTAATTCGGGTGCTATACTCTCGGTCAAAGCACATTCCTTCGGTACCATAAAATGGCCTCCAGTGAACAATTCATCACCAATAACGAAAAGGCTATAATAATTCTCATTTACAGTGCGTCTTGTCGGGAGAGTGACCCCACTTGTCTGAACTACAGGAATATACACGCTTTTCATATTCACTGCATTCGCGTGAGCAATCAGCGTGTTCCCATCACCGGGTAGGTTTATATTTGCTGATGCACCACTCGACGGAAGAACGGTGGATGAGATCGGTTTCAGTTTATCACTCATCTTTTTGCCCTCCGTTATTAATATTTACTGTATCTACATGATTATAGAAACTGTTGTTATTGCCGGATATTTTGAAATTGAAGAATGTAGGATTGTTGTTTATAACCTGCTGCGTCAAGATGGATGCGTCAGGCTCTTTCTCTGCCGACTGTTCCTCATTAGGACTTTCATCATTTGTCATTGGTTCGTCCACTAATGGCTCATCAACAATTTCAGCATCGACACTTTCTCCAAAGCCTTCACAATAGTTTAGCGTAATATTCCTTGCAATGAGGTTTGCAAGGTTCCCTTTATATTCACGCTTTCCCCCTCCGGTTGAAGGACACCATAAATTGATTGTTTCCTTGCCAAAAGTATTCTTTTCTGAACGGGTTACTGCAAAATGCCAAACACCTAATAAAAATGATTGCAGGCAAACACTTGTTGCTTTGAGAATGTCGGATTTTGTTATTGCATCACCGCTTTCCGAAGCAAAGAAAAGTTGATTATCACCGATGGAGTCATCAGCTTCAATCAAGGCTAAAAGTTCTATAACCAATCTTTCGTCTTTTCTCATGCTGCCTGTATCAATGAGCAATGCTATTACCTTAGACATTTCGGCTAATACGGAGGGGTAATTATCTTTGATTCGCGTATTGAATGCAGTCAGTGCCGCATCGTCACCAAAAGGATATATTGAGCCTCCTTCATTTTTACAGGTCTTATATTCTGAAGTATTGCCGCTAACTGTGCTGTCAGCGAATACAAATATGTTCTGCCAGTCAGGAACGATCACCTTAGATAAGGCGAACAGAGCTATGGGTTCGGAATAAGGCTCCGGATTCCCCGTATAATATTCATTTGCTCTACGTAGGGGCTTTCTTGCACGTAAAAACAATGTAAAGAAAGTGCCGCCGCAAAGACGCTGCTTTACTATTTTTGCCATATATTTTCACCGCTTTTCAAAAAACTAACTCGGCGAACTCTAACCAACTCTACGAAGTATGGTTGGCGAACTCGGCGAACCATTTTATGTCCTTGTGAGAAATCGCAGGGGCATTTTTTGTTGCTCTTGTACGGTGGCGAAGGTGCAAAAGCCAAAATAACAACCCGCACTAAACACTGTTAAACCATTATATCACGCACCAATCCGAAAAACAATGATAACAGTGTGAATCTGTACAAACTTCCATATTTCCTCCCTGCGATTGCTCACGCAATTCAAATCACAGGAGGAAATCTGATGAAAAACCAAGCAAATCAAAGCCAAAACAAGTCTTTCAAACCCACCCCCATTCCACACCGCACGAAATCCGGTGAACCGATGGCCTACTACATCCTATCGGAGGATGGAGCACAGGAATTCAAAGTACCAAGAGCAGAGTGCCTTGCCCGTTCCGAAGAACCCGAAAAACCCTTTCCACAACGCTGGTATGTCGATGAGGAATCCGGCCTTGTTGTCCGTCTGCCCCGTAACCAGATGGGGGAAGACCTTGCGCGGGAGAATATGCGCTCTATATGGCGAGAGCAAAAATATCAAGAGCGGAAATTTCAATGCGTATGGAAAGGAACAAGCAAGTGTAACCAAAAATGTGAGACTTGTAAGTCCCGCACGAGCCGCACTGTTGAACTTGATAAGCCATTGGGTAACGATTCTGACGGCTCGGATACATTTTACGAACCTGCCGATCCCACTGATATCACAGAATTTTTAGAACAAAAGGCTGTATTAGACACCCTCTATGCCGCACTTGCTACCCTCACTCAAAAAGACCGTGAGCTTATAACAGACCGCATTATCCTTGAAAAAACCGTGCGTGAACTAGCGCCCAAGTACGATTTCAAATCCTCGCGGAGCATTACCGTTCATGTACGCCGTATCCTTGACATCCTGCGAAATGACGAAGCCCTGAAGCAGTTTTTCGAGTAACCACTCTTCGTGGTACGCAACCGCCCCTCTTCTGTCTGTAGACGGTAGAGGGGCGGTAATGCTTCTCGGAAACGGAGGTAAGAAAATGCAAACAGAAGCAACTGAAAGGAACGCGGAAATGCGTGATGCCGAGCTGGACGAAGAACTTGCAGGCATGGGTTCGATTGCTCATTTTATAAAAAAGATTAAATGTCGGTACGCAAAGCAACCCCTCCTGTCTGTAGGCAGTAGAGGGGTTGTTGCCTCTCGAAAAAAACTTTTCAGGAGGTTCAATATGAACGGATTACAAGTGTTCTCCTATGAGGGGAACGAAGTCAGGACTGTCCAAAAGGGTAGTGAAATTCTCTGGGTGCTTAAGGATGTGTGCGGCATTCTCGGGATTGAGAAATATCGCGACGCAGCAGCACGATTAGACGACGATGAAAGAGAGCCGGTATTAGTGGACACCCTTGGTGGACGACAGGAAATGATCGCAGTTACTGAAAGCGGGCTTTACAGCATTATTTTGTTATCCCGCAAACCCGAAGCCAAAAAGTTCAAACGCTGGGTAACCCATGAGGTGCTTCCCACCATCCGCAGGCATGGCGCGTATGTCACTCCCGCCAAATTAGAAGAGTTGATGAACAACCCTGACTCTTGGATTAAAGTGCTGACCGCCCTTAAGGAGGAGCGCGCTGCCAAGGAACGTCTGCAACTGGAAGCCACCGAGAATAAACCAAAGGTTATCTTCGCCGATGCGGTGTCTGTCTCCGACGGAACCATCCTCATTGGTGAGTTGGCAAAAATCCTCAAAGGCAACGGTATCGAAATCGGCCAGAACCGTCTGTTTGAAAAACTTCGTCAGGACGGCTACCTCATCAAGCGCAAAGGGACAGATTATAACGCACCGACCCAAAGGGCGATGGAGCTGGGGCTTTTCCGGGTCAAGGAAACCGCCATCACTCATTCAGACGGCCATGTCACTATCAGTAAGACCACAAAGGTCACAGGCAAGGGACAGCAGTTTTTTATCAATCTCTTCCTTGGGAAAGGGGTAAACAATAATGAATAATGAGAAAAAGCAAACCATCAAAACGGCTCTGAAGAAGGTTGGCAAAGTAGTCTGGTCAGCGCTCCCGTGGGTATTGATGTGGATTGGGCTGACATGCTTCTTCTCACTCCTGTTTATCAGCGCGGACAAAAGCGCAGAACGGTCAAAACAGCTTGCCGCGCTTGAAGCTGAGAACGCTATGTACGAATCGGTAAACGCCCGCCTTGATGAAGAAATCGACTGGCTGCGTTCGCTCGTAGAGCAGTATTACCAAAGGGAGGTGCCAGATGGACAAGTACAATAGCGAGGGTTATCCCGACCCGACCGCCTATGAAGCATTGACGGCGGTTGCTAAATCAGAAGCCCCGATGAAAACTTATCGTCCGCTTGTTTACCTCGCTTCACCTTTCGCAGGAGACACGGAAAGAAACATAGAACGGGCAAGAGGATATTGCCGCTTTGCTGTTTCCAAGGGGTGTATCCCGATTGCGCCCCACCTCCACTACCCGCAGTTCATGGATGATGATGACAGAGAGCAGCGAGAATTGGGGATGTTCTTTGCCCTTGTCCTGCTTGGCAAATGCGATGAGCTATGGGTTTTCGGTAAGCCATCTGATGGTATGTCCCGCGAAATCGCTAAGGCAAAAAAGCGCGGTATACCTATCAAGTACTACAACCACAAATGTGAGGTGCTGGAATATGGAACTTAAAATCGCATATGGCGACAGCCGTCTTTCAAAACGGTACCTTCAAAAGAATCCTGGTTGATTACAAGATTGAGAATGCCCGTTGCCGCAGCAAAAAACGGTGGTTTTGGCAGGCAACTCTAGCGGCTCTAAACCAGCACTTGGATGCTCAAGTTGCTTTATTGAAGCCTTCTATTCTTTCGGAGGTTGGTATTAAGACTATCTCGAAAGCAGCCTAATAACATGTTCCCAAAAACTGCAGGCTGTTAGTTTTCCCGGGTTTTAAAAACCTTTGAAACGCCGGCTACTTTCCTGCTGCCTTTTTCTGGTAGCTATTCTTTTCCTTTTGCTTATTTTAGCTATGTGAAGTTGTCAAAGAGCTTTGTCTGTTGGTTTTTCCAACTTATCCCTACTCAGCTGTTGAGTTTCCGAGATACTACTATGTAAGATTGTTGCAACATTTTTCTGAGTTTCACTAACAACCTATTTTATGCGCACATCCAACCAGACCACACAACCCCAAAAACTTCCGAAAAAACATCTAACCTGACCACTCGCGACCCCTGACATCTAACCCGACCACTCGCGGGGCTATGACATCTAACCTGACCACTTGACTATCAAATACCGCCCTTATGGACTTGTTTCCGCGAAGCGCTATTTTCATGTTTTTCGCTCAATGAGTTTCACACCCATGTGTGCTAAAAGCCTTGATATATAAGGGCTTTCAGCTCGCTTAATCTTTTACCCTTGACATCCATACCACCGTCTCAACGTGATAAGTCCGGGGGAATATGTCAATGGGTTGAATAAGAAGGGGGCGGTATCCAAACTGGCCAAAGAGGGCCAGGTCACGGGGCAGGGTGGCAGGGTTGCAGGAGACATAAACGATTTCCCGGGGCGATATCCTGCTGCAGGCCTGAATCAGTTCTTTTTTACAACCACTTCGCGGGGGATCAAGCACTATCACATCAATAGGCTCATCTATCCGTACCACTGCTCTTTCACAGACCGCGTATGAACTCTACATTGTATATGCCAGCTTCTATAGCATTACTACGAGCATCATGAATAGCCGGTTCATAGCTCTCCACCCCAATCACCCGTTCCGCTTTTCTGGGATAAGCCAGCAGTGGGAAATGGGAACTAGCTGACGGCTAGCCTCACGAAAGAAGCCGAGAACAGGCTCCTGCTTCCCCGTTGCGGCCATATGCCAGGTGACCTTGTTGCGATAATGCCAGGGCTCCGGCATTGATAGGAACGGTTCAACCACGGTAGCGATCTTGGCGATACTCTGAATCCCCGCAGCTTCCGCTTTTTGAGCAAAACGAATGGAATCATCCCTTAGAGTTTCATCCTCCCCCGCATAAATCAGAAGCGGCGGAAGTCCTTGAAGTTCCCCATAAAGCGGCGATATATAAGGCAAGCCCAAATCGTTATCTCCGGCGTAATGTCTGGCGCAGGCACTGGCTAGGCCCGCAGGAGCCAGACATACCCTGGCTTTAGTTCTATAAGACTCACCGCTGCACTTGAAATCAGTTACCGGAGAATAGGACACTGCTGCTGCCGGAAGAGGCATGCCCTGGTCCCGCAGAGCTAACAATGCAGCTAATACCAGGCCCCCTCCAGCCGAATCTCCAACAAACACAATGTTAGAATTGCCCATGCCTTGATCCAACAACCAACTATAGGCTGCCAGTGCATCATCCAACGCAGCCGGAAAGCGATGTTCCGGAGCTAGGCGATACTCAAACAGCAATGCGGCAACCCCGCTATTTTTCACGAACTTAGCGACAATCGCCCGGTGTGACTGGCATGTACCGGTTACGTATCCCCCGCCATGAAAATACAATATAACTCTATCTTTCTGCGCAGCGGTGTAAAAGATCCATTCCGCCGGCATATTATCAATGTCTACCGGGGAAATCATGATCCCTTCCGGTAGTTTGCCAAACTTACCAGCACCCTCTTCAACATCCCGGCGAAAACGCAGGATAGCCTCATAGTCATTCCAATCAACATTTTCCTTTTTCATACGCAATCGGAACAAATTGCGGTTTTGCATCAATAACTTTATCATACGCGCCCGTAAACTAAGCATTTTATATTCACCCCGCCCTTATTCATCCAAAGCGTTCCGAGCGTTCCCTATGGCGAATTTTATTTCTCCATATATTCTCTTTTTCTTCTGGCGATTTCTTCACGGCCGGATTTAATTACGGCAATAACATCAACTTGCTCAATCGCATCATCAAATACCGGCTGTCCATCTCCCGATAAAGATACCTGATAGCAAGAACCATCCCTATTCCGGGTTAAATACTCAGCATCTACTAACATACGTCGCAATGTAACATGATCAATATCTTTCATTGGAGTAAGGTTACTTATATTACTTATCCAATAATCAAGATTCTGGTTAATCTCTTTCTCGCTGAAGATGGCTGTTTTATCTAAAGTTAGAATTGCACTTTTGAGCAGAACATGCAAATTAGTATAATCACTGGGAAATTCGGATAGGCCGCTTCGCAAAAATATATTAAGCAAACGTTTTATAAAATGCTCCTGGGAAATTATTTTTTTATTTACCATATCATATTCCTCCCCTAGCTCCATTCATGAAAAGATCAACAATGTACTCAATAGCTACCTGGGCATCAAAAGATTCCGGCTTCATGTAAAACTCCTGAGCCACTTCAATAAAAGCAAACTCAAATAGTGCAAGCAGTATATCCAAGGGTATATCCTGCCGGATTTCCTCGTTTTCCTGTCCCAGTACAATAATTTCCCTGGCCAGCAGTTTAATACCGCTTTTCACCCCCGCGTCTCGGTGCAGGGAAATCATATTTTGTATCTGGTAAACAAGATATTTTTCAAAAACATCCTTTTGTGCCCGTACCCCTGCTATTAACTCGCTTAGAATCCAAATCATTCGCGTCCTGGTATCAGGTAGCTTTCGCAACTGTAAAATTCGTTCAGCTCTTCTATCCTCAAAAGAACGCTGAATGTATTCGCTAAGTATTGCTTCCTTGACGGGAAAATAATTATATAGAGTTCCTTTGGCAATATCAACCTCCCTGGCTATCTGCTCCATACTTGTGCTGTCAAATCCCTGCTCTCTAAACAGGTTCATAGATATGGAAATAATCTTCTGCCTGGTTTTTTCCTTTTTTCTTTCCACCCGGTTTCCGACAGCCCTTTTTTTAGTGTTCATTCTCAACCTCCATTAAACATTGTCCCGCGTTGTGCATATTCTATGTTTATACTATGTATAACTCTGTCCCTCGTTAGTTTATCTCGTTCTCCTGATTTTTGCAAGCAAAGAATTTCATGATTCTCTCTTTAAGCGTCGGAAGAAAATGCGGAGCAGTTTCAACACACCGATGCAACGAGGGCAGGCAATTAGAACCCACCCGGGCGATTGTGCCCAAACCCCGGATTTTGATGTTTGATGAAGCCACTTCGGCCCTGGATAATATCACCCAGAAACAGGTGTCAGAAGCCCTGGATTCTATGAAAAGCACCCGGATCGAGCCCACCGGCTTTCTACCATTCGTCATTGTGATCGCATCTTAGTCCTTGATAACGGCAAAATCAAGGAAGACGGCAGCTATGACGAACTGCTCCATAAGGACGGTTATTTCGCCGAACTGGTGGAGAGGCAGAGGCTGGATAATGACTCATTTGTGGGCAAGACCACGCTGTTTTAGGGCTGTCAACCAAAATTTTTTTACATCCTGAGCTACTTTTTCAAGTTCATCGTATATATATAAGTATACTTTTGGTAACAAAAGCTTTTTCTGGTTTAAAAAAATAAAGAGGTAGGAGGGTAATTCAATATGAAAAAAGATTTAAACCATCAATTACTATTGGAAGAGCAGCTTAAAGCTGTGCAAGGCGGGCGCGGTAATTCATTAGTGACGGTCATACTTAGATGTTTATATCCAGGATGCACCTGGAGTCATCGTTGTTCTCCATCAAATGAGCAGCAAGCACGTCAGGAGCATACTCAGAACAACCCAGGACATAATGAATTTTCTGCGGACGTACAAAGCCCTATGTAAATAGGAATAGGCAGCGGTGTGCTACAAATACCTGTAAGTTTCCTCCGATGCTTAATTCGAGCTTTGCCCAAAAAGCCCAAGCTGAGAAATGCAGCGAGTTTAGAGTATGATTAAGAATGGAGGAATGAATGATGGAAAAGTCCAAAATTTCAGACCAAGAACTCAATAAGGTATCCGGGGGCCGTGGTGAAAACGAGCGGTTTTATTGCGATAAGGTATCAGATAACCAGACCTTTGAAGTCTTTTTTATGAGACGTTTCATGAATAATGAATGCCCTTGTTATAATGGCTATGGTAATTATCAGGTCTGCACACAATGTGATCATTTGAAAAGAAAATCCTAAGCAAAATAATGGGGAAGCCTTATCAGAAACCGGTTGCGTATCCCACCATAAAAATACAGTATGACTCTTATACTAAAAGGAAAAACAAGCATCAACAGAACAAGGCCTGGTAAAGCAGTAAAATAAGGATGTCAGAGGAGATTGTTTGAGGAGGAGTATCAGTAAGGTTGGCTTAGAGGGTAATAGAAACGAGTATGGGCAATCTTTAAGCATCAGAAGAAACTGCGAAGCAGTTTCAACACACCGCTGCAACGAGGCGGGGGATAAGAATCCTCCGCCTGTTTTGTCCCCTTGTCCAAATAAGATAAGTGCACTCCTTGTATATTTAAACTAAATCGTAATCTTCGCTCTTTCCCGTATAAAAGCAATCTCGCGATCGATGTCACCTTGAATCTCGGCAATGCGGCTCTCGGCGTCAGGACCTTTAAGCAGGCGGTTGAAGCGACCCTGCTTCATTAAGTATTCATCCACCGGGGCAGCGTCTTTTTTACCGCTGATGATAAGCGAGCTGGGGTTATTAAAGCTGATCTTGCCATTTTCCGCTTCCCATAACAGCCAGGCACCGCTGCGAACAGCCATACGGCTCATCTGCACGGTTTCAGGCATATCGAACTGCCAGCCTAAATAGCAGGGGGCCTGAATTTCGATGTATTTCATACCCGGGATGTTTTTGGCTTTTACCACCTTATCGTACAGGTCGCCGGGGTAAGCCACGGTAGCAGTTGCTACATAGGGAATATTATGCTCCAGCATCAGCAAGGCCATGTTTTTCTTGGGCTGGCGCTTGCCGGTAGGGGTGGTGGTGGTGAAGCTGCCGCGCGGGGTGGCTCCGCTGCGTTGCACGCCGGTGTTGCTGTAGGCTTCGTTGTTATAGCAAAAGAAAATTATATTATCGTTGCGCTCGGCTGCGCCTGATAAGGCCTGGAAGCCAATGTCATAGGTGCCGCCATCGCCTACCCAGGCGAATACGGTGGGCAGCTCGCCGTGCAGGCGGCCCTTTTCCTGCATTACTTCCAGCGCGTGGGTAATACCGGAGGCTGAAGAGCCAGCGGACGCAAATGTAATATTAATGCAGGGCCAATTATAACCCAGCCTGGGGGTCATGCCCATGCTGGCTACCGAACAGGAAGGGGTCAACAGCATGATGGCGTTTGAACCCAGAGCCTTGCCTACGATGCGCAAGCCCATGGTGGCGGGGCAGCCGCCACAGGCCCCGTTGCCGCTTAAAACCTGCTCAATATCCGGTAATTTTTTAATACTGGTAGCCATATCTCATCCATTCCTTTCCTGGTCTATGCTTTTTTATGCTTTTTATTCATCCATCATGGCGCGAATCTCGGCGGCCATGAATTGGCGGGTCAGGTCGATGCCGCCAATGCCCATTACCCGGTTCTTAACCGTGATGTCATTGCGGCGGCCAAAGAGTACGCTTTTCAGCTCCGAAGCCAAAATACCGCCGGGGTGGCCGAAATTATAATTGCGATCCAGTACCATCACCTGCGCATTTTGCGGCAGTGCAGTAATGATATCCTCAGCCGGGAAGGGCAGATACAAGCGCGGTCTGAGCAGGCCAGCTTTGATGCCCTGCTGGCGAAGGATATCGATAGAAAGTCTTAATTCTGCTCCCATACTGTTGATGGCAAAGGCTACTACTTCGGCGTCTTCCAGCCGATAGGTGTCGATGGTATCACCATCCCACATGCCGGTGATATCCTTGTATTCCTGCGCTGCCTGCTTTACCAGCGGGATGGATGCCATGATATCGTCGGACAGCATCTGGCGGAAGGGTGCGTATTCGGGCGCATTGGTCACATTGCTAAAGGAAGAGGGATGAGCCGGGTCCAGCCGCCATTCCGGTTCATACGGGGGCAGGAAACGGTCGATATCCTCCTGTGATGGCAAGGTGAGGGGCATCAGACAATGGGAGATAGCAAAGCCGTCAAAGTTGACCATCACCGGGATATTGATCTGTTCGGCCACACGGAAAGCCTGCAAAATAGTGTTGAACACCTCCTGATTGGAGGAGCAGTGATATTGAATCCAGCCGGTATCACGCTGAGCCATTGAGTCCTGATGATCAGCCCACAGGGTCCAGGGGGCAAAAATACCGCGGTTAACATTGCACATTACCACCGGCAAACGTCCACCGGAAGCCATATGTAAAACTTCGTGCATATACAACAGGCCGTTGGCTGAAGTGGCTGTAAAAACGCGGGCGCCGGCAGCGGATGCGGCTACGGCAGCAGCCATGGAGCTGTGTTCGCCTTCCACCGGGATGAAACGGGCGTGCAGTTCGCCATTTTCCACCATGGCAGCCAGCGCTTCCATAATACTGGTCTGGGGAGTGATAGGGTAGCCGGGTACTACGTCCACCCGAGCGCTTTTAACAGCCAGCGCGGCGGCATGGGCACCGGTATCCATAATAACTTGTGCTGTTTTCATACGGCTACTCCTCCATTTCCATGCTGATTGCGCCGGTGGGGCATTCTACGGCGCATACGCCGCAGCCCTTGCAGTAGCGGTAATCAATAGTAATTTCTTGGCGGTCAATGACCGCTTCCGGACAATATACCCAGCAAATCTGGCACTTGTTACATATCTGAGTGTCAACTACCGGACGATGCGTTCGCCAGGAACCGGTGTTACCGCCGGCTCCTTTCATCGGCCAGGAAATGGGCCGGTAGGCTTTCGTTACTGATTTCATTTATTTCCATTCCTTTCGCTAATCCAAATATCCGTATCTATATGGCTAATCTTCGTTACGCTGTTTAAGCATCGGAAGTAACTGCGCAGCAGTTTCTACACACCGCCGCAACGAGGTGGGGTGGATTAAACCCACCGCCCGTTTTATTTATAGAAGCCCGACCGCTTAGAGAAGCGGAGGACATATTTTCACCTCGTTGTAAGCCTTGCCAGCAGCGCCCAAATTACGCGCTTCGTTATTGCCCGGCCATTTATTCAGGATGGTTTGTTCCATAATATTTTGCGGAATGTTTAACACCCGGCACACCGCGCCAAATAGTGGTATATTGATAATAGGTCCATCAGCTGAAAATAACTCGGCTTCGCGGGCAATAGCCTCGGCGTCTACCTGCCAGGTACAGTATTTCTCCACGGCTTCGGCGTAGGGAGCATTGATGATCACGCTGCCCTTCTCAGTTATGCCTTCACTGACCGCCGCTTTGGTAAGCTTTTCGCTCATTACTACTACATAATCCGGCAGTTCGCATTGACTGTGTGCATGGATACTGCCGGGGGACATGCGCACTGCTGCCCGTACCGGCGCTCCGCGACGTTCCACGCCAAAGAAAGGCAAGGCCTGCCCTTGTTCGCCGTTTTCCAGCGCAGCCTGCGCTAACAAGTGAGCCAGGGTAACGGAACCCTGCCCGCCAAAGCCATTGATTCGTAGTTCTAACATATTGTTCATATCGCTCCTCCATTCTTCTATGCTGTGCCAAAGGCTCTTCTCTAAAAAGTACTTATGCCTTTAGCCATTATTCCTCACTGCTTTAAAGTCCATCGGGAAGCAGGTAGATAGTCCTCCCCGATAAAAAAACAAAACCCTTCGCTCAGAACTCTGAGACGAAGGGTTAAACTCCGCGGTACCACTCAAATTAACGGCTAATGCCGTTCACTCCATCAGGATGCGGGATCTTAAGATCCGATATCCCCTTCATTTTAACGGTTGAAGTTCCGTCCGAGCCTACTTTCTAAAATGATTTCGGTCGGCAACTCCAGGGTGAGTTCCACTTGCCTCTTCGACCACCTTACACCAAACAGCGGTTCTCTATAGCCTGAGGATCAGCTTACTATTCCCTGTCATCGTCATTTTTTGAATATTGCATTTATTATACTGAGCTGCGGTTTTTCTGTCAACATTTCTTTTTAGCATCGGAAAGAAACTGCCAAGCAATTTTGACACAGCGCTGCAACGAGGCGGGGGGATTAGAATCCGCCGCCCGTTTTGTCAACGGGAACCGGCCGTTTAAAAAGGCGGGGACATATTTCACTTCGAGCTTGAACAAGAAAGTGACTTTTTACAGCGGACTAAACTCTTAATATTTAAGCATACCTGTTTTATTCATGTTAAAATAATACAGACTTGCTCAACTTTTCGCTTACAGTCAAGGAAATATTCACCAACAGGACGGTGTTATAATGATTGCAACTTTCTCCTTATTCCCGGCAGGAGCCAAGCGTCTGATCGCTCGTGGACTCATAAATGAACCAGTATTTCAGCAGGCTATGACCCATGGCCGGATGATTATTGCTGTGGGTACCACCAACTCATATATCGCTGAGGAACTGGGTTTGATATCTGCAGACGAGAAACCCCGGTTTGCGGCTGGTATTGTAAGCGGCGGAGTACCTTGCGTTACTGCTGCTGATACCCGTTTTGCCAACATCTGCCTGGAAAACGGGCGCATCATAAAGGAAGTCTCCTGGGAAGATTTCATAATGGACTTTAACTGGGATGATGTCTTCGTCAAGGGAGCCAACGCCTTTGACGCCGATGGTAATGCCGGGGTGCTGTTGGCTAACCCCAGGGGAGGTACGGTAGGGAGCTCCTTCGGGGTTCTGGCAGCCCGGGGCTGTAAGCTCTTGGTACCGGTTGGCCATGAGAAGTTGATCCCTTCCTGTACAGCGGCGGCCCGGTTAATGGGCATTAACCGGCTGGATTACAGCCTGGGGCAGCGCTGCGGTTTGGCGCTACTGCCCGCAGGCTTTGCCCGGATATATACCGAAATAGATGCCCTAAAGACTTTATTCGCTGTGGAAGCTACGATTGTTGCTGCCGGTGGAGTGAGCGGGTCTGAGGGTTCAGTGATGCTTGCAATTGATGGCCCCGATGAAGCAGTAAAGGATGCTCTGGCCCTGGCCCGCAGCCTGTTAAAAGAAAAACCCCTGTCCGTGCCCAGGCAGTCCTGCAAGGATTGTCGGGTTAGCAGCAACTGCGTTTTTAAGGAAATTCCCCCAAAAGATTAAACAACATCAAATAATCTGCTGCATTTAGATACGGAGAGTTGGTATTTTGTTGAATTATAGTAATAGTCAAGGCAGATATCGCCATATAGTGATAATTATTTTGGCCGTAATGTGGATTTTGGTTTATCTACAGCGTACCAATATCGGAGTCTTGCTGGTAGACCAACGTTTCCTGGAAGAAATGGGCCTGGTCGGACAAGCAGCCCGGCAGGGGATGCTGATGACGGTTTTCCTGCTGGTTTATTCCTTATCCAATATGCTATCGGTCCCTATCAGCAACCGCTTGGGACCACGACGGGCGTTGCTTCTGGGGGTTATTATCGGTGCTCTGTCTATGCTGGCCGGAGGCTGGGTGGCTTCTTTTGCTGCCCTTATCCTGGTACGGCTTATACTGGGACTGGCCCATGGCATCTATCACCCTAATATAAGTCTGCTGGTTAAAAACTGGACTCCCCCCCAGGAACGAGGTACGGCCAATGCCGTTGTTGGGGTAGGCGGCTGCTTGGCACTTATTGTAGCTCTGCCGCTCTATACCTGGATAAATTGGGGGATTGGTTGGGAATACAGTTTTTTTATTCCCGGGCTGTTAGGTTTGCTGGCGCTTATACCGCTGGGGTTTAGCTGGATATCCGACCAACCAAGCGATAATCCTTATATATCGACCCAGGAAGCTCAGTATATAGTTTCCCAAAACGAGGATAGCAATACCTCAAGGGATGAATCGGCAGTAGATTCCCCAGGGGTACGGGAGCTGTTGAAAAATACCTCTTTTTGGTTATTAGCTGTGATATATACCGCCTTTTTGTGCAGCTGGTGGGGACTGATGACCTGGATGCCACAATATCTGGTGCAGGCTCGGAATTTTGATATCAGCGGTATGGCCGGTTACATATCCCTGGCCTATGCAGTGGCAGCGGCAGGCATACTTATCGGAGGTCGATTAGTAGACCGGGTGCAGCCCCGAAGTGTTATCGGAATAGCAGCCTTATGTGGTGTAACCTTGACTACCCTGGGCATTGCCCTGGTGCCTTCCCCCCTTGGAGCAGTGGTGTTTATGACCCTGGCAATAGGTATTAACGAATTTGTTTATCCTACCGTATGGGCCATTATGCAGACATCATTACCCTCTCATCTGCTGGTAACTGGTTCCGGCATAGTCAGCGGAGTAGGAAATCTATTATCAGCCATTTCGCCTTTCATTCTGGGTTGGTTAATCCAGGTGAGCGGCAGTTATACCGGCGGGCTGTTATTTTTGGTAGCCATGGCCGCTCTGGGAGCAGTATGCTGTGTTTTGCTGTACCGCCAGGAAGCCTCTGCTCACAAGCGCCAGGGAAATGCCGTACCGTGACATACTCCCGGTATTGAAATACCGTCAGCCACGGGGAGCAACGGGGACGGTTCTTGTGGCTGGTCCCATATAGTAAACTTCGTCCCAGCTATTGGGCTGTCCATTTATATATCTACGCTCCCCGAATAGGAAATTATGATTGATCCTGGGTTTTGCTGACCCCTTATCAGCATTACCGGTAACCGGGTAGAGTATGAGAGTTTCGCTTGCAACATTACTTTTCGATTTTTACGGCGGTGCCGTAGACCAGCATTTCTGCGGCCCCACTCATTATCTGGGAACTGCTGAAGCGAATTCCTACAATAGCATCGGCATTTAATTTTTCGGCTGCCTCTATCATACGATTTAGAGCCTCTTCCCGGGATTCCACCAGTAATTCACTGTAGCCCCTTAACTCTCCACCTACCAGGGATTTTAGACCGGCTCCAATATCCCTTCCCAGATGTTTCGCCCGGATGGAACTTCCGCGAACCAGGCCCAGAGTTTTGCTTATTTTATATTCCGAAAGATTGTCGGTAGTAACAAGAAGCATAATTTTTTCCTCCCTAATTGATAATCAAAAATCCTTATTTTTAAATATATGCCAGGAACCCATCAGAATAAATAGAGCCAAAATGAAAATAACTATCATGGCAGTTGTTTGTATTGAAGAAGTAAAAAATATATCTACACCGGTCATATAGCGGTAGATGTTTAAATAAAGCATTCCAGATATCTTGCCCATTAAGCCTAATGCCACAAATACAATTACCGATGCTATAACCGGCTTAATAACATCATTGAATATAATAGAGAAAAAAACAACCACAGAATACAGAAACAAAGAGCTGACACTTAATTGCAGGCCGTACATCAGAGCTTGTTCCAGACTAAAATTAAAATCATGAAATAAGGCTATAACAACCGGCAAAATACTCCCGGCAGCGATTATCAGAAATATACTGAAAAAGCTGGCCAGGATTTTACTCAGGAATATCTGTTTACGGGTCCGATGGGACAGGAGAAAATAGTTGGTATTCTGTTCTGTTTCCCGAGCAAAAAGAGGAAAAGTCAGGATTATAATGGCCAGAAGAATTAACTGATAAAGGTTTTTCCCGAACCATTGTGACCAGACATAAAAGTCAATATTATTAAAGAGTTCTAAAAGCTGTTGATTCAGTGTTTCCATATCGAGAAGTTGATTCAGAAACGGGGCCTGTTTCAAGCCCTGCTCTATTTGCGCTATATCGGTCACGGTCTTAAACCACTCATAATTGGATAGTACAAAATAACCTGTCAATAAGGTAAGAAACAATAATATTATTCCCCGCCAGCGTAGATCCCACAATTCTTTAATCAAGAGACTCATTCCTCTTCACCTCCATTTTCCATCAGTAGCAAGAAAATATCTTTAATATTTACATTTTCAGTATTTAGGAAAGCAAAATCAGCTTGCAATTTTTGCCGGGCCTCCATCCCGCCCTGACAGAGAATAAGAGATTGCTTATGCTGATGGTGAGTGGCAATAATATCAAGGGTCGATGGAGGTATAGCAGATATTTTGCTTTTTTCCAGTTTTAAGAGAAAAAGTTCGCTTTTCAGGTCATCCAGGTTGCCATTAAGCACCATATGTCCCTTACGCAACATAGCAAGAGAATCAACGCTTTCTTCTATTTCTCCCAACTGGTGAGATGAAAAAATAATAGTCTTGCCCTGCCAGCTCTCTTCTTTTATTAGCTGCAGCATTTGTTCCTGCATGATTGGATCCAAGCCCCGGGTAGGCTCATCCAGGATAAATAAATCGGCTGAACGAGCAAAGGTTAAAATAGCATAAAGCTGGGTTTTCTCTCCATAGGAAAGCGTGGATATTCTTTTTTTGCCTTCCAGGGGGAAAATATTCTTTAACTCTAATGCCTTATCATTATCCCAGCCCGGAATTATAGCACTGGCATAGTCCAGCATTTTCTTGACCGTCATATTATGGTAAAGGTTTTTATTTTCTGGCATATATGATATTTTAGCCTGCAGCTTTTCTCTTTCAGAAGGCCGGTGGCCTAATATCTCAATATAACCCCTATCCGGACGGACTATATCCATAAGCAGTTTCAAAAGGCTGGTTTTCCCTGCTCCATTAGAACCCAAAAGTCCGAAAATACTCCCAGCTTCAAGGGATAAATCATTAATTTGCAGGGTAAAGCTGCTGTTTTTATAGCTTTTGCAAAGTTCTTTTATTTGCACAGCATGCATGCTATTCATCACCTCCATATGCACTATTAATGCTTTGCATTACAAGTTCGGTAAATTTCTGGCGGGATACTTGGTAATTCCGGGCGATGTCTACAATTCCGGCCATTTCCTTGGCGAGTATTTCTAATGCCTTTTCTTCCATGGTTTTTTTATCAGAATCTTTAATAAAGTAGCCTACCCCCGGGCGGGAATAAATATATCCTTCGTTTTCCAACTCTCGGTAAGCTCGGGCTACTGTATTGGGGTTAATTTTTAAATCACGGGCCAATTCCCTAATGGAAGGGATAAGCTCATCCCGGCTCAATTTCCCACTAATAATATCCCCCTTCATACTCTGAGCTATCTGTTGATAAACAGGTTCACCCGAGTGAAAATCTACTTTTACCCATATCAAGCAAGTCACCCCCTGTACTGCACCATCTGTATTAATTATGCTAATACAGATGGTACGCACTGTCAACTGCATAATCATTAATAGCTTTATATTATGAATATCTGCAAAAGGTATGAAGAAAGCGAGTATAAACAAAAAATGGGGGAAGAGGTGAGCGAACTGGGGTTATATATCGCCACTTTAAAAGGGGTAGCGGTAGTAAACTTCGTCCCAGCTATCAGGCTGTCCATTTATATAACTACGCTCCCAGAATTGGAACTTATGATTGCGCTCTACTAATATTATCGTGGTTAAACAAGTACCATAATCGGGACTCGTGACAAATAGGGGGGAAAGGATTCTTTCCATTTCCGGGCTAACACCGGTTTGGGGTAAGTCCTGCTCATCCGGCAATTCCTGATCGCTCATCATGGCAAACAATTGCTCGGCTTCAATATCATCATGCTGTATAAGTTGGGCCAGTGCCTTTATTCCCTTGCTTACTTTAGGCCAGGGTGTATTGAGCAAGGCATTGCTTAAGCCATGAACACCAGCTGGAATTTGGCGAATAATTTTTTCCCGGTTGGAGTAGTAATACATTGATTCATTGGTTCCAATTAATAGATTGAAACCGTTATAAGCACTGCCTCCGTTAAGCAGATCGGCTGTATAAGTCTTCGGCGCCAGATTACTGCTCAAATAATCTTTAACCAGGTGCCCCCGCGACTTAGCCTCCGGTCTAAAACTGGAAGGATCCCGGTAATTGGTCAACGCAGCAAAACATCCATTGGTGGTTATCCCCATCCAGCTACCACCTTCCTTCAGATCTCTTCCCGCCAGAATATCGGGATGGTCCGGCCAAAAAGCGGCAGCTGCCGTGGGACGCTGGTAAAACTCATCCCGGTTTGCTGCTACCACCAACTTGTAACGGGGATGACAGTCATAGGCAAACAATATTATACACATAATTCCTCCCGATTCACCTGCCCGCCGGCAGGGAAATCCGCCGCTGTTTTATTTACTCCCTCCAGCTGACCTCTCTCCCGCATCCGCACTTTCCGATTTATAACAGCCTTCGGCATTACATATTCTCCTTTCGGATTTCCACATTTCTGATTTAAGAATATGTGAATAGGTGCTGCAAGTCAAGAAAAAGGCATTCATATAGCTTCATTACTCTTTCCCCGTGGTCGAATAACAGGTCACAGCAACACAAAAATATTATTTTTGAATACCTTAATATTGTAAATATTCAGGGAGATGATGAAATGGCGAATTTAGCCAAATACAGGTATACCACTGGCCCAATCAGTATTAGCGAGTTTATAAATAACATTCGCATTCTGGTGTTGAATAACGGAGCAAAGAGGCACAATGCGAGAGTTAGAATCTTTAATCTTGACCCAAAACCTAAAAAAGAGGTATTCGATGAAACCTTTACGGTTGCCGCTAATTCCAAAATCCAAACGGAATTTATCCCCATGTTTAATGCATTTGAAGTGCAAATTCTAAGTGACAGCCCCCGAATTTTGATCTGGGTAGGCGGACGCTCCGGCAATGAGAATCTGGAAGGGAATATTATATTGCATAAAGACCTGGTCAGGTTCTAGATGCCGGGGTGTCTAGGTTATGTTGCATGCTCCCTGCTGTTTCCAGAACATAAAATTGATGTCACTGCCAAATAGGCGTGTTTTCCTTAAGCTCAACCTTATGGTAAAATTTTTCAGTACATTGATAATAGATTTTACTTGAAAAATGAGCTTTTTGGGACCAAATTAACCCATACTAAGAAC
>Ga0334890_1002425_pt1 | contig 21536 bp, 21 predicted proteins | sample GraSluR1_MG_3_FD_207220 | JGI IMG/M metagenome (GOLD analysis project Ga0334890, IMG submission 207220) | Sludge microbial communities from methane-producing bioreactor in Wageningen University, Netherlands - Granular Sludge_31_08-R1 | ecosystem: Engineered > Bioreactor > Anaerobic >... | reverse complement strand
ATCATCTCCCGGGCTTCCAAATAACCCTTAATATTCTCGCCAAACAGTACCACATCAGGTTTCAGCACACTGCCGCATTTCTCACAACGGGGGACTACATCCTGGCAGCTCTTGACGTACTCATCTCCAAAAATAGCCTGGCAGCCTCGGTTTCTGCACAGATAGCGGTCGGCTGTGCCATGGATGGCAACAACTCTCCGGCTGCCCGCTTTTTCATGCAAACCGTCAATATTCTGGGTAACAACACCCTTAACCCGGCCTCTTTTCTCCATCTCCGCCAGCACCCGATGAGCCTTGCCCGGTTCAACCGGCTCAAATACAAAATGCTGCCGATAAAAACTATAGAAAACCTCTGGATCACGATTAAAGGCATTTATATTGATGATATTCATTACCTGGTTCTCACCCAGTTTTCGATAGATTCCATCGGGTCCCCGAAAATCAGGAATTCCTGCTTCAGTGCTAATTCCGGCGCCGGTTACCACTATAGTGTTGGTGGAACTTCCCAGAACACTCACTACTCTGTCAACCGCCTTCATATCCATTCCCGTATCCCTGCCTCTCTTAAAGGATTATCTTCCGCCAACGCCACAGCCAATCCTTCAGGAAAAATACCGTCCAGAACGGGCCGGTGATTAGATTATCTATTTTTATCTTAACATCCCCTCAGAAAAATTTCTCACCATATATTAGAACACATTCCACAATTTTACATAATATAGATCAGGAGTCTTGCATAAGGCTTCCAAATCAAGGAAGGAGGCCGTTCAGTGGCAGTAATAACTATACCGGTAACCAGCGAATTGGTATTGGTCATGGACAATGGCACAGGAGCCAGCGGGCAGCAGTTGAAAAAGAACCGGGTCTACAAATACCTGAAAACCACAGCAAGCGACGAGGACGTATTCTCAGTAGCACAAAGTCTGTTAGGCCTGCAGGAAAAGACTAATCTTTCTGTTCAACGCAATAACTCCCAGGCCATAGAAGAAGAATAACAGTCATAAACACTGGAAGCATAGAGTATATCCTTATTACCACCTTTCTTTCATCAGGAAACAATAAAACAAAGTAAGTGGTTTAGATGTACAGACTAAACCTCGTCTTAAGGAGGTTAATCTTTGAGCGAGACAGTAAAAGTGCTGGAAATGACTTTCGGCACAGAACTCAACAAAAAACACGTCATCCGGGTCACAGATGCAAGAAGTGATATAAATGATGCCGAAGCAGCCGCAGCAATGGATAACATTATCGCCAAAAACATCTTCTCAGGAACCGGAGGCGAACTGGTCGAGAAAATTAGTGCCCAATTGATTACAACCCAGGCAGATGAATTCGACGTCCAGTAACTATCGGGGCGAAGGCATAACAGCCTTCGCCCCTGGGTTATTGCTGAATAAATCCTGGCCGGGGCAGGTCCTGGCAACTCGGATAAATTAACCAGCTTTTGGGATCGACCAAACATTTGTCAATCTTTCCAACTACCAGCAGATCCGATCCCGCCCTCACCATTAAACATTTGCTAATCTTTTCCCAATCTTTTTCTCTTATTGTAATATAAAGACAAATCAGGTATATTTATCTCTATCAGATATTCAGCCGCACGAAATGGTTAATGCTGGATATTACTATTCAGTTCGGACATGATCAATTATCTTATTACTGTATCCCGGCCCATTTATTTGCTGCTTTATTGAATGCAGACCAATAATAATACCTCAGCATCACCAGGTGCTGGTTTTTAGCTGTGATAATGTTCCTTGGAGGTTAAAAGTGAATATCTTGTTGGTAGACCCTGAACAGCACACTCGTTCTCAGATAAAGAATTTTCTAAGTGATTTAAATTATGAAGTTACCGCTGTAACTACTGGCAAAAAGGCTATGGAGGCATCTAACCAAGGCTGTTTTCACTTGATACTTACCGCGTTAAATTTACCCGACCTGAGCGGACTTGATCTAATAGATCAGATCAAGCATTCTGCCCACAGCAATATCCCGGCAATAGTGATATACACCGCTCACGCCGACAGCAGATGCGTAATTCAAGCTTTGCGTAAAGGCGCCCATGACTTTTTGCTGAAACCCATCAACTGGACAGAGCTATATTCCGTGATCCAACGGCTGCTCGAACAAGAGCAGGGCAGGCCCGCCCTCAATACAGCCCGTGAGTTGACTAAGGAACAAAAGCCCAAGACTATAACGGGTTTTGCCCCGGTAAAGGATTCTCACATTTACATCGAAGAGATTGGTCCAGTCTTCCTCCATACCCCCGCTATCCGTCATATTTATGACCTGGCTTCCGCCGTACATTCTGACCGCAGTATACCCGTTTTGATCGAAGGAGAGACTGGAACCGGCAAAGAATTGATCGCTCGTTATATACATTTTGCTAATAAAGATCAAGATCAGCCATTCATAGCCTTGAACTGTTCTACCCTTACCCATGCCCTGTTTGAGAGTGAAGTTTTTGGATACGATGCCGGAGCATTTACCGGAGCCATGAGCGGCGGCAAACACGGAAAATTTGATTTAGCCGAAGGGGGCACTCTATTCCTGGACGAAATATCGGAGATCCCGGTGAAAATGCAAGCCAAACTGCTAAGAGTGTTGCAGGAAAAAGCATATTACCGCCTCGGTGGTTTAAAGCAAATACATCATGATGTACGGATAATATGTGCCACCAACCGAAATATTCAGGAATTAATAGACAACCGGCGTTTTCGCAGCGATTTATTCTACCGGATAAACACGGTTCATCTTAAAGTACCGCCACTTCGGGAGAGAACTGCCGATATCATCCCGCTGGCCCAAACCTTCCTGCGGGAATTTTCCCTTCGGAGAAACAAAAACTTTAGCGGCATAAGTGATTCAGCCGCGCAATTGCTTCAATCTTATACCTGGCCCGGCAATATCCGGCAGTTACGCAGTGCAATAGACACTGTTACCCTGTTTTATAATGACCGAGTCTTAAAGGTTAAACACCTGGATCTTATCCGCGGCGATCCTCATAATCACAACAAAAACCCGGTGCCTGTTCACAGCCCGGATCAAATCACCTTTGGGCTGGACCAGGATAGATTACCCCTTGAGAGGGTAAATAAGGAGGTAGTTCTGCGAATACTGGAAATGCATAAAGGAAATATTAGCAAGACCGCCAGGTACCTCGATATCTCCACCCGTTCCCTAACCTACAGGCTTAAGAAATGGGGAAGCAACCCCACACGCAAATACTAACACTTTTGTAAGACACAATTTGTATAATTGGCATTTTTTTGCACACCCTTCACCAATTCCAATGAATAGTATCAAAGTTAGCAGAATACGTAAATGCGGCAATATGCAGGATTTAATCTTCCCCCCTCACAAGTTGGCATTGTTTTTGCATGCCTTTAGCAGTACTGAATTATCCATGGGAGGAGGATTTATGGACTATTTATTTTTTCAATTAGGCATTTGCTTGTAGATAATTCCTAATTTAACTTTATTTGAAAAAGGGAGGGAAAAAATTGCATAGTATTAACCAACGCTTGATGCTTTCCATCGGAATTATTGTCTTAATTGTCTGTGCTGCACTAGGGGGAATCTCCTATTATAGTTCCAGCCGAATGATGCAAAACAGTATAGAAGAAACCTTGCCCGGCAAAGCCGAGGATGCCGCCAAACTTATAGCCCGGGGGGTTAAAGCTCAATTGGATGTACTCGAATCCATTGCCGCCCGCAGTGAAATAGAATCAATGGATTGGGATAAACAATATGCTGTTCTCCAGGCTGAGAACCAACGTCTGGGATACAAATTAATCGGAACGGCTACTCCGGATGGTATGATGAAAACCATTGATGGAGATACGCTGGATATTATTGATAGGGATTATTTTAAAACCGCTATGTCCGGAGAAAGCTCCATGCACGACCCTATTGTATCCAAAGTTGACTCCTCCAGCTTAATACCCATTAGTTGTCCTATTCGGAACCACGGAAATATAACCGGAGTCCTGGTAGCCTGCCTGGACATTTCAGTGTTAAGCTCCATAACCAATGACATTACCTTTGGCAGCAGCGGATATGCATATATGCTGGATGAGAAGGGAACCAAAATTGCTCATCCGGATTTTTCCCTGGTTCTCGACCGGGATAATACCATCGAAAAGTCACAGGAGGACAACAGTTTGAAACCCCTGGCTGAACTTGAAACATTGATGATAAATAGAGAAAACCACTTCGGGCAATATACTGGCAATGAAAAAACCTTCCAGATAGCATTTGCCCCCATCAGCGGCAGCAGGTGGTCAACCGCTATTGTATGTGACCGCAGCGAAATAATGGCTGGTATAACCGAACTAAAGAATACCTCCCTAATTGCTTCCATATTGGTGTTCATCTTGGGTCTTGGCTTAGCTCTCTATACCGGCCGCTCCATCTCTCGGCCTATTGTCCTGGCAGCTGAGCATGCCGGAACCATGGCAACAGGTGATTTCAGTGTTGATGTTCCCCCCGCCTTCCTGGGAAAAAAAGACGAGATAGGTGACTTGTCCCGGGCATTTAATGAGATAAACCTGAAAATAAGAAAGATGATTCAGGAAATAGCCGGCCAGTCAAAAGATGTAGCCTCCCAAAGTGAAGAATTATCAGCTTCCTCTCAAACCATAGGCGCCAACATGGAAGAAGTGTCCTCATCCACCGAAGAAATTGCGTCAGGGATACAGCAGGTGTCTGCAGCAGCGCAAGAGATAAATGCTTCCGGGCAAGAAATTGGAGCAGCCCTGGAACAAGTGGAAGAACTGACCAAAGTGGGTTACCAGCAGTCGCTGAAAATAGAAGAACGGGCACTTAATGTTCAGCATCAAGCCCAGGAATCCCGCAATCAGGCCTCGGGAGTATACAGTGGGATAAAGGACGCAGTTATTACCGCGATAGAAGAAGCAAAGGTAGTAGATGAGATCTCCAGTCTGGCTCAGAGTATCGCCGGCATCGCCAACCAGACTAACCTGTTAGCCCTTAACGCTGCAATAGAGGCAGCAAGAGCCGGAGAACAGGGCCGGGGGTTTGCTGTGGTAGCTGAGGAAGTCAGAAAGCTGGCTGAAGATTCCTCTCAGGCGGTGCTGAATATTCAGTCCTTAACCAAACAGGTCCAGGTATCCATAGGGAATTTAACCGCCCATTCCAATGAATTGCTCTCCTTCATTAACGACGTAGTAATAAAAGATTATGAACAGATGGTGGATACAGGTTCGCAATATAAGGAAGACTCCGACCTTATAGCAGCCTTAATACAAAATGTTAGCAGCAGCATTAAAGATGTGTCCGGCTCGGCTCAGGAAATCAACCAGGCGATAAACAATACCGCCGCCACTATTGAACAGACAGCAGCCAGTTCTCAGGAAATAGCAAAATCCAGTGAACAAGCGGCCAATGGAGCCATGGATATCAACACCGCCGCCCGGCAAATGGCGGTCAATGCGGAGACGCTCAACCGTCTCATTATGCAGTTTAGAATTTAGCCTGCAAGGGATTGCGGGTATACCTACAATGTCCCGGCTAACAGCAGAAATGCAGAACATTCCACCTATATCCGCCTGTCAAGAGGATAGATACTGTTTAGCTGAACAGAAACCTGACAGGATCTCTCCCACCCATAGCCCGGAGAGCAGCAGTTTGCGCTCTCCGGGTTTTTATGCTCCAAACCTGAAAATTACCAGTATAATTAATAGTAAACAGACTATCCCTAGGACGATAGCAAGACGGACAACCAAGACGGAAATGGGGGCCGAAGCTAATGGAAAACATGGCTGGAATCCTGGAAAGCCAAAAGAGCTTTTACCGCAGCGGAAAGACCAGGGACCTGGGTTTTCGCCAGGCAGCCTTGAGGAGACTGGAAAAGCTCATATGTGAAGCAGAGGAAGATATGCTGACTGCACTGGCCCATGATCTGGGCAAACCCTTGTTTGAGGGATATAGCACCGACATCGCCCCCATACTCGGGGATATTAAATTTATGCAGAAAAATCTGCCCCGACTGGCCCGGCCGCAAAAGGTCCGCACCCCTCTGGCCCTGGCAGGTGGTTCCAGCCGGGTAATCCCTCAGCCGCTGGGGATAGTGCTGGTTATGGCTCCCTGGAATTATCCCTTTCAGCTGTTGTTTCGGCCCCTGATAGGAGCATTGGCAGCCGGCAATTGCGTGATACTAAAACCTTCGGAACATGCACCGGCCTGCTCGGCTGTGTCCCGGCGCTTGATCGAAGCTGCTTTTTCGCCCGAATATGTGACCTTGATAGAAGGCGGAGCCGAAGAAGGAGCCGCTCTGCTGCAGCATAAGTTCAACTGTATATTCTTTACCGGCGGTAGCAGGATGGGCAGGACGATTATGGAAGCAGCCGCCCGTCATCTGACTCCTACCATCCTGGAACTGGGCGGAAAAAGCCCCTGTATCGTGGAACCGGATGTAAATCTTAAACTCTGTGCCCGGCGCATCACCTGGGGGAAATTTCTCAACGCCGGGCAGACCTGTGTCGCCCCGGATTACTTGCTGGTAGATGCCCGGATCAAGGACGCTCTCATGGCTGAAATGCAGCAGGCTATCACCAGCTTCTATGGGGTCAATCCCCAGGAAAGTCCCGATTATGCCCGTATCATAAACCATATTCATTTTAATCGCCTGAGCAGATTAATGGATAGCGGACATATTCTATACGGGGGGCAGACCGATCGGGAAAAACTGTATATCGCTCCCACCCTTATGGAGAAAGTCAGCTGGGATGACCCAATAATGGGCGAAGAGATATTCGGACCGCTGCTCCCGGTCCTGGAATACCAGGACCTGAACCAGGCCCTGGATATTATTAACGAACACCCCCACCCCCTGGCCCTTTATCTCTTCAGCCAGGATCAAAGAATACAGGAGATGGTTTTACAGAAAACCACTTCGGGAGGGGTGTGCCTTAATGATACGGTAAGCCACCTGCTTCCCCATGGTCTGCCTTTCGGAGGAGTAGGGGAAAGCGGCAAAGGTGCCTACCATGGAGAAGATTCGTTTTTCTGCTTTTCCCATAGAAGGAGCGTTTTCAAGAATTCCACTGCCCTGGACCTGAAACAAAAATATCCTCCCTACCGGCTTTCCCTAAACAAGATCAAAGCCCTGCTGCGACTTACCTAAAGCTATTCCAGCCCCTTAAGCTCAGTTAATACTCAGCCCTGCCGGTTGGGCACATTCCGGTATAATTTCTGGATGCCCCTTAGGTGTGCATCCAGCATATTTCCCACCGTTACCAATTCATAGCCCTGCTGTTTCAATTCAGCCGCCACCAGATCAGTAGCCTCCGCAGTCCCCTTCCCGGCCACATGCATACGAGCAATGTCTCCGTTCCTGGCCTGGCTTAAGACCCGGTCAGTAATAAGAGCAGCTGATTTCTGCCGGTAGTCCATAGTTTCCAGGCTCCAGTGAATACAGTATTTATACCCCATGATTCCCAGCGTATCCAGCACCTGAGGGCTGTAAGAGCCAAAGGGAAGGCGAAACAGCGGGCGAGAACCTTTACCTGTAACCCGGTATATTGAAAGATCCGCATTTATAATCTGCTTGATCAGATTCTCCCAGGTTAATTGCGTTAAATCCGTATGGTCATAGGAATGGCTGCCAATTTCATGACCTTCACTTACGATCCTGCGTGATATCTCGGCATTATTCTCTGCCCATTCTCCTGTAACAAAAAATGTTGCCCGCACCCCATGATTGTTTAGAATATCCAGGATTTCTCCAGCATAACTGCTCTCCGATCCGCAATCATAAGTCAGAGCAATCTGCCGACTATAAATATCTCCCCGGGAGAAAATAATAGCTGGATCTTGGGATGGCATTTCGCACTTCCTTCTAGAGATATCATCACGACCTCATGTTTTACTTAACTTTCCAATAATACTAGCTATTTCCATACAATACTAATATTATAGTATCTTGCTCAGAAACTGTCAATAAGCAGGGGGCGGGGCGTATCTAAGTCGGATATTAATAATTAGTGTCCCATTGGGAAATGTATAATGACAAAAGAGGTGGGCAAATTGGAGAGTATGGGTGAACGTCTCAGGCGGCTGCGGGAAAACAAGAATATAACTCAAGAACAGTTGGGCCAGGTTCTTAATGTTAAAAAGTCAGCCATATCCAAATACGAAACCAACCGGGTAAGTATGAATATCGAAACCATTATATTGCTGGCCAGGTATTTCAGTGTACCTGTTACTTATTTGATAGAATCAGAGACTGATTTGATAAAAATGCCCGGCAGAATCCCGCTCCTGGGTCCGGTCCACACTGGAAGCAATCTGCTGGCTGAGGAAAATATTGAAGACTTTCTGGACGTACCGGATTATCTTTCGGCCGACTTCATCCTGAAAGTAAGCGATGAGGCCATGATTGGCGCAGGCATTATGGCAGGCGACCTGGCCTTGTGCAAAATAGCCCCCCAGCCCCAAACCGGGCAAATAATTGCAGTAAGAAAGGATACTGCCGAATTTTTTACAGAAATCTCTCTGCGGTATTACTTGAACCAATCCGGACAACCGGTATTAAAATCAGCCAATCCTGATCATCCGGACAGCTTCTTACAGACCGATAGTATTACCATCATAGGAAAGATGGTGTCGCTTATAAGGCTTGAAGCGCCCGAATATCAAACCTATACCCATTACCTGACTACCCATGCTAAAGAAGAATGGATGGAAGTTATAGAAACAGCCGCTGATTATGGCCTATCCCCCCAGGACATACTGGCCTCGGTCAACCTGCAGGCCAAACTCCTTAAAAGGTTAAAAACTCCTTAGGAGCTTAAACTTAGTATTCATTCCGGTTTAATCTTACTTGCATTAATCTTAACAGGCTGTCCAGCTTGTTATTAATCTTTATTACCATTACCAATAACATCACCGGCAACAGAAGCATTAAAATCTGTTGAATAATAAGTACCCAAAACATGGGATCAACTGTGAATTCTGCTGTATTTCCTACCGGTCCTGATATCACTTGTGTACCTCCCTCAATCAATCTAAAATCATTAATCCCTGACGCAAGCAGCTAAATCTGATCATCCTTCAGCATCTTTTGCATTTCTGCCTCTATCTTCTCCATACGGCGGTTCATCTTTAACAGCAGTACAATACACACTATCGGAATCGCCAGCAGCAGGGCCAGTATAAGAAAATTAAAACAGCTCCATAAAATTACATAGCAGTTAGCCAGTGAGGGAACGGCTGCAGTCAAATTGCATCACCTCGCTTCGGAAATTTCAAGTATCGAAGGAAACTGCGGAGCAGCGCCTTAATACCACCCAAACATTGGCCTCATTTACATATTCTTGTATATTATGCAATATTCCTCTATGTTCATGAGTTTTATTTGGATAATCAATGCTGAGACCAGTTCGTCCACCATCTGCCCCGAAGATCCTGGGGACAGGAATTTCCCTGAGGCCTGCTTGTTTACGCCTCCCTTGGAGTTGAAAGTCTCCGGGCTAATCCCCCCTATTGGGCAGGATGTCCTATTTTAAGACATTAATCCGCTTGGCTGTCGATATTTTTATTTCTGTTCTTTAGGAGGCTATCTGTTCACATTCCCTTTTGGCCCAGGATTGGGGCGGGACTATTTTCTTGCTCGCCCGAGACTTAACTCACAGATTTCGACCTGAAATACATATAGGTTTTGGTATAATATGGGTAATAAGTGTTCCGACACCGGGGACTATATCTGATGATTTGAGTGGGAGAGTTAGATTCTTGATCCGGAGGTGCTTTTTATGATGGAGACCAGCGAATCAGTTAACCGGGCCAACGGCGGTATGCATTATGCTGACGCTGTCTATCGGAAACATGCCCCAAGTGCTAATTATGTCAAGTATATCGTGAAACTTATGAACCAGAACCTGTTTGCCGGAGAAACTGTCTTAATTTCTTATCCCATAAAGAACAAAATTAGAATAAACTATAAGGGTGAATATTTTATGCTGCTCAGCCTGGGCTGGGTGGAAAGCTTTAGGAAAATGAAGGCTACGGCCCTGGAAGGGTATATTATATATCAGCTGAAGCAAAAGCGGATAGGGTTTGAACGATCTTCCCACTATTACCGCAGCTGGATCCTGGAGGAGAACAGTCAGCTGATTAGATAAAATCTGGGGAGACTTGTTATAATGCAGCTGGTGGAAACATATGCTCAGGTGGTAAAAAACATAGCCCGATTCAACTCCAGTATAGCAGCCAGTCCTGAACTGCAGAGCAAACTCTCTGCTTTTATGCACTGGTATTACTCACCGGAGGTGGATGCTCTGGCTCCGGCCAGATTCGTTGCTTACCAGGATATGGACAGCGGCCTTTACCTTTCTCGTCAGGATGCAGCCAGCAGCCGCCAAGCCATGAAATGGCTGAGACACTGGTTCAAACCAGCAGAGGAGCCGGAACTGGCTACTCTGAAAAATCAGCTTATAATAGTAACTGCCAACTTTAACCGCAAGCCGCACAAGAGGGTTCAGATCCATGAGCCCATTAACTCCATACGTCTTTTCAAGGAGCCGATTTTTTTACATTAGTTTCCTGTCTATGCTTAGGCCGATTTACGGATCAAGAAAGCTTGAAGGGGTGGTATTTGACTCCGTAATCGAAGGTATCCATCTCTTCTTTTTTCTTCAGCCATCCTACAAAAGCATAAGTTACTGGAGTGGCGGCTACTTCATATCCTACCTTCCAGAGATATTGTCCCATAACCATGGTCATGAAGATGGGCAGGGCGTAAGTTCCGCCAAAGGCTATGGTCATAAAAACCAGGGTATCCAAACCCTGACCCACCAGAGTGGAGCCAATGGTCCGGGTCCAGAGCCAGCGGCCTTGGGTCCATACTTTCATCCGGGAGAGAATCACGGAGTTGGAGAATTCACCTACGAAATAGGCACACAGGGATGCCATGACCAGCCGCGGGGTAAAGCCCAGCACAGTGTTGTAGGCATCATTGAACTCCCAGAAATCGGGATAGGGCAGGTGGATGATAAAGATGAAGAACAGGGCCATCAGCAGGTTGGCGCCAAAACCCATCCAGATAGTCAGACGAGCTCTTTTAAATCCATACACTTCGGTGAGCACATCGCCAAAGATATAAGTGACCGGAAAAAGAAACAGGTCTGCGGTCAGAGGTATACCCATAAATTCTATTAATCTTCCCGCAGTGATGTTGGTGATCAATAGGCAGGTTACAAATAGACTGGTGATAATAAGAAACAATACGGATAATTGTGGTTTTTCGGCCTGATGCATTCAGCATTCCTCCTTGTTTTGTTCAGGCGGGTAGGCTGCGACCGCCGTCTTTTCAATTCAATGGGTATTATAACATCATTTGCCCTTAAAGCAAAATTTTATTTGAACGGTTTTTACCCATATACTCCTTACCGGGCTGCTCATCTTTTCCAGAACAAGGGATAGAACAGAACCAGGATGGGAAATATCTCCAGCCGGCCCAGCAGCATTAACGTTAATAGTATGAATTTCCCTCCATCCGGGATAAAGGCATAGTTCAGAACCGGACCTACTTCCCCGAAGCCGGGGCCGATATTGCCCATGCAGCTGGCAGCGGCGGTAAAACTGGTTATAAGGTCTATTCCCATGGCCGCTAATAACAACATGCCCACCAAGATAAGAATCATATACAGGAAAAAATACAGCAGTACGTTTATTACCATGGAGTCACTGATAGTATTTTGATCCAGCCGCTGGGATATCACCGCTCGGGGGTGCACTATTTTCCTGAGCTCAATTTTGGTCCTCTCAAGCATGATCAAGTGTCTGCCAGATTTTATTCCTCCCGAGGTTGACCCAGCGCTGGCACCGGCAAAAAATAGGATAAATATTATACCCTGGGAAAGCAGGCTCCACTGCAGGTAATCTTCGGTGGCAAAACCGGTGGTAGTTAATATGGATATTACCTGAAAAAGAGTTGCTCTGATACGGTATTCACCCAGAGGTATATGATCCATACTTACCATGACTATAATAGATGCTGCCGCGAAGATCAGCAGATAGAATCTCCACTCCCTGCTGCCTACATAGACTAGAAGATCTTTTTTAACTATTGCCAGGTAATGCAGGGAGAAATTGGTGCCGGCCAGAAACATGAATAATATGATGGTCCACTGGATAGCCGGACTGGAATAGTGGGCGATACTATCGTTCCAGGTAGAAAACCCCCCGGTGGCCATGGTAGTGAAGGTGTGGCAAAAGGCGTCAAAGCCGCTCATCCCTTCCGCCCAGAGCAGTATTAGCAGTAGTATGCTCAGTCCTATATAAGCTTTCCAGAAGTTTTTGGCGGTATCCCGAGCTTTAGGACTTACTTTGCCTGCCACTGCCCCCCCGGCAATCTCGGCCCGGTAGATCTGGTTGGCACGCACTCCGATTACCTGAATCAGGGCAATGAACAAAACCATTATCCCCATCCCTCCCAGCCACTGGGTGAGGCTGCGCCAGAACAACAGCCCGCGGGGCAGTGCTTCGATGTCGGTAAGCACCGTGGCTCCGGTAGTAGTAATCCCTGACACGGTCTCAAAAAGGGCTGATATATAGGAGGGGAAGTAACCACTTAGGGCAAAGGGAAGGGAACTGAACAACGAGGCGGTCAGCCAGCCCAGGGCCACGATGGCAAACCCCTCTTTATAGTTCAGTTCATTGGAACCACCGGCAGTCAAAATAAGCAGGAGGCCGCTTAAAAGGGTTATGGCAGTAGCCAGCAGCAATTGGCTGTAGATATCTTCCCGGTAATACAATGAGCAGACCACACTGCTGGACATAGCCAGTCCCAGAATAACCAGTATCTTGCCCATTATACCCAGTATCACGCTGCTTCTTATCAACTCTTATCCACTCCTGCTTGGTTCCGGATTTGTTCCGTTAACTCCTGCACTGTTCCGGATATTCATAGCCCTGGGGGGGGCGGAGCCGCCTTCAATTTCCGGAAACCTGCCGCTCCTATCCGAATCTGTTACTATTACTCGAAATACATTCTATCACTTTTTAAATGGAATTATCATTATATTTTTATCCAGATAGGAAGTAATGTTAAAATGGGCAGCTGAGATGATGGGACCAGGCAGTTAATTACATCCATCCCGGGCCTGGATACGGCTGTTTCATCTGCCGGCTTAAAGCCGGAAATCATCCCTTAGGTGCTGAACAGCGGGAAATCAGACCTGCATGAATATACCGGCATCGACCTCCGCTATAGCGTGGAGCTCCAGCAAGTGCTGCAGATGATGATGGACATAAATCCTCTCCCATAAATCTTCCAGCTGAAAAATCCGTTTTTGAAAGGCCAGACGATACTCAGCCAGCTGTTCCAGGGTATGAGGCACCTTAAGCAGATCATATATCTGCCTTTCCCGATCCAGCATGACCTGCAGATAGGCATCCAGGCTCTGGCGGATATTCTCGGTCAGCGGACGGCGATGGGATGAGGCAAAAACAGCGGGATTGATATCCTTGATTCGCTGTACTGAAGCGATAAACTGGCCTACATGGGAGCAGGCATCTCCATACCATGGTCCCCCTCTGGTAGTGTCAATGTCGGCGGCAAACAATATGCCGTATTTTTCAAAATAGAAACCATAATGCCCACTGGAATGACCCGGCAGGTGCACAGCGGTAAATTTTATACCCCGGCCCAAATCGAATTGCATTCCATCGGTGAGGGTTCCGGCCAGATCAACCGGCAAAAAACCTGGCGCAACCGGAATATCATCATTCTTCAAATCCATTTGCACGGATTCAGGCAGTGGCTTGCCCTTCATAAAGCGTTCCCAGAAGTTTATCCCCCTCAATTCCCGGTATTTCATCTGGTCGCGGAAAGATTCCGCCTCTTCCTGGCCCGCATAGAATTTGGTATTGGTAAAGAGCACCGAACTGTGAGTGTGATCGGGGTGGTTGTGAGTCAATATTCCGACCTCTACTGAATTCTTGTCGATCTCCTGGAAAGCCCGTTTGCCGGCTCCAAAATCGATGACTGCCCTTTGATCCCCAGCTATGTACATACATATGCAATAGGGGAAGAAATTTGGCGCATCTGGCATGAGCATGGAAATTCCCCGGGCCAAAGGCATCAACATTCTTATTCCTCCTTCATGGAACGGTAATTTAGTTGGCTTGGGAATATTCTTATAGCATAATATTAATATTTTAGCATTTTTGGCTCCTGGGTTGTTGGATTATTCTGTTAATTTGTGAATTGCTGATGAATTATTCACCTTAAAACTCCAAAGAGGGTTTTGTTCCCTTCTTACCAATGGCATCGGTCGGATTACTAATCAAAGAAGCGTTCCTTATATTTAATCCCGATTGAGTGAAGGCCGTGTGCCTGAGATTTCCCCTTGCTGTTTCGCAGCAATTGGTCCAACCGGGATTCGAGGTAGTCAATTCTTCTTATGGCACGTACTATTTCCATGGTTCTGAGATCAATACTGCTTATCTGCCGACTGTTATCCATCAGCCCTTCCAGACGGGCATCCAGTTCCAGCATCTTCACTTCCTGATGATGGTACATGCCCTCCAGGGTCCTGTTATTCCTCTGCAGACCTTCCGTCAGCTGAATGCTCATAGAGCGCAGCTGGGCCAGGCAGGCATTATACATCCTCTGTTCTTGCTGCCGGTTAGCCCAGCCGTCCACCAGCTGGACTACTATCACACACCAGGTTATCAGACCCAGAAGACCAACAGCCATTAATCCCGGGTTAAAGTCATTCATTTGGCTCCGCTCCTTTTCCATTATTTGCATATGACATTATATTCCTTGGTTTCCAACAATGGTTCTTGCGGGCAAATGTTAGGTCTTGCTTTCCACCCTTGAGGACTATCCCCTGGTCTTCTTGCACAGTATCAACATCTTATCCACATTTCAGGATTATACCAGGAAATATATGGGTGGTTTCCCGGAGATCAGCAAGAAGCCAGCTGCCATCTCCCTCCCCCAGCTCCAGGCATATGAACACAAATGCAGGTGATCAGGTATTCTTTACAGTTACTTGGAAATATTAATGATATCCGGAGAATAAGGTGGGTAATCATGAGCATATGGAGCAAGTGGTTAAAAGCTCATATGGCCTCGGAGGGAACCGGGAAAACCTATGGGAACAGCCCGGCCGCAAAGCAGCAAAACTCGGGACCAGCCCGTGTGCAGCCTGTATTACGGGATAATTGGAATTTCTTGCAGCAGAAGATAGGGAGCAATTTTGATGTCATCTTTCGGCGCTTTTTCCTGGATACTAAATCAGCTGAAGAGGCTATGGTGGTTTATATTGATAATCTGGTAGACCAGGCTGCCCTCTACAACAATGTCCTTGCTCCCCTTATGTATGACAGCAGGCGGAGCAGGGAAAAAACCTCCGGCTCGGGTTTAGAGGAGCTTTTGCTCAATACCATGTTGTCGGCAGCCAGTGTCACGGCAGAACAATCCATGGACCAGCTTGTGGCAGCCATATTATCAGGCGGGGTAATTCTCCTGGTTGATGGAGTATCCAATGCTTTTATTATAGATATCAGCCTCTATGATCAGAGGAGTATCAGCGAACCGGAAGCAGAGGTTCTGGTAAGGGGCCCTCGGGAGGGATTCACTGAAAGTCTGCCGGCTAATTTAGTAATGATCCGCCGCCGCCTGAAAAGCCCGGATCTGATTTTCGAAACCATGAAAATTGGGCGCATATCGGCAACCCAAGTATGTCTGGCATATATTCAAGGGGTGGCGCCAGCGGATCTCCTTGATGAAGTCAAAGAGCGGCTGGGGCGAATCGATATAGACGGAATTCTGGAGAGCGGATACCTGGAGGAATTTATCGAAGACCATCCCTTTTCTCCCTTCCCCCAAATTCTGCACACCGAACGGCCGGACCGGACGGCTGCCTGCTTACTGGAAGGCCGGGTAGCCATCATTACTGACGGCACTCCCCTGGTACTGATAGTGCCGGTAGAGATCAGTGTTTTTATGACCTCCCCCGAGGATTACTATGAAAGGTATATTATTGGCACCGTCATCCGCTGGTTAAGATACGCAGCCTTTACTCTTTCTATTGTATTGCCCTCTCTTTTTATTGCCATTACCAGCTTTCATCAGGAAATGATTCCTATTAGACTGTTGATCAGTATCTCCAGCTTCCGTCAGGGAGTGCCTTTTACCACCCTGACGGAAGCCTTCTTGATGGAGGCTACCTTTGAGGTCCTGCGGGAGGCTGGAACCAGGCTGCCCCGTTCGGTGGGTTCGGCGGTTAGCATCGTAGGGGCGCTGGTAATCGGCCAGGCAGCCGTACAAGCCGGTCTGGTCTCCCCCCTTATGGTAATTGTGGTAGCTGCCACCGGGATAGCTTCTTTTACCTTTCCTGCTTATAACCTGGCCCTCACTTTGCGGCTGCTGCGTTTTCCCTTGATGCTGCTGGCCGGCGCTCTAGGCCTGTTTGGCATTATGTTTGGAATCATTATGATAAATATCCATGTAGCCCGGCTCAGTTCTTTTGGTCTGCCTTACCTGAATTCCCTTTCCCCCGGGCCTTCAACCAATCTTAAGGATGTACTGCTTAGAGCTCCCTGGTGGGCCATGAATGAGCGTCCCCTTGGAATTAGCAGGAACCGGCGGCGTCAAAGTAGATCCTTTAAGCCATTGACTCCAAATTCTACTTCCGGCAAGGAGGCTGACCAGCAGTGATTCGAAGATTATTATTTATAATCCTGATCATAATCAATATTTTCACCCTGTCCGGCTGCTGGGACGCTCAGCAATTAGATAACCTGGCTGTAGTAACCGGAATTGCCCTGGAAAAAGGCAGTGAAGGCAGGATCCGGATCATAATCCAGGCCGTCAATACCCAGGCAGTTTCTGCTGATTCCGGCGCCAGCGGCCTAACTTTTCAAAAAGCCTATCAAAACAAAGCAGTTGAGGGCTACTCCCTATATGAAGCCTTTGATAATATAAGGTTCATAACCTCCACTCAGCAATTTTACTCCCACCTGGGGGTAATAATCATTGCCGAAGACCTGGCCCGGGAAAGGGGGATGACAGAATTTCTGGATTATTTCGAGCGCAATGCCCAATCCAGGCTGGATAGCTGGGTCTTGATCGGACGGGGGGATTTAACTGAACTAATGGACAGCCCGGGAGGAATCAGGACTATACCTACCCAGAGAATACAGGCTCGAATGGAAACCCTTCCAACCCCGCCTTTTGCTGCCCTGCAATTGGCCGAGTTTATCAAATTGATGCAGAATGAAAGCCTTCAGCCCTATACCGCCGGGGTAGAAAACAAAGCCTCCATATCTGCTGCCGATGAACCCGGGCATGGTATTCTGGATGGCAATGTACCCGATCCCTTATATGATATTACGGTTAATGGCACCGCTGTGTTTCGGCAGGATAAATTAGTGGGCTGGCTGGATAAAGAAGAGAGCCGCGGCCTGCAGTGGTTAAGAGGGCAGGTCAGTCAAGTAAACAGGGTGTTTGAAAACCCCGACCACCCAGGGAAAAGAATCGGGGTCTACATTGTAAGCGCCAAAACCAGATTAGAACCCCAAATCCGAAATGGGCAGATTGTAATGCAAGTAAACCTTGAGGTGCAAAGTTATCTGCAGGAATCCCAAGGGAAGGCGAATTGGGGAGAAACATCTGCTCTATCCAGACTGGAAGCCGCCCAGGGGGAACAAATAAAAAGGGAGGTAGAGGCTGCTCTGCAGAAAGGCCAGCAGGAATACCAGACTGATATATTTGGTTTTGGTCAGGCAGTGCACCGCAACTATCCGGAAGAATGGAAGCTTATCTCATCAGAGTGGTCAGAGATATTTCCCGCTGTGCCGGTGGAAATCCAGGTCAAATCTACCATTCGTCACACCTCCCTGATTACCCAGCCAGCGGAGCCAGCCCCAAAATGACGTAGGAGGAATGCCCGTGTTATACCTGCTGGGCTTAATGTTCATAGCCCTTATGGCCTGGTATCTGCCCGGCTTGATCAGGAGAAAAATGTGGCGGGAAACCGCAGCCTTCAGCGGACTGCTATTAATCGCCATGGTCTATAGCTTTGGCTTGCTCCGGGGCCAGCGCCTGCCTGACCTGGTGGATGTGCTGGAAATGGTATTTAAACCGGTCACCAAGTATTTGGAGCAGCTGCTGACATGAATTGCGATGCCAGTACTCTGCTTCTTAATCGGAAAGAAAGGATTGGGGCATGAAAATCCACCCAGGCACAAACAAAATTGATGGTTTTACCTTAACCGGCTTGTTGATCCTTTTGCTGGCAACAACCACTCTTTTATTTATTGCCCGAGTTGTTGATATTGTCGGCCATGATGGATGGATGCCTGTAGCTCTGGTAACCCTGAGTGCTGCCGGCCTCATTTATATCATGTATTACCTGGGCCAGTTATTTCCCGGCCAATCCTTAATCGAGTACCTGCCTCTGCTGCTGGGAAAAGCAGCCGGCAAATTAGTCGGCTTAGGCTATGTTCTTTTCCTGGTCTACCTGACCGCTTCGGTAATTAGTGAAAGTATTGCTTTGTTCCTGGGGACTGGTATTTTCACCTTTACTCCCATCATAGTCATAATCCTGTTGCTGGTTATGGCCTCAAGCTATGGAGTTGCTTCGGGGATCGTAGTTATTGGCCGCACCCTGAACATTTATTGGCTGGGAATAATGGCGGTTTTAATCATCTACTTTATTTTAGCCATTTCCGCCATGGAGCTGGAAGCTCTGCTTCCAGTGGGCGAGGCCGGCTTTAAGACTATTCTTAAGGGTTCCATGATATCTCACTCCTATCGGGGGGAATTGTTTCTGCTGGCTATGTTGCTGCCTTATTGCCGCAGCTACCGGGAAGGGTTTATAGCCGCCAATATTGCCAATATAATCGTAGGCTTGTTGGTTATCGGCACTGTAGTCATTTCTGTAACTATACTGGGAGTGGAAACCAGCAGCCGGACTCTGTATACGCCATTTTTTTTGGCAGACTTTATTAAACCGGTGGGCATAAAAATAGCCCTGACTGCTATCTGGATAATAGCTTTCTGGGCTAAAATCTCTTTGCTGCAATTTTGCTTGACGGCTGGAACCTCCCAGTTGCTGGAACTGAAGCAGTCAGAAGTGATTATTGTTCCCATTGCCATTATATTAGTGGTTTTCTCCCTTTCATTTTATGATAATGCCACGGATCTTTTTCAATCAATCGCCCAGACCTTCCCGGGTACCGCACTGGTTTTTGAATGGCTGATCCCCGGCTTGCTGTTTGTGATCGCCATAATTAAATACAAGCTGATGGGCCAGGACCAATCCCACGGGGAACTTGACGAAGATAACTATAGGGGATAAATAAGGGGAGCCGGCCCTCGGTCTCGCTGACGCCAGACGGCAGGGGCAGCCATGTGCTGCCCCGGGACTGTTCCTTGGTTTGGCTTTGTTGACGCGGTTTTCTTCTTCCCTTTATAATCCCGCCGCCTACTGGTCGAGCATCATGCGGGCCAGGTCCAGGGGCTGGACATGTTGTCCATCTTTGAATGCTCGCATGTTCCCCCCGGATATTTCATCAATCAAGGCTATCTGCTTTTCTTCACCTACCCGGCCAAATTCAAATTTAATATCATAGAGCTCAATGTCTTTTTGGGCCAGTTCGGTTTTGACGATTCCAGCTATCTGGCGGGTCAGCTCCTTTAATACCTGGTATTCGTCCTTGCTCAGGATTCCCAGCATATCCAGAGCATCCTCAGTTATAGGAGGATCTTCCCGGGCATCGTCTTTCAGGGTGATTTCTACAAAAGCGTCCAGGGGCTGGCCTTCCTGTACATAATCCCCATATCGCCGGTAAAAGCTGCCTACTGCCCGGAAGCGGCAGATTACTTCCAGGCCTTGGCCAAACAAGGAAGCTGGTTTCACGGTCATGGCAGCCTGATCGATATCGGCATCCAGGTAGTGAGTGGGAATCCCCTGAGCCTGCAAAACCTCAAAGAAATACTTGGTCAATCTAAGCCCGGCCTTGCCTGCTCCTTCAATGGTCAAACCAATAGTGTTGGACCCGGGATCGAATACTCCGTTTTCCCCGGTAGCATCATCTTTGAACTGGAGCAGAAAGCTACCATTATCCAGCTGGTAAACATTCTTGGTTTTTCCGGTGTATACAAGTTTCATACAATATTTCCTTTCCTGAGAATTCCCATTTATTATACCTAAATGTTGAGGCCATAACAATCCGATCACCCTGAACTCCATCCCGCTCAGTGGGGCAGTTCCAAGTCTCCCGGGAAAAATGAAGCTTCCAGGACTTTTGCTGTTTCATCATATATTTCCCCTTGAGCCTGGGGATAGGATAATATAAAGGTGTTTTGACTACCGGCACCGACAAAACTCTTCTGATAATAGACGCTGTCCCCTATCAGCCAGGATAGCACAAAATAATTTTCCTCCAGTACGCTGTAGGTTATCTCACCGGCTATATTGTTCATACAGTCCCGGTATAATTGCTGTATCTCCTCCTCCATAACCAGGTTGGAACCAAAGACCGTAAGTCTTAATAAGCTGTCTTGGGAAGTAAAGGCCTGCCCGTCTCCATTGACGGGCCTGCGGTTGGGGATTAGCTCCTCAGGGTAATATATGTAAAACCCGTACCTGCTGTTGCGGTAAATATAATACCCTTCATAACCCGGGGCAGTCTCCCGGTTGATAAAATAGACATCCGGCTCCCCGGTCTCTTCATATCCGCTGATTTCCTGGTTCAACGCACTGTCCTGGCTGCTGCTTTTGAACAGTTGTTCCTGATCTCCTAACAGCAGACAACGGTTGAAGATGCCCAATACTTTAACCTCATCCCCCAGCATCTTATTATCATAAAGGCCAAAAATATAATAGTTGCGGTATACTGAGCCGGCATCTATGATGCTTTCCGGCACTATGGCGGCCATCCCTTTAGCAATGGGATTGTTTTCACTGGCCTCGAACAGCTGTTGTTTGGTAAAGTCAACGTACTCCTGCCGCTCCGGGTTGGTTAACAGCATCAATATAATAATAAGGGGAATGACAGCCGTAGCAGCCCATAGGCTCCCACGAATATAGGTATTCCCCGGCTTGCTCTCCTTATTCTTGTTGTTTCCGTTATCCAGCACCCCTCGTTCCGCCAAAATCTTCCCCACAGCAGCCATCAATTCGGGATCATAATCATCGGGGCTGCCCTGTTTTATCAGTAATAATTCATCTGTAGGTTTTTCTTTGATTTTTTCATATAGTTGATCCAAATCCATCACTGCACCTCCTTAGTATATATTCGGAATTTTTCTCATCATTCCTTCCTTATCGACAAAATGAGGATTATACTTTACGTGTCAATTCTCAAATTAATCCATCCAATATTCTCAAATTAAAATCACCTCATATCAGTGAATTTGGATACACATTCTCAAATTCAGCCAGTAACAAATCCATGAATCATCATATTACTCAAGCAATTTCATTGACTAATTCAGGAAAAGAAAAAGCCGCTAGAAAAACATAAATCCAACGGCTGATGGGTGAGTTTTG
>Ga0334890_1002422_pt1 | contig 21550 bp, 31 predicted proteins | sample GraSluR1_MG_3_FD_207220 | JGI IMG/M metagenome (GOLD analysis project Ga0334890, IMG submission 207220) | Sludge microbial communities from methane-producing bioreactor in Wageningen University, Netherlands - Granular Sludge_31_08-R1 | ecosystem: Engineered > Bioreactor > Anaerobic >... | reverse complement strand
AAACTGATGATCAATATTCTCATGATATACAAATGGTATTAATATTTTACTCATAACAAAAAGCCCCCTTTTAACTATTATATCAAATTAATGAGAGTTTTCATTGTTATATTAAGAAGTTATCGATATCATGTTGTGTTGCTCTTTTACTTGATTTAGACCCACTAATAACATTTTTCTCTAGTTCTACGATTGAAAAATATGTTTCTAGGTCAAATGATTTTGTGTCTTCAATTGATAATCCAAGGTGTGCTAGATTAAAGATGATATTAGCTGTGATGTCTTTTTCTTCTGCACTACTTTGATTTACTGGGTGAGGGTGTGCTTTTCTGAAATGTCCCGAGCATTTCACCTATCGTATTCGTTAGATTTTGTAATTCATCCTGGTTACTTAATAAACCAAAATCAAGTGACATTAAAAAGTCATTATATGATTGTTTGCTAAAAGGTCTATGAAGCACATAAATGATTCTAAAGATTGTATCAATCACTGTCGATAAGTCTTCTTCTTTCTTGCCGGTTTTTTCTAACTTTTTAATATCACTAAATAATTCAGTTGAAAATACATTACGGTAATCAATAATCGTAAATAGTGATGAATGCAGGCGATAGTCTTTATCACCTAGATTAAGTGTTTTTTCCATGTGTTACTCCTTATAAGAATGTTGGCAATGTCGGTGCAGTTGTTAGAAATGTTGCATAATTCGTATCTGTTGCGCCTGCGATTGCTCTTAAGATAAGATTGTTTCCTGCTTCAATAGGTCTAGCTGTAATATTAAGTTCGATTGAGTTTGCTTCAATAGAGTCTGATTTTGTTTTACTTGAGTCTCCTGAAGGCGATGCTGTACATAAGAAATACCATATACGTCTAGCTTTCAAGTCACCTTGAATCTCATAGCCTAATGCGAATGTTTTTGTCTCAGCATTCACAATTTCTACTAAGTTCCCATTGGTATCTTCTAAGAAACCAAAGATATCTTTTTTAAATGCTTCATCAATTTCCGTGAACTTAAGTGTCACATTAGATCCTGAATTTGATACAAGTGTCTTAATCACCTTATCATCAGCATAGACTTGTGCACTACTACCTATTACCTCGGTACTAATTTCTTGTGCACCTTCTAAGCGTTTAGGTATGCCAAAAGTCCAACTACCATCTTCTGTTTGTGTTGCTAGTGCATAATGCACATTGGTTAAACCAAATGTTACTTTATTACTCATTGTTATAAAACCTCCAATTTGATTTCATATACACGGTTTATTGAACCGTCTTCATTTTGATATTCCGTGATCATTTGAAACTTATAACCACCATAATATAAAGATACCTCGAGCTTTTCTTCTAACTCGAGGTTCTTTTGTTTTGTTATTAGATTCAGTTGAATCGTTAGTATGCGCATGGTGACTTTATCATCTGCATACACGGATCCTCTATTTGATACTTCTTGATAAATGATATAATCATCACTTTTATCTATACTTTCTTTTTTACCATAAGATACTTGTCCTGGTAAAACAGAACTTAATGTATTGAAAAGTGATTCTAAAATTTCTTTCATATCAGTTTCCTTTAGAAATGATTTCTTTGATGTCTTCTAACATCTTTGGTGTAAACATATCATATGCCGGTCTCATAAAAGGTCTTGGTCCGACATACTTTCCACTTCGGTGTGTATAGCCAAACTCAAGTAAATGGGTAAGTCCACCTTTACCTTCAGAATAAATAGATATGGATTGATTCATACCTGTGCCTTGTGAAGTTGCGATAAACGAATCCGCAAATGCATTTTTATAGCCACTTCTTGGTGCATTACGTTTCATATAGTTTAATATATCTTCTGCAGTATCATTAAGTTTTTTCTCAAGCTTTGGGATTATGCCTTCTACATAATTTTCTACTTCAGCTTCGATGGCTTGTCCTAAGTCATTAAGTGTAATCAATGATATCACCTAACTTGATGGATGTTCTTTTTAAATAGAGCTCAATAAACTGTCCCGCTTGATAGGTTCTTTCTATCTTATAGATAACACTCCCTATATCTACATACTTGGAATCATCATAGACAATCCCTTGTACTTTAACAGCAATATCAATTCTGATATCTGAACGTTTACTTTCATAATACTCTCTTGAAGTAATCGAAAAATTGATACCAATCACTTCTTTTTTTGACTTAAATTGATAACTCATCACACCCATGGTGTTAGGAATCATCTCCAAGGTTAGTAAGTGCATTCTTATATTGGGAGAATTTGGATACATTTTGTTTAGCTCCCTTTTGTTAATGCGAGTTGACCTACCAACATATCAAATGACTTGGGTAGTTCTTTTGCGCTTCCATCGTTTTTAAAGCCATAAAATGTCTTCACATAAATAATAATGACTGTACTAACCATTGGATTTGATTCATCATTGATGTAAGTTGGATCAACCCCACAACTCATCAAATAATGTTTACAGCTATTGATGTGCGTGTTTAACTCATCATCAGCATAAGTCTCTACTTGGGGGATGAGTAAAGCCTTTTTTACAATATCTAAAATCATGATGGGATCAATCCTTTCTTAACTAAAATTAGCCTGCAGGTGCAGCTTTCTTCTTAATGCGTAAGAAGCCGTTATAACCGACAACGTTACCACCAGTAAAGACTGAAGCTTTATAACTGATAATACCGTCTTTAAATTTGTAATCTGTTGATTTACCAATTTCTACCGGTGAGAACACTGGTACTTCATAGTTTTTAAGTGCACCATAAGCGATACCATATTCACCGGCGACTGTATTACTATCTGAGATTGCTTTACAGTGTGAGTTAATGATATAAGGAATACCATCAATCGTTTTATTAACATAATCGATTGAGTGAATTTTACGACCTTCTTGTGTCTTAAGTCCAGCGAATGCGCGTAAGTCATTCTTGTTAAGAATTAATACTGCACCACCTTCGACTTCTTCATCGCCACCATAAGCAAAGACAATGTCATCAAGTGTTGAATCCGTAATTGCTTCTACTTCAAGTGCTGTCTTATCCGCAAGTGCCACTGCGGCTTCACTAAAAATACCAGTGAATGTGTTAGTCGTTCCTGCACCACGTAAGATTTGTTCACTAATTTTCTTTTTAAGTGAAATATTAATGTTTCTTAGGACTTCTGCTTGATATGGAATGGAAGGTAGTTTTTCTAACTCTTCAGTAATTTCTGTATAAGCAGTGATCTTAACTTTTGAAATGGTTAAGTACCCAAATGCAGGTTCTGTTTCTGAGTAAGCCCCACCTTCTGCTGTTGTTCCAGCGATTCCATTTGATTTAACAAATGATTTCTTGTAAGTCTCTCCACCATTTAAATTAATAACATTCACACGATCAACTAAGCTTGACACTTGAGCAAATGGAACTGGCGCAAGATTCGTTGACATGTGATCAGGAAGTAAGATCTCAGAACTTGATACTTGAATGACTCTGCTTTCTTTTAAACTTTGTCCTCTGGTTTCTAACTTTTCTTTATCGACCATTTGACGGTTATCGACTTGAATCGGTTTAAACTCTGTTTTAGAGGCAATCGCCATTTTCTTATCAATGGATGCTCTTTCTTCTTGAAGGGTTGTTGTTTCTGTGTCTAGTGCTTCTAGTTTTTCTAGATCAGCTTCAGAATCAACTAGACTTCTAATTTCTTTTAACCTTGATTCGATTTCTTTTCTTCTTAATTCTAAATTCATGATTTAATCTCTCCTTAGATTTTTGATTTAATTTTGATACGTTTTTTGATTAGATCTGATTTTTCTTTTTGCTCTGCTAACTCCATAGTCTTTAGTTCCAACTCCATGGACTCTAAAGAACGAGCGTATATAGAGGTTGCATCATATGCCGGTGTATCCACAACCGATACATCATACAACCTTTCTATCTTAGTTATAGTTCTTTTAGGAATATCACCTTCACGGTTCCATACCTGTTCATCAACCGTAAAAGCAAAACTCATTTTATCTAAAAGTCCACTTCTAACCATTTTATAGATATCCTGGTTATGACTTGTATCTAAGAGTTCTGCTCTTACCTTGAGGCCAATATGATCAACTGTTAACTCTAGTGATTTATTCTTGGTTCTCGCAATAATTAAAAAGGAGTCCATATGATTATATTTCATAGGAACATCCTTCATTTTAGTTTCCCCTAAGGCACTAGGTGATATTTCTTCCATGAATCCGTAAGTTTCATCACCAATTAAAGTTTCTTGATTAAAGACTAATGCATAGCCCTCTAAAATCATCTTGCCTTCATCTTCATGAAGACTGACTTCTGCAAGTCTAGTTTCTTTTATCATTGGTTCTTACCTCTACTTTTTTGGTTTGTTTAGGTTTCATTTCTTGTTCATACTCAAACTCAAGTTCTGAGTCTTTATATGAGAATGTTTCTAGTTTTTCTTTCTTACAAAAATCAGTGATCGTTTTTGTTTTTTCTTTTTGTGTATCTAAAATACTTTTTAAAGCATCATTTGATATTTTTCCATTAATCGTTACTTTCATGATCTTCTTCCTCTTTCTTTCCTACTTGATATAAGTTTGCTTTATCAGCATCCACAAAGTTTAATGATTGAAGGCGCTTGTGTCCACCTTCGATGGGTTCTAATCCAAGTAATGCTCTTGATTCATTAAGCGACATAATACCTAAGCTCATAAGTTTTTCAATCGCAGTGACTTTCGTATTCCATGAAGCGTATTGTAATCTTTCACTAAAGAATACAATTTCTTCTCCACGTTCTAGTTGATTATTAGTAAGTAAACCTATAGAAAAAGCCTCGCTAAGTTGAATCGCTAAAGGCTCTATGGTTGACTCGTAAAACGAGTTATATTCATCTTCTGTGTACTTGTTTGTAAATATGGGAACTGATACGCCAAAGTAATCTAGTATCTTTGACTGTAAGAATTCCAGTGTATCTTTGTCTATAAGTTTAGGATCAACATCTAAAGGGATATACTCACTTTTTAAATCAATCGGAATAATAGAACTACCTTTATTGTTAACTGAATCAGAAAGTGCACTATCAAAGAGTTCTCTTTGTTTTTTCTTATCTGCTTCTGATAACATCCCGTTCATCTTAACAATCCCTTTAATCTGCATCGATGATTTTATGGCATTATCAATACCTTGCAATAAACTATCGTTGATTGAAATGGTTTTAAGAATGGCTTCGTGATCACCACTTGATCCATTACCACCGAAGATATCATTTTGTCCGTAGTGTTTTCTTAAGTGAATGATATTCTCATAAGGTAGAGTATATGAATCACCATTTTCAAATAAGAATTTTATATAATAATGATCACTCTGATCAATGACCATTTCAACTGTAATAGGTTTAAGTGGATATAGCCCTACAAGTTGTCCTGTATATTTATCAAACCTTGGATAAATAAAGGCGTTATCATTAAATAGTAAGGTTGTTACAACCTTATAGATGAAGTCATAGGGAGTCATGATTTCATTGGGTTTATGCTTCAAAAGAAAAGACAGCTTTCCACTTTTCTCGGATACTGTCTTATCGTTTTCTATTTTGATATATCTTGGTTTTAGTTTTGCACATTGACTAGCCACCCTATCAATGCAAATCTTAACCACATCACTTTTAGAAATGTTCGTTCCAAAAGGTGTATAAAATGTATTGGTGTTGTTGATGATTTGTAATGCGTCAATTGAACCGGTCTTATTTTTTCTATTAAAAATTTTCATTAAACACCTCTTTTATATCTTCCTATTCAGATAACTAGATAGGTTTTCTTTAAACTTTAACTTTCGCTCATTAAGTAATATATCAACTTCAGGCATAATACTTATTTCATCAACATTATTGAAGGCCGAATAGAACTTATCATCCCAATTCTTATTATCAGAAAATAAGTGTCTGCAATAAGTGAATATATCATCAGAGCTGTGATATAGAATACTTTCAAAGGATGACAATGGAATCAAACGAACAATGTTGATCAAGTCTTCATAAGTCAATTCATATCCCCTATCTTTTAACACTTGAAACGCATTTACATATGCATCTTTTCTAGAGAAGTAGTACTCGTCATAGGTTAAAAGAAAACCAAAAGGATTTAAATTGTTTGCTCCACGTATTACCTCATTCATAGCTTTATCTCTCATCTTGTGTATAGTAAGATATAATTGTTGAATGCCTTCTGAAACTCGTCTGCTTGCTGTAGATATTCCATCTTTATCAAATTTTCTAAGTCTAAGACCTTGATTAAAAAATTTAACTTCTATAAATAAAATATCTTCATCAGAATATATGACAACATCCGACGTTTTGTTAACGTTACTCTTGTAATCAAATTCAAACTCCTGAAGCACTTTGTAAATATTTGTCACTTTTGAAGCTAACACAATATGATAAACATAACTTTCAATTACATTTTTTCCTATTAAATCTCTTAAATAATTATTATTCTCTGTAATATCGAACATTAGTGATTGAGTACAAGCATAAGGTATAAACGGTGCATAAAAACAAAAAATTTTGCTATCATTTATTATAAATGGCGTTTTAATAAGTAGATTTAAATCAAAAAAGGAATATATTTCATCGTTTGAAGTAATTTCCATATATTTTGCTCTCAATTGTTCTCTGCTAAGTGTTAAAATTGCTAAAACTTTTAACATTTGTTCACTCAAAATATTTTTAATAATTGCAAATGGATATCTTTCCTTTAGTGAAGCCCATAATTGGGATACAAAAACAAATGCTTCAAAGTCTTCATAAGATACATTAAACCGCTCATTAAAGACAGATTTCATATCAATGTTCTCGTTGATAAAATTAAACATGTAATTATATCTATAAAATAAAAAAGCATATGTTTGTTGACCTGAAAATTGCATAAACCCTAAAGCTGCAATTGTGTCATCAGCTCCTCTTTCATCTATGAAATCTTGAAGGTAATCCTGAGAACGGATTAGTTTTATACATTTGTGATACCATTCCATTTCTTCATAATAATCGATTTTTGTTTCTAATCCTATAGCTGAACGAAATGACAATAATTCAAGTTCATAATTATAAGCTTCTTTTTTCCCATCAACATCGAAAAATTTTAAAGGCTCCATAAACTTTAATCTATCTCTTGATTTATCTTCACATACCCTTGCTCGTTTATCATATGAAATTCTACTTATAATTTTATCAATATCATTTATCTTCACTTTATCCCACCTTAGTAAAAATTATAACATATTTTCAAAATCTATTTTATATCTATTCAAAACAGCGTATGCAATAATCAAAGCGACCGTTCCATCAATTCTCTTATACTTTGAATTAAGTTTTGAAGGTTGTATATTTCCATTCAAATCAACTTTAGCTTGTGTATTGGATAAACACCATTTAAGAATTGGATTATTATCATAAACTAATAGATTGTTTTTAAGGTCTGCTTCCATTTGTTTCATGGGTTCAGATAATGAATAAATACCTTGTCTTACTTTTTCCATGTTAAACCCTAAGTCTTCCATTTCTTTAATCCAATACTGTGAATTCCATGGATCATAACCGACCCAAAGAGGTCTTATACCATATGTTTGAATCATCTTCATAAACCACTTTGTCACAAGACTAAAATCATTTTGATTTCCTTCAGTTAATGTTACAAAGCCTTTTTTTATCCAAATATCATAAGGAACATTATCTTCGGTAATTCTTTTATCTAAAACTTCACTTGGCATAAAGAAATGTGGAATCACAAACTTTTTGTTACTATCTTTCTTCTGGATGATTAAGACTGCAGCTGTTAAATCTGTTGTTGATGATAGGTCTACACCACCAATGGCATAACTATCTCTTAAATCATCTAGACTATATCTTTCTTCATTGTTTAGATCATCATAAGATAACCATGATCCCGAATCAGCTTGTTTGATGTTAAAGTCCTTACAAAGCATTGTAACTCTTGTTGATAAATCATGCTTTGATTTATTCATAACATCTTCTAGGTATGATGAAGTTTTAACTACACCTAAACTAGGGTTCGATTTTTGCCATGTTTTTGGATCATCATATATTTCTTTAGCTGAGTCTTGTGTATATAGCCAAGGTAAGACTCTTTCATCTTCAATTTCTCCTTTGATCATCTTTCTAGCATAATCTAGTTTACTATCTAAAAAACCACCAACTGTTGTTCCTTCGGTGGTTATGATAAATATAAGTGGTTCTTTTTTAGTTGACTGTGATTGTTTAATGGAATCATAAACTTTAGAATCAGTCATCTCATGAACTTCATCGATACATCCAACTTCAATGTTGTAACCATCTTTATTTCTTGATTGAGCTGATAGTTTTTTTATCTTGTTTTTAGTCTTAGGTGAATAGATAAAGAAAATATTCTTCTTACTTCTAGTATCTTTGGATAACGAAGGTGATTGTTCTCGCATGTTGTTTATCTCTTCAAACAGGATATTTGCTTGTTCAGTAGTATTTGAGGCACATACTATATCAACACCACCTCTAGATAAAAAGAACTCAGCAAGATCTAGTCCAGCAATAAATGTTGTTTTACCGTTCTTTCGTGCAATCAGTAATATGACTTCATTAAATCGTCTTAGTCCTGTATCAGTTATTTTAAATCCATAAGCAGTTTGAATGAGTGCTTTTTCCCAAAGCTCCAAAATGAATGGTAGTCCATTGAATGGTGATTTCGTATGTTTGCAGAATGTTTGAATGAAATCAATTCTTAAGTTACCAGGTTTTTCATCAAAGATGTATCTAGGATTATCTAGATCAGCAATTAGTTTATCGATTTGCTTTTTAAGTTCATCTCCAACTAGAATATTACTGTTTTGTATTTCATTATAATATTCAACTAGATAGTTCATTCACTGGCTCTCTTAAGAAATTCATCAAAGGCATCATCTCCATCATTTACTTGCGTTCCTAGAATTGAGTTTAAAGTCTTTATAACTGTCCCGTATGAGTTAACGAGCTTTGTATAATACTTGGCTGCTTCAGTTTGTCTTTGGGCACCTTTAGTGGATATTTGTATTGCGCCATATTTAATCATTTGTGCTTGAAGTTTAGTAAGTTCTACTTTCATGAATGCCGCTTGATATATTAAATTATCTACCAATTCTTTCTTGGTTTCATCAACCAAAGAAAAAAGCGACTTTAGCCGCTCATATTCAATAATTATCTTACTCATTTTTTTCCTTAACTAAACCATCAATATATTTTTTAAAATCTTGTCTTGAATCAAACACAAAATCTTTAATATTTAAATTAGGTAAGAGATCATATCCTAAATAATAATTTATCAACTCGGAATGCAAATTCAATATATCAAAAATATCTGATAATGAATCTATATGTCTCGAGGATGATTTATTGATTGTTAAATGTTCTAAATGCTCTTTATTTGAACATGTCTCTAACAATCCAAAATAAAGCCCGGTAATCGATCCATGAACAAATTCGCTATTAAACTCATAATACTTATCATATAAATCTTTTATACCTAAATTATTACAGATAGTTCTCACATTGCCTAAATTATTAAAAAAGTCAGGGTTTAAGGGAATTGAATTATATAAAGATCGATTCAATTCAATTTTAAATATATCGAATGATTCTTCGTCTTTAATATCTTTTGCATAATACAATTGTGTTCTTTCAATGCAATGTTGGTGATATTTATCAATTTTATTATTATCGATTAAATACTTTGATTGCCAAAAATTATCAAAAATCACTCTGACTGAAATGGCTGATAAAATCCCATTAACACCTAATAAAGAGCCTACTAGCTCTTGGACGATACGGATATTATAAATGTATTTTAAAAAAACTGTTTTATCTTTTTCCTCAAACCAATACCAATTCTCAATAAAATAAGAAACTATATTGTCAAGCATTTTCATTATATTGTCTTGCTTTGGATAGTACTTCAGTTCTTTCCATTTTGTACTACATTTAGAAATATTAAAGAGTACGTCAATCATCTCTTGAGGCATATCGAATTGATTATCTTCTAAAAGCATTGTTGATCCAATATAAAAAGAATTTATATATGGTGCACTTTCTATTAAAAAGGGTTTTAGTTCTTCATTTGGGTATGAAATAAAATTATAATTTCCTTCTAAAATTAATATGCTGTCAATTTTGTGAAGTATCACTAGTAATTTACTTAAAGCATTAAATTCATTTCGATGAGTTTTTGCTTTGCTTAAAAGGTCATAATAATAGGACAAATCTAAATTCTCATTAATCATCATTTTTGGTTGAGTCCTACTATTTTCATACAATGATAAAATTTCCTCAAACATTTCTTTATTAATGTTCCATTCGAAAAGGCATGTCTTATTATGCTTTGCATAATTTAACAACGGTATTATATAATCATATCCTTCAGTATTGATTAAATCATATATCCACAAGTGTCCAATAGTTGCTGAATCTATAAAATAAGGGTGTTCATCTATGCTGGGTAAATCACCAAATTTTACATGTCTAAGTTTACCTTTATCTTTTATAAAATCCTTAATTTTAGGGTATTTTTCCATAATATTCTCCAATCAAATTGAATCATTTTCAAAAAATTAGGCTTCCGAAAATTAAACGTCCCCCTACGCGGTACCCTTCGCTAATAAATACAAGCAATGGGCGGGGGGTACAAAACATATTCTGTATAATAATTTACACTTAAACCTTTTTTGTTTGCTTTGTTCTGCTGTCTTAGTACATATAGAGGATGCCATGGTTCACTTGCTAGAGTTTTGCCTCCTAGATAATACCAATCTGATGTTGAGTGAGCCACTCTAATATTATCCACATTTGGAAAACAAGTAGCTTTAAGATAGGAGAATCTATTGATATTGTTTCCCCACATTGCATGAAGCCTAACATTAGGATATTGCTTAATTATCTTTTCAATTTCAATAAGATTATTGTTGTGTAAAGTATTGTTTATTGTTGGATGAATACCTTTTGGATTTGTCGATCTTTGTGGATAAATGTTTAACATAATCCATCCAGTATACCCAAGCTTCACTGACATTGAAGCAACTTCTCTTAAAGTTGGATCTAATTTTGTAGGTGTTGCATAACTAGGATTAATACCAAAGACAATAAAGGGATTGTTTCCTGTTACGTCTCCGAGAACATATCTTTCTGCGTTTGATGTTGAATTAATATATATCCAGGACATAAGATAATTCCCCCTAATTCTTTAAATAGATTTCAGAAATAAACTCAATAAAGTATTGAGCTCCCCACTTTTGCACATTAGCGTGTCCACTTGGAGATTTTCTGTTTATTTTTTCAAAGTACTGTTCAAACTTATCTCGATATTCATCTAATGTAATTTCTTTATTAATCAGCTCGTTAAGTGAAAAACCACGATTCTGATTGATTGTATACATTACGTTTGAAGCCATAATGTCTGGTCTTGCAATGTTGGGATATTTCTTTTCCATCCATTCAACAAATCTTTCTTGGTACTTTTTCTTATTCTCACGAGTAATGTTAATTCTTTCCATATGATTAATTTTTCCCTTTTTTTATTAATGCTATGGCTACACTACTTAAACCTATTACTTTGACAACATCAATTACGCCACCAATTATTTGTTTTATTGTTTTTTCTTTATTTTTTGCTTTATATACAGTAATCTCGTACTCTCCCAATTCGCTAGCAGTCTTATTAAAGTCATCATAAATCTTTTCCTTCATTTCTTCAGAAACATTCTCTTCCGATTTATAACTTTCAATAAATTCTAAACGTTTATTAAACCCATCAATTATTTCTTTTGATTTCACTTGTTCTTCAATAGATAATTTTTTTATGTCTTCATTTATTGCGTTAGAAAATTTATCCATTAAACTAAAAAACTCACTGGTTGCTAAATTTAATATCTCGTTCTTTGCTGTTGAACTATTGTCTGCTACCTTTTTTTCATTTACACTAGTTATCTCCATGATAATCCCCTTCGCTTTTTTATAATTATACCAAAGTTATAATACAAATACGAGGTTATCTTGGAATTAAGTTGCCATCACTATCAAATTCTTTTCCTTTTGTAAATCTTTTGTGTTCTTTGTTGTGACAGTCTTTACAAAGAAGTTCTAAGTTATCTTGATTAATACTAACTGTTGGATCCTTTACATTATCAACTGTAAGCCTAATCTTATGATGAACTTCTTCACCAACTCTACCACATCGTTCACACTTACCATTTTGTTCTTGATACTTAATTTGTCTAGCGACTTGCCACACTGTGGATTTATAGAAGTTATGTAATATCTTAGGCTTCTTCATATAATTCTAGTAGTTCTTCTATTTTATGATCTACATCTTCCCAAGGAACATCTAAATCTTCTCTACCAAAATGACCATAAGTTGCTACTTGTTTGAACTTAACATTATCTAGTTTAAGTTCTTTTTTGATTTGACCCGGTCTAAAATCAAATACTTCATTCACTAATAGCGTAATTTCTCGATCTGATGTTACACCAGTATCAAAGGTATTAATTAAAATACTTGTTGGTTCTGCAACACCTATTGCATAGCTTAAACAGACTTCGCAGTGTGTCGCCAAACCTGCCCCTACAACGGCTTTTGCTACATATCTTGCATAATAAGCCGCACTGCGATCAACTTTGCTTACGTCCTTCCCTGAGAAGGCACCACCACCATGTCTAGAGCTACCACCATAAGTATCTACAATGATTTTTCTACCAGTTAATCCAGAGTCTGCTTTAGGTCCACCAAGTATAAATTCTCCAGTAGGATTAATGAGTATCTGTGTGCCATTTAATAAATCATGTCTTCCAATTGCTCTAAGAATTGCTTGTCTAATGATTTCTTCATAGACTTCTCTATAAACACCAGGCTTCGTTTGAGCTGATACAACAATAATTGGAATGTTTACTGGTTTTCCATCCTTGTAATCAACACTTACTTGGCATTTACCATCAGGACCAAAGATATGATTGTATTGTTCTTTTCTAGTTTTATCAATTTCTTTAGATATTTCATGAGCTAGCATAATTGGTAATGGCATAAACTCTTGTGTTTCATTACAAGCATAACCAAACATAATACCTTGGTCTCCTGCACCTTGTTCTTTATGCTCTGTTTTATTAACACCTAAAGCAATATCAGGTGATTGTTTACTTATCTGTTCTATGACTACAAAGTCTTCATCGTAGCCAATATCTTTTAATACGGTTTTAGCTATGGCTTTATAGTTTAATGACGCAGTTGTTGTTACCTCGCCAAAGATAAAAACTAGATTATCTTTAATGGCAGTTTCTACCGCTACTCTTGATTCTTTATCTTGTTCTAGTAATGCATCTAATATCGCATCACTAATTTGGTCACACACTTTATCAGGATGTCCTTGAAATACTGATTCACTTGTTATTCTTTGCATATATAATCTCCTTCACTTTTTAGTACAAAAAAAGGAGCTTTTAGCTCCCAAGGTTTGTTTTTGGTAAATAGGCTGCATACCTCGCATAATGATAGCCTTCGCTTTCTACGAGTATACCAAAGTCATGTTCATTTGATGTCACATAAATACAGTGGTAAACGCCATTGGTATCACAATACATCACATTTTTATTATCTTTAATAAAGTCGTAATCTCCAAGAGGATTGCCAATAAACTCATCAAAGTCCCTCTTACTTAAAATTACTTCTTTTTCAATCACAAACTCATCTTGTGGGATGAGTTCTTCGTATTCTGCTTTACGAATAAAATTCACTTTCATTTCTTAATCTCCCATGCTGTATAAACTGAACGATAACTACAATCCCATGTATCAAGTATGACTCCATCAATACATGTTGTAATATGTCCCGCCATTTTTAAGATAAAAGTTCCTTTTGGATGCAACTTTGTAAAGTCGCTACCTTTGATTCTTGGTTCACCTTTTATCGGTTTAAAGATAAGTCTTGGAAAACCTTTGAAATATTCATATAAGAACTTAGTATCTTTATAAGTATTGTAGCATAACTCACGCTTTTTTCTATTCAGTATTTTTCTTGTTTCTAGGTAGTCTGAGTTGGTCGCAGTTGTGATTGCTCTAACGACACAATCACTTGTTTTAAGTCCTTTAGGATGAGCATTGTATTCTTTATACATTGTCACTCCACCCTTCATTAAACCAATTGATAAGTTCTCTTGATTTTTCTGTTTCAAAGATTGGTTCTATGAAATCATTCTTTCTACCATACACTGTATATCTTTTTTCTTCTCTAAAGCAATTGATTGTTATGGTAAATAAGGTATCGCCTGACTCAATGTCTGCAATTCTGAAATCATCATATAATGGTCCCGCCAGTGGACAGTTATTTTTAAACCAAACATACATAGTTCCAAGATTAACTTTTCCACCTTCTTTTAATTGTTTTACAATGTTCCCCATGCGCTTTGTTTTATTCGCTAGGCTTTCATCTTTACAAAACCAATCATACCAACCTGCTTTGATCTGTGTTTGTAAATCTTTCGAATCGTATTCACCTTTGTTAAATGATTCGATCCATGTTCTTAAACTTTGTTCTTTACTCATAAGTCTATAGTCTCCTTATAATTTTTTGGTTACTATATATATCACTCTAAAGGCTCATAATAGCAAGCACTTTTTTTACTATAGTAAGATATTATTAAAAACCTCTAAAGAGCTTAATGGAGACTTCTTTCTATTTCTAATCAAATAGCATTCATCAACTGAATTGGTATGTTTAACATATCTTTTAACAATGACATCCACAAATCTTTCATCAAGTTCCATTAAACAGGATTTACGATAAAGTTGATCAGCTGCAATCATTGTAGATCCTGAACCACTAAATAGATCAAGGATCGTTTCATGACGTCTTGATGAGTTTGAGATTGCTTTTCCAACTAATTCTAATGGTTTCATGGTTGGATGTTCTTCATTCTTTCTTGGTTTGTTATATTCCCAGATGGTATCTTGAGAACGATCATCAACAAAGTAATGAGCTGCGCCTTCTTTCCATCCATATAGAATAGGTTCATGTCTCCAGTGATAATCTTGTCTTCCAAGCACCAAAGCATTCTTAACCCAGATTAAACATTCCGCCAACTTGAATCCGGCGTTCTTGAATGCATTTCTAAAGTTTAATCCTTCAGTATCTGCATGGCATACGTAGATAGCACCACCTGGTTTAATATTTTGAAACATGTTATTGAAAGCATCGTATAAAAAAAGATAGAAGTTATTATCTTCCATCTTATCGTTTTTGATTTTGCCTGCAGTTCCTTCGTAATCCACATTATAAGGTGGATCAGTAAAAATCATATCAACTTGTTTTCCATCAACTAACTTAGCAACATCTACTTCGCTTGTTGAATCTCCACACATGACTCTATGTTCACCAAGTTCATAGATATCACCAGTTTGTGAAAAAGGCGTTTCAGGGATTTCTTGATCAATATCGAAATCATCATCAGTTGCATTATCTGGAACGAGTGATTCCATTTCTTCAAAACCAAATTGAAGCATATCCATATCGATATCAAATAACTCTGACTCAAGTTTAGTAAAGTCCCATGTCGCAAGTTCAGCTGTTTTATTATCAGCTAATCTAAATGCTTTAATTTGATCATCTGATAAGTCATCAGCAATAATACATGGCACCTCTTCTAAATCAAGCGAAATTGCCGCTTTAAGCCTTGTGTGTCCAGCAATGATAACATGATCGGATGTGATCACAATAGGCACCTTAAAGCCAAATGCTTTGATACTGTTGGCTACTGCTTCTATAGCTTCCTCATTATTTCTCGGATTGTTTTCGTATTCGTTTAATTGGGTTACTTTCTTCATGACTATTTTCATTCGACCAAACCTCCTCACCTTTTTCTAAGCGTTTATTCATCAGTTCTATTTCTTCTTTTTTATCGTTGTATTCAAGTCCAAACTTAATAATCAGTAAATACTTAATAGCTGAAATCTCAGGTAAGGATTTCTTTTTGTATTTGGTAATTCTTTTCTTAGTTCCTGTTTTGGTTTCTTCTATGATGGTTTGTGTCTCTTCATAATCAAAACCGACAGCTCTTTGATACATTGAATCCAGTAACGTTTGTTTTAACTCTTCATCACCATACTGAAAAGCCTTATCTAGTTTGGGATGTGCTTTTCGTAACTTGATTAATGTTTTTTCAGTAACACCTAAATATTGAGCAATCTGTTTTTGAGTTGCTCTTTTAGAAATCATCTCAGATATTGCTTTTAATTTTGTTTCTAAATTCCCTGATTCTTTCCAGCGCTCGTAAGTATCAAGCATTTTTCCTTTCATAAAATCACTCCAACTGTTAATTATTAAACATAAGATTCACAGTTGGAATACTACAAGTATCTCTGCAAAAACAAAAAAAGAACCCATATTTAAATGAATTCTTCTTGCTTCTAGGCTGGTCATATAGCCAGTATTCCATATCTATATAAACTTTTCTCAGTTTAATCCTATCACACCCTTGACAGTTTCACAATTTGTCATAGTTGTTCAACCTTGTCTTTTTCTGAAAGCGCAATTTGTGACAACGCTTTTTCATGCCAACGTCTTACTGTTGAAGATGAGTATACCAGATTTTTTGCAATGTTATCCCAACTCAACCAATCAATATATCGGTAGATGAGTAATCTTTTACACTTTGAATCATCAAGCCTATTAATGACACCAATAATCTCACCCTTAATAATTGGGAGCTTTCTTTTCATTAGTGTAATTTTTTGCTCATTTTCTAATGTTTTTTGTATCCATTTTTCAAATGGTGCTTTTAAACTTTTCGTTCCATCAACACGTAACTGATCAAAACTAATTCCAGGAATTGAGTTGGCTAATCTTATAAACTCTTCTATTTCCTTTTCCAAAAGTTTAATCTTTTCTTTTGTGTTGTGGTATCTACTTAGATAATCTTTTACTTGCATCGTTTTTCTCCTCGATTGCTCTTAAATGTAATTTTTAGTCGTTTTTCTTCTAAGCAATTAAAAACTGTAATTGTTTACCAGTATGGATCTATGTTTTTATAGATATCAGTCATTAATCACTTTTTATACTTAAGTTTTATAAATTTCCTTAAAATCATGTTTTCTCATGAAAATGCTTATTCATCATAATGCACTATGACATATGCTTTCGTATAGTTATTACTATGAAATATCTTTGTTATCGCTGATGTTCACATCTATTAGTGACACCACATTTATGAATTAATCAATGATTTAAATAGTTCTTCTATCGATATATTGTTAGGTTCTTTTGTTAATCGCTCTAAATTTTTTGTAATTGAAGTTTCAAAAAACTTATAGCGGTCATCAATCTTCGTATTTGATCTTGATGCATAATTACACAAGTATCTAACTGCCTGATATAATGTATCGCCATCATAACGATGTAACAAATCTTCAAAGAGTTCATTATACTTATAAATATCTAAAGAGTATTCATTAATATATCGATATTCTATTAAACAACTCGTCAAGTAATGCTTCTTAGGCGCATGTTCATTGATGTCTTTGATTCTTCTTTCTTGTATTTTTTGTTTTTTAGGTTTTTTCTTTTGTTCCTTTTTTACTTCTTCAACAATTTCATTTGAACTTTCCTCTTCATCTAGCAACCAATACTTTGACAAATCTTGATTTTTACGACTTCTTGTTGCTACTAAAAATCGTTTTTGAATACCTTTAGAAGTCACAATGTTTTGATGCAATAAATCCTTGTCTATCAAATCAATATAAGCTAAATACAAAATAATTTCTTGTAGTTTATTTTTTCCATTGATGTACTTACCGCCTATCCCATTAAGCAAGATATAAGCCAAGTCACTCGTTGATGCCTCAAGATAATAGCCATTCATAAATACATTGGTAAGTATTAGATAATAAGACATAAATCCAAGCGGTCCATAACGATGGATTAATTTTATAATTTTTGCATCATTGAAGATATTGACATCTAAATTGAAAAAATCTAATCCCAGACTACTTTTTGACATAACGTGGATACTCCACTTCTGAAAGTTGTTTTAAGAAATCATCAATATGTTTTTTTGAAAAACGCCATTTATTGGCAATTTTGATGCCTCTTAATTTTCCTATTTTAATATAGGTGTAAATCGTTCTTTGTGTAACACGTAAATTGGTTGCCACTTCACTCACTGTATAATGCGTGATATCTTCTTTCATCATTTGTTTTCCTCCTCCTCTTCATCAAAAAGATAATTATTAATACGAAACTCTGAATCATCGTTAATGCGATTTATATTGTGTGCATAAATTAATGTCGTTTCGATATTTTTGTGTCGCAGCAATTGTTGAGTAGATTCTAAAGTGCCACCTGCTTGTAGATTTAAATACGCAGTTGTATGTCTTAATGAATGAGGTGTATGTTTTGTATTATAAATACCTGCTTTTTTCATTAAAACAGTGATGGCTCTTCTAAGTGTGTTTGATGATAACTGTTGGCAGCTAGATGTTTCCCCATGAGTCACAAATAAATACCTAGAATTATCTTTTCTACGGTTTAAATAATCATTTAATGCATCAGTCACTTCTTGAGATAATTTTACAAAAGTATCTGCACCATCTTTTCCTTTCCCATGGACATATAAAATTGAGAAATTAAATAGTTTTGATATATCTGTCTTCATTGCTCTTACAACTTCTATGGATCTAATACCTGTAATAATCATTAATAGAATGATTGCATAATTACGATAACCAGTAATATCAGTTTTATTTTGTTTAGCTATTTCAATCAGTTTGATGGCTTCTTCTTTATTTAAGGGTTCTTTCTTATAATTACGATCAATCTTTGCGCCTTTTATTTGTTCTGCAATATTAAACTGATAGATTTCTTCAAATTCTAATTGTCTTTGATTTACTTTTAACCATTGATAAAAGTTACGTATCACTACGATTTGTTTTTGAATGGTATTTGCTCTTAACCCTTCTTCCCACATTTGCTCTCTATAATTAATAATGTCAGAGCGCTTAGCGTATTGGATGTTATGTCTTTTTAAATATTTTACATAACGGAATAACAATGCCTTATAGCTACTTACACTATTTTTCTTAATATCTAGATTTTCACAAAACAGTTCAATTAAAGGTTCTAAAGGGTGTTCTTTAATCATATGATTGTTCCTTTAGATATTGCTCTTCTAGATCATAAAGTTCATTGAGGTTTATCTGGAGTAAGGTTGCTAATTTATACGCTGTTTTTAAAGATAGTCTTTGTCCTTTTGTCCCTTTTTCAATCCTTTCATAGTACGATTTACTTATTTCAATCATTTCTGAGACTTGGAACATTGTGTAACGGTTTTTCTTTCTAAAATTATATAGATATTTTCTTTGGGTGGAACCAAAGTGAACACCTTTTATCTTTTTTTTATCCATTTATCTTTTACTTCACTTTCCTTTACTTTATAGATTTTTAGTTTCAAAATCGGCCAATTTTGATGTTTAAAATAAACACAAAAAGTTGATTTTCATCAACTCGATCTAAAAGATTGGGAATTTTGTACGCCATATCAAACTTATTGTTGATGATATCTAAACACCATCAAACACAACTTTGAACACAGTATGTGACATTTCACACACGGGACGTTAATTTGGCGAAAATCGTCTTGGTGAAATATCGAAGTATTTTTATAAGTTTGAGTGGATCTCTCCAATCACTTCGCTCGAGTAAATCTCTTTGCATAAATTATTCTATCAATACAGATTTATTTTTTTCTGAGAAAAGTTTTTTTCTGAAATCATCGCACATATGACAACTTTAAATTTCCCTTAATACACAGCTGTAATTTAATAATTTTCATTACTAAATGTATGCGTTTCATAAGGATAACATATTCTAATTACAACAGTTTTGAAACGCAAGAAATTATGGTTTTTTTATAGTTAATAGTGTTTTTCAATACAAACGTAATGATTATTAAATTTTCCATGACAAAAAATCATATAAAACAGCATATTTTAATGTATAATATTTTTGTGTTTGCTATTTTAAGGAGGGAAAAAATATGAAAAATAAAAATTCAAAAATAGGTAGAGTAATGAGAGAAAGAGCAGGGTATACACAATGTCACCTAGCGACATTACTAGACAAAAAATTTAGTGTTTCATCAATCAGAAATTATGAGAATGGTGACCGAGATGCTCCCGTTTCATACTTATTAGCTTTATCCAAATTATATCGCTGTACATTAAATGATTTAATTGATGAGGAGAAAACGTTTTATATGTTTTCGAACATAGATATGCTTAATTACTCTTATGTAAATCACATATCAAATATTGAAAAACCTGTTGTAAAAGTTGCTTATAGTTATGATCGCAATATTCATACTGATAAATACACTTATTTATATTATCTACTTACAGCAGATGATGAAACATTAAATCTTCCATCAGGAACTCGTTTACTTGTACAAATGAAAGGCAAAGAAATGATTGATGTGAACTACAAAGAAAGAATGTATTTAATTTCTGCAGATAAACAAAATCATCCAGATTTTAATTATGAAAAGCCATTTCAAATCGATTCAAACTCTAAAACGACTGAAACAAAACAATTTTTTACTAGAGCAAGACTTGTTAAAGATATATCAAATAAGACAGTGATGTATTATGATGGTGAAATCATCCGTCACATGAGCTATAGAAATTTCAAAAGTATGATTGATGGGGTTGTCTACAAATATGTTTTTGATGAAAATATTGATGAATTTGCATTAATGCAGCCTAAAGACGGTTTTATTCTTCAATAAGCTGTGCTATACTATCAGTGGTGAAAATCGAAAACGGGACATGTTCTCTCTTATTGAGAGGACATATCTCGTTTTTTTTGTATTTATCGAATTTAGTCCCTTTAGATAAGACTATAGACTTGATAAATAACTTGTTAGAGGTAATATACACAGTAACAAAAAGGAGGTTTTCACCAATGAACACATATGTAGAAATCATTGAACCAAAAATTCAGTACAAAGATGAAAAAACAAATGAAATTAATGTTAAAAGGAAAGTTGCAGCTTACGCTCGTGTATCAACTGATGAAACTGATCAATTAAACAGTTATCAAGTTCAAATTAAAGAGTTTACAGAGCGTATCAAAAGCAATCCTGAATGGGAATTTGCTGGCATGTTTTCTGACGAAGGCATAACAGGAACTAACATGAAAAAGCGAATTGGAATGCAAAAAATGTTAGAATCCGCAAGAAATGGTGAGATTGATATGATCATCACTAAATCTATTTCACGTTTCGCTAGAAACACTGTAGATATGCTAACAGTTATCAAAGAAATGCGAGAAATCAAGGTTGAGATTTATTTTGAAAAAGAAAACATCAGTAGTGCAGATCCAAAGATTGATTTTATTTTAACGATCATGTCTTCTATTGCTCAGGAAGAATCTAGAAACATCAGCGAAAATACCAAATGGGGATTTCGCAAACGATTTTCTCAAGGACAATTACTGATGAATACAACCAACTTCTTAGGCTATGATAAAGATGAAGAAGGACAATTA
>Ga0334890_1002420_pt1 | contig 21570 bp, 16 predicted proteins | sample GraSluR1_MG_3_FD_207220 | JGI IMG/M metagenome (GOLD analysis project Ga0334890, IMG submission 207220) | Sludge microbial communities from methane-producing bioreactor in Wageningen University, Netherlands - Granular Sludge_31_08-R1 | ecosystem: Engineered > Bioreactor > Anaerobic >... | reverse complement strand
TTAAGAAACAAAAAGAACTTATTTTGTTTCCTTTAGGAAACAATTAAAAACTTATCGTGTATATATTTATTATGCAATCAATGAAAAATGAAATTAAAAAGATAATTTTAGAATTTCAACAAAATGGAATCCCTGACTTTATTTCTAGGGAAACAAAAATCTCCTCATTATTAAAAACAGGTATGGCACTTATTATTACTGGTCCCCGTAGAGCGGGAAAATCATATTTAATGTTTCAATTGATGAAAGAAACAAAACTTCCTATGGAACAGATCGTATATATAAATTTTGAAGATAATAGATTGGCAGAATTTAATTATAAAAATTTTGAAGATATTATAGATGCATATAAAGAATTATCAGAGTTAAAACCTGTTTTCTTCTTAGATGAAATCCATATCATTGATAAATGGTGGCTTTTTATAAGACGTCTTGTAGATCAAAAATATGTTGTTTGTATAACCGGCTCAAATGCAAAATTATTAAGTAAAGAATATGCAACACATCTTGCTGGAAGAGGAATTGAACATTTACAATTACCTCTTACATTTACAGAATATTTAAAATTTAAGAAGATTAAAAAACCAGATAAAAATATTCTTTTTTCTAATAAAAGATTTGAAATTAATAATTTATTTAAAGATTATTTAATATATGGTGGTTTTCCTTCAGTTGTACTGTCAGAAGAAAACCAAAAAAAAATACTTAACAGTTATTTTAATACAGTTGTATATAGAGATATTATTACCAGATACAACATAACTGATGAAGGAGCATTTAATATTTTTTTAAAAAAACTTGCAGAAAATATTGGTAATCCATTTAAATATGCGGGTATTGAAAGACTTATGCATCAGGTAGGATTAGATATAACCCGTAAAACATTGATAAATTATTCACAATATGCAAATAATGCATTTTTTATATTCAAATCTATAGATATTCGTTCATCAGTTAAAAGAAGAGAAATGGAAAGAAAAATTTATCTAGTAGATAATGGATATCTCCATTTATTCTATTCAGATAATGATTTAGGTAAACCATTAGAAAATGCGGTGGCTATCTGGATTTATAACCATTATAAAGAATTAAATTATTTCAGAGAAAATGAAGAAATTGATTTTATTCTTCCAAATGGTATACCTATTCAAGTGTGTTGCGATACAACAAACGAAAGAGAAATAAAGTCTCTATTAAAATATATGGAGTATAGTAAGCAAAAAAAAGGATATATAATAACTCTAGATGAAGATAAAATTATTAAAGAAAATAATATTGAGATCCACATACTTCCAGCATATTATGCATTTCTATATCCTGAAAATATATTAAAATAATTATGCAATCAAATACAATTGAACCTTTCACTAAAAATAGGTTTAGTTAACTTTCATTAATTTAAATTAAACATAGTTTCCTTTTTGAGAAAGAAACTTTTAATAAATAATCTCCTTTTAAAAAACTTCGATATTAAATATAAATAAATTAATCTTCGTGTTTTGGGCAGTAAAATTTATACCCGCAATTTCTACAAGGCCAATCATCTATAGTAGGTGTAAACGTATGTTCATAATCGTTAACTATATTTTTAGCGCAATCAATTAGCGCAGTTCTAATGTCATTAATATTAAATCCGTTAGTTGCGCCTTCAAATGATACTTCTCCATTATCATCTATAATCCCAGTAATTGGTTTATCAAGTCCAAGCATTTCTAATGTAATTTTCTTAGGTTTATATCCCATTTCAGTTAAAGCAACTGCATAAAATCCTAACTGCCATGCACGTTGTGTAGAAGTAGGTGCAACGCCTGTTTTATAATCAACTATTTCAACCTCTTTTTTATCTAAATTTAAAAAATCTATTCTATCTGCTTTTCCATAAAATCTGAAACCTTCTAATTCAAATGAGAGTTCAACTTCAACTTTAGAATTCTCGTCATATTTATCTTTATTTCTTTCCCAAAAAATTGTTAACATATCTTTAACTTCATTTATATCAATTTCTTTCCAATTTGGCTCTTTACTCATATCTTCGGCAATACTAAAAAACTCTTCTTTAGTTCTTACATTTCTATCAACACCTTTTTCAAGAACTTCATGCACAAAAGAACCTACTGATGCTCTATTAAAATCAAATCCTCCTCTTTCAGGCATATGAAATAACTTACTAAATTCATATTTTTTAGGACATTCTAAATATGTCATTGTAGCTGTAGGACTAAACGTAAATGAAGAAGGAGTAAATTTAAGTCCTGAAGAACAGGTTTCACACATTTTAAGCTGTTCTTTCATCTCATCTTTATCAATTAATGTATTTAAATCAACTGATAAATCAATTATTCTGCCTTCTCTCATTGTATAATAATTCGCAAGTCTAGACATTAATGAATCTAAATTCTCACTATCTAATGCTTTAATAAATTGGTCTTTTAATTTATATTTAAACTGTTCGTATTCAGACACTGGAGCTAAGAAAGTATATCTTTCTTCTTCATCAACAGTAAATTCAATATCATTATTTTCCAAATAATTCATTTCATCTAAAAATATAGATTGTTGTGTTGAGTCTTCATCATTATTATAAGATCTAGCATATGTTAAAACTAATTCTTCTTTAGTTCTTGTTAATGCAACATAACATAATCTTCTTTCTTCTAATAATAAACTATCTTTTTCATATTCTTTAATAGCTTTTTCAATATCAACATCTCCTAATGTATTAATATATTCTTTAATTGCTGGATTAAGAACTTTAGGTATTAAAGGTTCTTTATATGTTCTTTCAACAGGAAATCTTTTGTATGCAAGATTAGTAAAAATTACTTTCTTAAATTGTAAACCCTTAGTTGCGTGAATAGTCATTAATCTAACTGCATCAATATCCTTAACTTTTGATGCAGGAATACTAACATTTAACTTATCTAAAATTTCAATATAATGTATAAAAGAACTTAATTTTTTAGAATGTGTGTTATAATAATTCTCGGCTATATCATAAAACTGTTTAAGATTCATTAATGCTTCAGTATTTTTAATATTTCTTTCATGTGAAAAAGCACGGCTTAATCCTGTAAATTCATATATATCTAAAATAATTTCTGGAAAAGGTTTATCTGATGAATCATTAACTTTTTGTAATCCATCAACAACTCGTTTAACAATTTTTTTACCTTCCTCAGATAACTCAAGATTAGTTAAATTATAGAGCATTGTATAATCTACAGATTCATCTCTTTTTTTCTTCAAATACCTCCCTATTTTTATACTATCTTTAGGAGATAAATTATTTTTTTTAGTAAATAAACTCCACCATGACTGTTCTCCAGTACCTGTTCGTTCAATTAAATTATTAAGTATTGATAAATAAGCAACAACTGTTTTTATTTCAGATTTTTCCATCATATCTGTTTGTCCTACTGAGACAAACAAAATATTTCTTGCTTCTAATGCTTTTTTCATAAGCTTTGCTTGTTTGTGTGTTCTGCATAATACACAAATTTCTTTTAATGGAGTTCCTTTTTTAATTTCTTCTTCTACTAATTCTGCAACCTTACATGCTTCTTCATCTTTATTTTTTAATTCAATTACTTTTACTTTTTCTCCTTCTTTTTCTTGAGCGTTTTCAATTAAAAAACAAGTATCTGTATCATCAAAATTATTTTTAATTAATGTATGTGCTGTCCTAAGAACAGTATTGGGAGATCTATGACTTTTATTTAATTTAAAAATATTAGTTGTTTCTAAATTAAATTCTTGTTTAAAATGTTTAAAATTATCCATATATGCTCCTCTAAATGCATATATAGATTGATTAGGATCACCAACAACTGTTATATTCCCATGATCTTTTGCTAAAAAAGAAATTAATTCAAATTGAAGTTTATTTGTATCTTGAAATTCATCAATTAGAATATATTTATATTTTTTTGCGACTTCTTCAGCACCAAAAGTTCTAAATAATGAAACAACATTTGAATTAAGATCAGAATAATCCAAATAATTTTTTTCTTTTTTCATATCTACATATCTTTTCCAAGCAGAAACAAAATTTGAATATTTTTCATATTCATTATAATTATCTAAATATTTTTTTATCTCTCGTTTTCTATCTCTTAATATTTTTCTCTGTTCTTTTGTATCTGAAGGTTCTAGGTGAAGTAATTTTATTTCAACATTAAGTTCTCTAATATATTCTTCTAAATTTCCTATGTCTTTGAACTCCTTACCAATTTCTTCAGTATACTTTTCTATATCTTCTAAAGAAATACCAAAATCTTTTGCTGTTGAAATTGAAGATTCATATAAATCTGCATTATATGCAGATACATCTAAATCTTTATGTAAAAATACTTTTGCGTCATCAGGTAATAGAATCTCAAAACCTGAATTTATCCCTATTTTATCCCCAAATTCTTTAAGAACATCTGCTGAAAATCCATGAAAGGTTCTAATAGTAATATTTGTTCTTTGTTTTAATTCTTTTTCAACTTCTTCTTTTAGATTATTTGTAGCTTCATTTGAAAATGTAAGACATAAAATTTCAGATGGATCATAAATATTATTTTTAATCAAATGTGCTATTTTTTTAGTTAAAGTAAAGGTTTTTCCTGTTCCTGGACCTGCAATTATTAAACAAGGTCCTTTTGTTTCTTCAACAGCTTTTTTTTGTTCAACATTTAACTCTTTTTTAATATCCATAATATAAATATATTTAATATGTTTTTAAACCCTTCTTAAGAGTACATTTCCGGATGAGATAATTAATTACTCCAAGTATCTGAAATTTCATCATATCCCATACTAAAATAATTTTCTCCTTCATCTAAATTTACATAACAATGTAAAAGCTTCTTACCATCCATCATATGAGTATACTGATTATGTTGTGACATTTCTCCTGTATCTTTACAAACATTTGTTTCTAACATAAATGATACATGGTCTCTGTTATCATAATGCTGTTTTAATGTATTATAATAATTAAAAGCTAAATTTCCATCTGTTGTTCTTAAAGTTAACTTATACATATAATCTTCCCAGGTTTTACTTGATGGATTAACAAAACTTAAGGTAGGCAAATTACATCAAAATAATGTTTTCCTTCATCTACATTTTGAGTTAAATATAAATATTTTACATTTGCATTTGAGGTCCAAAAACTTGCTTTAAAATCAGTTCTTGCTAATGCCACTTCTTGTTCATTCATTATTGAATCCTCCATGGGTGGAATTCCTTCTTCAAATATCTCTTCATGAAATTCTTCATTCATTTCCTCTTCAAAAATTTCTTCATCAGATTCAGCATAAATCATATCTTCTGGATATATTTCTTCTAATACATCATAATAACTAAATAATTCTGAAAATACAAACGAAGAAAATATAAATAATATTAAAATCATAATAAAACTGATATAAATCTTATTTAAATTCATTAAATCTCCCCCTATTTAATTTTAATTTAATAAATAACAAACCAAAACTTTTTATTTGTTCTGTGCTTATTTTAACTGGTGATATATTGGCAGAAGAAGAAAATTTGCGCAAAAGACCAAGTTCTTCATTAGGTGGAACTACTATCGAGCCTTATGAAGAAAAAAAAGAATTTCCTAAAGGAAAACCTCCTGCATATCCATATGAAGAAAAAACTGAAGAAAAAATAGAAAAAATAAAAAAGAAAATAGAAAAAATAAAGGAAAAACCAAAGCCGCACCAAATTCATGAAAAACACGAAAAAAAATTTACAACTAATATTTTACCTATCTTAGCAATCATCTTATCATTAATAGCAATATCTTTAGTATTAACCCAAGGAATAGACAAAAACGAATTAAAGGGAATTGCAAGCGACTTAAGAGCATTAAATAATAAACAAATTTCAATTAATATACCAATTGAATCAAATTTAACTTTTAATGATATACCCTCAAATCAATTATTTAATGGAAAACAAATAATTCCAGTATATTTTGAAATACCTATAACACAAACAATGAAAGGAAAAGATATAAGGACGGGTATATTAATGGAAGTTGAAATAAATGATAATATACTAGTACAAGGAGACATCACTATTGATTTAACAAATTCAAATGTATCTTTACAGTTAAACAAACCTGCAAAAGCAGTTGGAGAAACAACTTCAATAATACTTGTCAGAGACGTTTATGGAAATGAAATTTCTTCAATTGCTGAAAGATTAGATAGATTATCAGAATAAATAATCTGATACTCAAAAATATTTACTATCTCTCCTTTATCTACTAATAAAGTTAATTTAACTTGTATACTTTCATTAAGTTCGTGTAATTTAGAAGACTGCACTACAAAATCCATAGGGATATATATCCCTTCTTGTTTAGAAGGTAAAAGTAATACATTCACTGTTTGACTTGTTTTTATTGAATACTCATATCCTTCCAATTCATTGATAATCTCTTCATACTCTTCTTTTGGATTAATTAATTCAAAAACCGCAGAAGAATCAATAAAAGATACATTATATTTGTCTTCCAAAACTCCTTGTTTTTCAACATCTTCTAAATTTAAAGTTAGTTTAGTATTTTTGATTTGTTTAACCTCTGCATCTAGCGTGATTTCTGTTAAATGGGGAGCTAATTCAAAACCTACTAACTGAATAATTTTTTCGTATTGAACATACGCTGCAAATTCAATTGTAATGTTATCTCCGATATTGTATATTGGTGCAGTTTTAATTACTACATATACATCTTCTGCTTCTACTTCTCCAATTTTTTCAGGGAATTTAAGATTTACTCCAGTAATTACTGAATATCCATTTTCAATAAGAAGGTCAGAAACATTTTTTGTATATTGGCTACTTTTTAGATTGAATATTGTTTCATTATTACTAATATATGTTTCAGAATCTAACCAATCATTATCTTTTAATTGTTCTTTAATTTGTTTTAATTCACCAATATTTCCAGAAACTGTTATTGAACTTGAATAACTCGAAACAGTGACTTGTGTTTCACCTTGAATTACATATATTTCTTTTGAAACTTCTTTTTTTGGAGTACTGCTTTCTCTAATACCTTGTAAAAAAGGCATTGCAATCATTTGTAAAACAAAAATTCCAATTATTGCTAATACTGCTATCTTTAATAATAATTTTTTATCCATACATATATTCACCTTAAAAACTTAATGTTTTAATATATAATAAAATACTTTTAAATATCTATAGGAGGTTTTAAAATGGATGAAAAAGACATCATACAAATAACGTATACAACAAAAGATGCGGATACAAAAGAGATAATAGAAGATAGAAAGGAACCCTTATTATTACAATTAAAAAATAGTAATTTACCGGATAAAGTTAAAGATACATTAAAAAACATGAAACAAGGAGAAGACAAAGAAGTTTTTGCTGAAAAACCATTTGGAGAAAGACAAAAAGATTTAATCAATGTAGTTTCATTAAAACAATTTACATCTAATAAAATTAATCCGTTTCCTGGCTTAATTGTTGATTTAGACGGTCATAGAGCATTAGTTAAAGCAGTTAGTGGCGGAAGAGTAGTTGTTGATTTTAATCATCTATTGGCTGGTAAAAATCTATTATATAATCTAAACGTACTTAAAGTTATAGAAAAAGATAAAGAAAAAATAGAAGCATTAGTTGAATCTCAAGATATGAAAGGAGAAATTGACATTAAAGAAAAAAAAGGTACTATTAAATTGACTGATAAAGGAGATGTAAAAACAGCTACCCAACGAAAAAATGCATTGTTTATTGCACTTAAACAATTCTTACCAGAATTAGAAATCAAATTAGAGTAGGTACATATGTTTGATATTGAAAACGTAAATAATACTAATTACTTGTCTCTAATAAAAACAATGCAAGAAAAAGATAAGATTATTTTAGAAAAATCAAAAGAGGATGAAGATTCTCTTTTATTTTCTTCTTTTGAAAATGGGTTTGAATCTATAGATTATATACTACTTGAACCAAGAACTGCATTTGCAACACCTGTAAAATATTTTCAAAATTTATATATAAATACTGAAAAATGGCCATTTATATGGAGACATAATTCAACAAGAGCAATTGGATTTAAAAAGTCTAATATTTTTTTAATTTCAAAACACATGTATGCAGATGAAAGTGGTTTTTCACATTATTTATTTTTAAAATTTAGTAAAGATGAAATAAAAGTACAAAAAGATTTAAATTTAAGTTTAAGTTTTGACGGAGATAAAGAAGTTTTTGATCTAAAAACAGGAGAAACTAAAAAAATTTATATACAATTTAATTTTATCCAAAAACCATTTCATAAAACTCAAAAACAAAGAGCACAACATACTGCCATGTATAAAAATGCTTATAGGGGGGGAAACATAACCCAAGCTGCTTCTAAATTTGAGGACTATATAGTAACTGTCCCTCATTTTTCACCTCATCCATATTTATTATTAAATGGGTTTGAAAAATTAGGGTTTGAAAAACGCTCTGATATGCAAAAAGCTGTTTTTGATTATTTATTAACAAAATTATAAATCCAAGGGACAGATTTATAAATAAATTCCTTGTAATTAAAACATATGGTAGAAGAAGAGCTTAAGAACAAAGGAACACCTGATGCAAAAAATTATTATCACAAAGGAAACGTTTATTTTGAAAAAGGGAATTATGAAAAAGCTATTGAAAATTATAATATGGCCATAATTCTAAACCCTAATTTTTCAGAAGCATATTTTTCAAGAGGGCTAGCATATTATAATTTAAAAGACTTCACTAAATCTGCAAGAGATTATACTAAATCTATGGAACTAGACCCTAATAATCCTGTTATATACAATAACAGAGGAGATGCATATTACAGAAAACAAGAATTTGATAAAGCAATAAAAGATTATGATAAAGCACTTTCATTAAATCCAAGATATTTAAAAGCATACTACAATAGAGGATTAGCATATGCATGTAAACAAAATTATGAAACAGCTATTGAAGATTTTAATAAAGTAATAGAATTAAATCCAAACTTTGCAGAAGCATATCATGTACGAGGATTAGCATATGATTATATGAATCAAATGGATAAAGCTATGCAAGATTATGATAAAGCAATAGAATTAAACCCCAATTTTACTGAAGCTAAACAACACAGAGAATTAGCAAAAAGTAAAGCAGAAGGAGGAGAATATGAAACTTCCTCAATTGGAGGAGGAGAAAAAGGAAAAGGAGTAAATGCAGCTAAATTATTAGAAAAACCTAACATGTCTTTTGATGATGTTGCGGGCATGAAACAATTAAAAGAAACAATTAGAGAAAATATTGTTTATCCTATGATGAAACCTGACTTAGCTAGAAAATATGGTAGGCTAGGGGGCGGGGGATTAATGCTTTATGGCCCTCCAGGTTGTGGTAAAACATTTATATTAAAAGCAGCAGCAGGAGAATGTAAAGCATCATTTATGAATGTAAAATTATCAGATGTTTTAGACCAATATGTTGGGGGAACTGAAAAAAATATACATAATATTTTTGAAATGGCAAGAAAAAATGCACCTTGTATCTTGTTTGTAGATGAAATAGATGCACTAGGAGGAAGAAGAGATAAAATGGGAGAAAGCGGCCAATATATGAAAGCAGCTGTTAATCAATTATTATATGAAATGGATGGAGTAGAAGCAAATAATGAGGATGTACTTGTAATAGGAGCAACAAACGCACCTTGGGATGTTGATCCTGCATTAAGAAGATCTGGAAGATTAGGTAAAACTATTTATGTAGGTGAACCAGACTTTACTTCTAGAAAAGCAATATTAAAAATTCATGCAAAAAAAAGACCATTGGGTAGGGCAGTTGGTTGGAATAGATTAGCAATAGCAACTTGTGGATATGCATCTGCAGATTTAAAGGCAATTGTTGATGATGCATGTGCAATTCCTTGGAGAGAAGCTTTCCATAAAGGAAATGAAAGAAATGTAGGAATGAACGATTTCTTAAAAGCAGTAAAAAAGAAAAAATCTTCTCTACCCCCTTGGTATGCACAAGCAAATAAACAGATTGGACAACAAGAAGAAAAAACAATTGTAGATGGAAAAGAACATTTGAAGATAACAGAAAGTAAGATGGGACCTGCAGAAAAAGCGGCATTTAAAGAATTATTAGATGTTATAAAAAAGAATAATAAGTGGTACTACAAAATATATCGGTGGATAGTAAAATACTTTGGATTATATTTCCCCATTCCAATATAGGAGAGATCAAATGACATTTAAAAATATAATACTCACAATCTTTCTCTTAATTCTATTTATCCCAATACATTATGCATTATTAAATATTCCCGTCAATCAAATAGATGAAAGTTTAAATGCATCTGTATTAATTAAAGAAAAAGAATTTACTAAACCAATAGAAGAAATAACAATATTAGCAACTATTGAAAATCCAGTAAATAAACGATTTGTTTTATATTTATTAAAAAAAGAAGATATTGAATATAAACCTATCCAAACAATGGGAATTGCCGAACCTTATTCTATAATTAATTTAAATATAACTATTAAAACCGAATATTTGGGAACTCCTTATAAAAATAATACTTATGCTTTAGTACTATCAGACGAAGCAGGAATAATTAAAGGAAAAACTTTTTTATTACAAGAAGACTGGTCAAAATATGAATCAAATACTGCAGAAACAATTGCAAAAGCGCATATACTTTTAGTCCCTGCAATATCTTTAATTTCAATATTAATTCTAATGATATTAATAGAATCTGCATTTCATAGACATATTAAAGGACTATTAGTTAATGAATATACCTTAAATTCATTATTTTTTCCAAAATTAAAAGATAGACCTTATGAAGAAAAAATAGCAAGTATAATGATGAATCCAATATTTTGGATTTTTGAACTATTATTAGTAGGAGTATTATTTTATTTTATATTTAATTCCATAAATAATAAATTAAGTTTTGATATTACGGCACAATTATTTGCAATATCTGGTTTATCTGCGTTTTTATTTCCCTTAATCTACTTAGGATTGGTTTGGTTTTTAGAAATGAAACCTTTGAGATTTTTATGGTCATTATTTCTTTTTGGTTCAGTATCTGCATTATTTGCATTTATTTTGAATACTCTCATAGGAGAATTTATATTATCTACTTTCTTTTCAACATTAGCAAGTGGTTCTTTAATTTTAGTAAGTGCTGCTTTAATCGCACCAATAATTGAAGAATCTGTAAAAGGATTAGGATTATTAGTAATGTCAGGACACCATGAATATGATGATATACTTGCTGGTTTATTCTTTGGTTTTGCAATAGGAGTCGGATTCTCATTTGTTGAAAACTGGTTTTATTTTGCATCAAAGACTAATCCTTTTGAAATAGGATTTTTAGCATGGATTCAATTAATTATATATAGATCCTTCTTTAATTCATTAGCACACGGTGCAATAACTGGAACGGGGGGTGCAATAATTGGATATTTAAAATCTTACACTCCTGCCAGAAAGTATATACGACTAGGATTTTTAGCTGCTTTATTAATAGCTATACCCTTACATTCATTATTTAATATTACTGCATTATTAGATGGAAATATAAAATCAATTGATTTATCTTTAGGATTACCTTTTGTGTTTAATCCATTATTCGTTGTTTTTTTAACAATAATATTTGTTTGTATTTATTTTATAGGAACAAGTAATAGATTAAAAAGTATGGTGAATTCAAGATGAAATTTGAAGAATTAAAAAATAAAAAAATACTTATTACATTTCATATTAATAGCGATATTGATGCTGTTGCTTCTGCTTGCATTTTACAAAATATTTTAGGTAATAATATTACATTATCCAATTATGGAAGGATGGATCATGATGCAAAAAAGTTAATTGAATTTTATAATAAAAAAATTGAAAAATGGGAAAACATTAATTTATTAGAATTCGAATATCTAATAGCAGTAGATGGACAAAATTATGGGATGTTTCCACATCTTAAAAATAAGAAAGTTGATCTTTTAATTGACCATCATAATTCCTCAACTGAAAAAATGCAAACTAAAAATGATATTATAGACCCAAATGCAATTTCAACAACTGAAATAATATATTCCCTTATTAAAAAACAAAACATTAATATTAATTCAGAAACCGCCGAATTAATTTTATGTGGTATAATATCGGATTCATTAAGATATAAAGAAGTCTCAAAAAATTCGTTTTTATATTCAGAGGAATTAATAAAATTAATAAAAAATAAATATGAAAAACTAATAGAACTTTCAGTTCCTAGATTACCAAAAGAAGAATGTATAGGATTTATTAATTCTGCAAAAACTTTCAAATATGCAATTGAAAAAGAAATGATTATTATAACTGCAAAATGCCCTTCTTATACTGGAGATATTGCTACTGTTTTGAGTGAAACTGTGGCAGATGTGGTATTTACTACTGCACCAAAAGAACATAATACACTTATTAAAATTTCAGGAAGAACCTGGGTTGGATCAGGAGTTGAAATTACAACAATATTAAAAAAATTAGAAAAAAAATATAACGGAACTGGTGGGGGACATCCTTATGCTGCAGGTATGGATTTTCCTGCAACTCCAGAAACCATAAATAAATTACAGAATAAAATTTTACACAACTGTATGCAGTTATCAATTAAAGAAATAAAAAAGAACAAATAAAAATGCTTTCATATTTAATTAACTGGGATTAATATGGCAATAAATGAAACTATTCAAGATAAAATTGAAAAATTAAATAAATTACATATTCTTGGAATTAATCCTTATGCTTATTCTTTTAATACAAATACTAAAACCATAGATTTACATAAAACGTATGACAATAAATTAACTCCTGAAGAAAAAACAAATATAGAAGTTAAAATCGCCGGTCGTTTGATGACAATAAGACGATTTGGAAAATTAATATTCTTAGACCTAGATGATGGGTATGGGAAAATTCAATTATGTGCAAAACAAGATGAAATGAAAGAATCTTTTAATTTATTAGATTTATTAGATAGAGGAGATTTTATTGGTACTGAAGGAATTATTTTTAAAACAAAAAAAGGAGAATTATCCATTTTGATAAAAACAATAACTCTCTTGACAAAATCTCTTGCATTATTACCAGATAAATGGGCAGGTTTAAAAGACATAGATGATAGATTCAGAAATAGACATGTTGATTTAATTATAAATTCTGAAACAAAAGAAGTATTTATTAAAAAAGCTAAAATATTAGAGTATATTAGAGACTTTATGACTTCAAAGGAGTTTTTAGAAGTTGAAACTCCAATACTCCAGCCATTATATGGTGGAGCTAGTGCAAGACCATTCAAAACTTATTCTCACGCCTGGAAATCTGATTTTTATTTAGCAATTTCTCCAGAATTATACTTAAAACGTCTTTTAATTGGAGGATTCCAAAGAGTGTATACAATATGTAAAAACTTTAGAAATGAAGATGTAGATAAAACGCATAATCCAGAATTCACAATGCTTGAATGCTATGCTGCATATTGGGATTATAATGAAGTTATGAATTTAGTAGAAGAATTATATGAAACTCTTGCAATTAAATTAAATAATAGTACAAAAGTACTATACCAAGGAACAGAAATTGATCTTAAAAGACCTTGGACAAGAATTACAATGAAAGATGCCCTTAAAAAATATGCTAAATTAAACGTAGATGAATTAGAAAATGAAAAATTAAAAGAATTATTAATTGAAAATAAAATCGAATTAGATGTATATAAAAGAGGCCTTGCCATAGCAGAATTATTTAATAAATTATGTGAACCTCACTTAATACAACCTACCTTTGTTTATGATTATCCAAAAGAAACTACGGGATTATGTAAATTAAAAAGAGGAGATCCAGAATTAATTGAAAGATTTGAATTTTTTATAAATGGTAGGGAACAAGGTAACGCATATTCAGAATTAACAGACCCAAAATTACAAGAAAAATTCTTTACAGAACAAAAAAACCAAGGTAAAATGAAAGGAGAACAACAGCCAATTGATGTTGAATTTATACATGCATTAGAATATGGAATGCCTCCTGCAGGAGGATTAGGTATTGGAGTTGATAGAATCATAATGCTATTCACTGATAGCCCCTCAATTAGAGAGGTTATATTATTCCCTCAATTAAAACCTAAAGAATAGGATATAATAAAAGAATAATATACTATTGAGTAAGTACACATAATACTTCTTTTAAGAAATTTAATGCTTTTTTAATATTATCTTTTGTATACACATTAGAAATCCGATTACTTGGATAAACTTTTTCACTTATCTCAAATTCCTTAATCTGTTCTAATTCATATTCATCTGGTATCCATAATCCTCCAATATCTAACCTAGTAGCATTTTTACTATTTAGTATTTCACAAATAGTTAATAATTCATCAAAGTTGAATCCTTCTTCAAGCAAAACCCACGTTTCATTAATTTCAATATCTGTATACACAGGGTAAAAATTTAATATATCTAAATCAATTGTTGCTTGTATCTTTCCTTCAAAAGACTTTAATTTAGATATATCAAAATATGAAACATTTGGAAGCCAGCAATCTCTATTACTCATCTCATTTAAAAATATCATTTGTTTTTTCTTACATTTAAATTTTTCAGGCATAATTAATCCAATTTGTAATCCAATAAGTGCAGAAAAGGCTATATGGTTCCAGCATCTAGGAATTTGTTCATCATCATAAACATTAAGAAGAGTATCTGAATGTTGGTCAATATTTACCTTTAACCAATTTTTATCTGCATTAGTAATTAATTCTGGCTTTGGATCTCTTTTAGCAGAAAAATGATGTTGTGTACCATCACCCCATAATAAAATACTGTCCTCAGGTATTTTTGGGATATCTTCTGTTCTAACCGGTATAAAATTAAATCTTGTATCAGATAATCTTCTAACTACTTTCTGACATGTATAAGAGTTTAAATGAAAAACATCTATCATACATATATTACAACACTTTTTATTTATAAACCTTTTGAAAAACCTATTTGTGCAATAATTTTACACTAATTAATTCCAAATGTATAAGTATAATAGTACTTTCTTTTAATTTATCTGATAATATATAGAATATAACGAGATTTTTAAATATATCTTGATTAGTAGAATTTAGAAAAGATTTATAAAGGTTTCTACATATAACTGATATACAAAACATTTATAAATCTAATGCTGATTTTGAAAAAATTGTGGAATAGAGGTGAATAAATGGGTAAAAAATGTCCAAATTGTGGCGCAGAAGAATTTGTTCGTGATTATGAAAAAGGAGAACTCATTTGCAAAAAATGCGGCTGTGTTGTTAAAGACGAAATAGCAGATGAAGGCCCAGAATGGAGAGCTTTTGATGCTCAACAAAGAAACCAAAGAGCAAGAGGAGGCGCACCAATTAAATATATGAGACCGAATAAAGGATTAGTAACTGAAATTGATCAATATAACAGAGATATTAGGGGAGCTAAAATATCTCCAAAAAAACAAGCACAATTACATAGAATTAGAAAATGGCATAAAAGAGCTTCTATTGCATCATCAATGGAAAGAAATTTAGCAATAGCATTAGGAGAACTAGATAGAATTGCTTCTTATTTAGGCTTATCTGATAGCACAAGAGAGAGCGCAGCACTATTATATAGAAAATGCGTTAAAGCTGAATTGATTAGAGGAAGATTAATTGAAAGCGTAGTAGCTGCAGTTATATATGCAACATGTAGATTACAAGAAATTCCAAGAACATTAGACGAAATAGCAAGAGTTGCAGGATTAGAGAAAAAAGAAATAGGTAGAGCATACAGATTTATTAGAAGAGAACTAGATTTAGATGTTCCTTTAACAAATCCAGGAAGTTATGTACCTAAATTCTGCGCATCATTGAAATTAAGCGGAAAAGTACAAGAAAAAGCAATACAAATCTTGAAAAAAGCAGTTAAAAAAGGGCTTATCTCTGGTAGAGGCCCAACAGGAGTTGCAGCAGCAGCTGTATACATTGCAAGTGCAATGTATGGCGAAAGAAGAACACAAAAAGAAGTTGCTGACGTAGCAGGAGTAACAGAAGTTACTATCAGAAATAGATACAGAGAACTTAAAAAAGAGCTTAAAATCAAAGTAGAGCTGTAATTTACAGCCAACTTTTCTTTTTTTTTATTTTTTAATGATTAAAGATTAGGATAATCCTAATTAAAACACATGTTTTCATAATACCAATTGCATTCTATACCTAAAAGATAGCTATGATAATTTTTCATAAATTCTTTAGATTCAAAACCATAATTAGATTTTATATTAGATACTAAATTATCTGGACTAGAAGAACTTAAAACTAACGTCTCTATATCTCCATCTCCAAAATAATCATAAACTGCTAGTCCTAATATTTGCCATTCTCTTGTTTTCCAGTGTAAATCACTTGAAAATTTAGAAGGATGTTTTTTAGATAAGTTGTAACTTTTCATATATGAATTATAAAAATTATAAGATTTATCATCTAAATTATCATACCCTGTTGTTTTTGCTAATGTTCTTATTAAAAATACATCAAATTCATATTTATCAGCATATCCTGCTGTTGTAAATGTTGCCTCAAGAAATTGATCTCCAGTATTATAATCATATAAAGAACAGTCTTCCCTTGAACGTGAATATGAACCATACTCTGTAAATCCAGAACTAGCAGTATGTATATTACAAACAAAGGCAGGGGCACATTTGTCATACTCTCCATAATTAAATACATTATCTCCATACCCCATTAAATTATTATATATATTATCATAAAAAGAATACTCTATGTCTGATGGAGATCTATCTTCTGTTATTTCTAAAAATCTATCTGGAGCTGCCCATTTTAAATTAACTAATCCTAAACAACCAGAACTATATCCTCCATTATCTGCAAAAACCAAGGGAGAATGTGCCCCTATATCTATATACCCCCATGAATTGACTGTCCAAACCTTGAATAATTTATCCTTATTATATCCTTTATTTAATGAATAATCTTCACTATAACAAAATGGATTTGCATTTGAAGTTACAGTCACTATTGAAGGATTACATGCCTGAACTGATAAATAACCTGCATGTGTTAAAAATGGAATCTCCCTCATTAGAAGTTCATAAGTATTTGCTAAATCTGTTTCAAACCATTTACATGAACTATCATAATTAAATCCTTCCCTTCCCCCAAAAGTAAATATAATTGAAGGTTTAGAATAATTCCTTAAATTATACAACCCGTTTTCAAATAATTTAACCATTATATAATTACCATTACATTTATCAAAATTGTTAAAAATAATGTCCTCTGCTATCATATCCACACAATATTCAGTTTTACCAGATCCAATTGCTCCAACTCCTCCCATAGGATTCGGACATGTTAATGAGCCAGGAAATACCAAATCTGTACCATAAATTATTCTATCTAAAAATTCTATTCTATTTTCTTTTGGAGGATCAACAGCAACTAAAATTTCAGGGTATTCATCTTTAATCCTCCATGCTTCTTGCAATACAAAATTTGCATCATCTAATTCTGCACCAGTTTCTAAAACAAGGACTATTGGGCCAATTATTTTCCCATCCTCCTTTACAAAAGAATAATTTATTAATTTCATTATTTCTTCTTCTCTATTTTTCTTTGTACTTCCAGGTAATAACGGGCCTAATTCTGCGTCTCCTTTAGGTATCACAATTACTGGAATTTGTCCTTTATCAAGCATACTTTCTAAACGTGCTCTATTTGGATAAGGATAAATAGAATTATCAGGATTTGACATAAGCCATTTTTGATGCATAGTATTAGAACAATTAGTATAATAATCTCCATAGATTCCTTCTAAAAATGAAGATCCCATTCCAATTCTAAAAAAATCATAATTTGCATCTAATGTATTTAATTTCTCAGATAATAAGGTACTATCAATATCTGTAAAATGATTTGAAGAATTTCCTTTTATTACCCAACATTGTCCACCTTTTAATGTATTTTTTGTCCAAGGTAATAAATCAATCAACCAATCTCTAGATTGATTTTTACATACAAATGCAATACAAACTCCAGATTCATCACAAAAATCTTTTATAAAATTAGATAAGTTAGTTTGTTCAGGCCCCTCCCCAATAGCTAAACCTTCAGTAGTATATAATAAATTCCTATCTACTCCTGTTGTATTATAAAGAATATCAGTTCTATCAACACAACCAAGAATAAATAAAAAAATAAAAACTCCTATTAAATAGCTTTTTTTCATAAACAACATCCTTTTATTCAATTCTTATTCTACCTAAACGTATAAGATATTTAATCTTTTCCATCATAACTGGATCCTCGTAAGATTTAACTCCTGAAATCTTACCTATATACTCTAATCCATTAATTGATGAATAGTCATATTCTTTAGAAGGATCAAATTTCTCTACTTGTTCTTTTTGGTTTGTAAATTCAAAATTACATTTCTCACATTTTTTACTATCTATATCATTATTATGACCACAGATAGGACATTTTTGTTTAACTGGAGTTAAATTAATATTTAACATTCCTCCAATAATTGGAGGTACATTTGTATTAATCATATTTGGTCTTAACTCCCCAAATCTTTCTTCTCTTTCTGCTAAAAATCCTCTATTAACCCAAGTATCAATGTCATCAACCGGCTTATCTGAAAACACTCTTAATTTTAATGACTCTGATAATTTTTCTTCCATTTCTTTAATTGGTTCAGATCCTGCATATACCACCCTATAATTCCCATTTTCATACACTAATTTAATTCCTTTATCTGAACCTACTACCTCTCCTGGATGTTTTGTTAAATACTTAGTAAATTCATTCATAGCTTCTAAATTAATTCTAACCATCTCTTCTTGTGCTTCTGCAACTCTTCCTTCTGCTTTTTCAATTTTATCTAAATAACCCTCTCTTTGCAAAGTATCAACATACTCTTTTTTTGATAAAAATGCCGCAGATTTTTTTTCATAAGAATACTCTTTTGAAGTGCCTCTTTTATATTCTTCTTTGAAAACTTCATCATAAAATATTAAAAACGAATCTATATCTCTAATTGCTTTGGAATATTCTTCATTAAAATTAGTTCCAGTTCTATTCTTATTATATTTATAGAATTCATTTGTTATTTCATCTAAAAATTTTATTGGGTCTCTTCTACTCCAATTGTTATATTTTTTTTCTAATTTTTTATATGTATCATTATATGTAACATCTTTCCCTTCTCTTTTTTGTTTTGCATATTCATGCCCTGCAATTAAATTAACAAGTTCGTGTCTTATATCAGTTATTCTAGTTTGAAGTGCTCCATTGTGTTCTTTATTTGATTCATTTAGTGCTTCTTCAAAAGAAATTCCTTTGGATCTTACTTTATTTTCTGCTTGTTCATGAATACTCTTTTTAAATTCAATACTTGAAGGTAAACTGGGATCTGAAAAACCTAACGTTTCAGTAAAACCTAGTGCTGTTGTTAATGCCTGCCATTTAAACTTTCCTTCATTTAATAAAATATCTACTGCCTCTTTAGCACCAGAAGACTCTTGCACAAATAACTCAAGATATCTTTGTTTATCTTCTTTTTTACCTCTTGTAGAGTCCAAAAGAAGTTTTGCTGCATCATATCTTCTTGCTAATGACCGTACATAATTAACTTGTGCAAAATCGTATTTATTTCCATTTCTTTCATAATTATCTAAAGTAGCATTAATTTCCGAATATGTGTTTAATAGTAATTTTGATTCCGCTCCTGCAGTTTTCCTAAATTTTATATCCTTAAACAGCCTTAATATAATATCCACTCTTTTTCTTTCTGTTAATTGAGTATTAATATTAATTTCACCTTTTGTTAAATAACCAGTTTGTTCTAATTCTTTTATTAATTGATTTTTTTGAGTTCTTGATAATTCATCAAATACTAGTATTTTTTCTATATCTCTTGTATTTTTCTTACCTTTTGGATTTGATATTTCTCCATAATTTTTCCCAGTAAATAATATTATTGAATTGTTCATTCCCTTATATAAATCATGTTCAACATATGTTCTTTTTAACTTAGTCATCATATCAGAAGGCGATTCAATCGGTACAGATAAGGGTTTTAATGAACCTGCTACAACTACTCCTAATGAACCTTCATAATTTTTTTTGATCATAGATTTAAATCCTTTTGCAGGGTTTTTCCAAAACTTAAGTGAATCTGTTATGTCTTTTTTGAACCCTCCTAAAACTTGTTGACCTAATGAAACTGACAATCCAACTAATGGAACTCTCCTGACTTTACCTACATATATAGGTGATTTTATAACTCCTCCTTTTCCATCTGGTGCTCCTTCTATTAATTTATTACTTTTAGAATCAAGCATTGTTCCAGTTACGCCTACTCCCATTAATGATTTAACATATTTACCTTCAATAAACACTCCATTCTTATCATAATATCCTATTTGCTTTTCAAGTAATTTTTTTCTCAAATATGCTTGTCTTAACTCTATTGGTGATTTACTTGATTCATATGCAATCATTTTAGATAATCCAATATAATCTGAAGGAAGAGTTATACTGCCATTTATCATTTTTCTTGCTCTGGCTAATTCTCCTCTAGAAATTAATTGATATAAATAGATTTTTTGCAATGAATTTAATCTTTTATTATTTCTTACTGTGGATAATAAATTTGATTTATCTTTATCTCGTTCTTTTTTTGCTATTCTATCTGATACAGAATATACTGAAGCAGAAAGTGCAGCAACCTTTGCAGTTGCTTTTGCAGCATTATGAGAATTTAAAATTACGCCTGCTTTTGCTTCTAATTTAATTTTCCCTACTATTCCCCCTAATCCTTCCATAGCTTTAGGAAGTCTTGGTTGAGTAATATCAAATACTTGTAATGGATTATCTCCTTGAAAAAACATTGCTGCAAAAATAATACCTGATAAAATAATAACAAAAATACATAATGGATTTCTATTTACATCTGATATTACTTTAACAAGAATTAAATATAATGAATTAAATGAATCTGCAGTAAATGGAGTATTAGAAACATAAAATATATGTTCTAATGCCCCATATTCATTACTCCCTAAAAATACAAATTTAATTGCTGCATATTCTGAAAGATTTTTACCACATTCTACATTAAAATCTGTAATAATTAACTGTCCATTAGAATTTGTTATTTTATTTGAACACAAATAAAAGTCAGGCATAGTTTCACTTACATATATTTTTATCTCCTTATTTGCTAAAGGATTTTTTGCTGAAAGTAATGGAGTAAAGTACCACTGATATTGTGAATATTCCTTTAAGTATTCTTGATCAGAAGATAAAGATACATTTCTCCAAGTAAAATTTGCATTTATGGATCCATGGCCTTTAAGAGAAACATCAGTTATATGAACTTCTGTTTTATATTTTTGAGGTATTATATTTGAATAACTAATTGAAATTAGTAATAACATAACCACACTAAGTATGATAATATTTATATTTTTCATAATAATATT
>Ga0334890_1002416_pt1 | contig 21601 bp, 17 predicted proteins | sample GraSluR1_MG_3_FD_207220 | JGI IMG/M metagenome (GOLD analysis project Ga0334890, IMG submission 207220) | Sludge microbial communities from methane-producing bioreactor in Wageningen University, Netherlands - Granular Sludge_31_08-R1 | ecosystem: Engineered > Bioreactor > Anaerobic >... | reverse complement strand
CGGATCAACACGGCCTTCGAGGAGAAGGTGACAATCCTCTACTACTACCCCAACATGCTGCCCGACGTTGTGGATGCCGTCGTGGAGAAGGGGTATCGCGGGATCGTCATCGCCGGGACGGGCCTGGGGCACGTCAACAAGCCGCTCTATTCGGCCCTTCGCCGCGCCTGCGAGAAGGGCGTTCACATCTACATGACGGTGCAGACGCTCTGGGGCTACGTGCAGATGTACGTCTACGAAACCGGCCGGGAGATCATGGGCCTGGGCGTGCAGCCGGCGGCGAACATGCTGCCGGAAGTGGCCTACATGAAGCTCTGCTGGGCCCTCGGTCAGACGGACGACCGTGAGGAGGTCCAGCGGATCATGCTCACGCCGGTGAGCGACGAGATCACCGATCGCGAGCCCTACAACGGGTATCTGGTGTTCCAGGGCGAGATCCCCGAGGTGCAGGAGTTTCTGCGCACCATCAAGCGATAGGACGCCATCCCCCCCTTCTGGATGACCGGCGAGGATGCCGGGATCGCGCCTTGACGGCGCCCGATGGGGCGGCCTACTGTCGACCGGCCGGATTGGCGTTGCGGGCGGGTTCCCTGTCCGCGGTCTCGCGCCCGCCGTTGCCTCGCGGCTCGATGCAGATGCGCAGCCGGTGGATGCGACGGGGCTCGGCGGCCGTCACCTGGATGCGGACGTTGTCCTGCTGCCACGTTTCCCCCACGGCCGGGATGCGTCCCAGCGAACTGAACATGAAGCCGCCGATGGTTTCGTAGTCCTCCTCCTCCGGCAGGGAGATGTCAAGTTCGTCGTTGAGTTCATCGATTCTCATGCGGGCGTCCACCTCCACCGTGTGGTCGTCGATGCGGCGCAGCGCTTCCGGCTCTTCCGGTTCGTACTCGTCGACGATCTCACCGACCAGCTCTTCCAGGATGTCTTCAATGGTCACCAGGCCGGCGGTCCCGCCGTACTCGTCCAGCACGATGGCGATGTGGAGCTTCTTCTCCTGAAACTCGTGCAGCAGGTCGCGGATGAGCTTGCTCTCCGGGATGTACAGGGCCTGCCGCATGACCCGCGTGACGTCAAAAGCGTTCGATTCCTCGATGGCCAGCAGGTCCTTGGCGTACAGGATGCCCAGCACGCGGTCGATCGTGTCCTCGTAGACGGGGATGCGAGAGTGACCCTTCTCCATGACGAGTCGCTTCACTTCGCTCAGGGTGGCGCCGGCGGGCAGCGCTTCGATCTCCGTCCGCGGCGTCATGATCTCCGCCACCTGGGCGTCGCGCAGGTCGATGATCGATTCGATCATCTCCTTCTCCTCCTCGTCGAAGGCGCCCTGGGCCTCCCCCTCGCTGACCACGTTGAGGATCTCCCGCTCCATCTCGTCCGCCTGCGTGCGGGCGTCCTCCTGCGGCACGCCCGCGAGGCGACGAATGACCTCGTCAAAAAAGAGCAGAAACGCGATGAGGGGGTGCAGCACGTAGCGCAGCACGTGCAGGGCGGGCAGGCACACGCACAGAAGCGTCTCACCCGCGTATTTGGCCCACGCCGTCGGAATCGCCACGCCGAACACCAGCACCACCAGCAGCGAAACTGCGTATGCAATGCCGTTCTGCCAGGCCTCCCCGGCGATCCCGCTGTCTTCGACCAGCCGCAGAATCACCATGACCACGGCCAGCAGGGCGGCGGTCCGCACGATCGCGGTCGCCAGGTGCAGGCCCACGCGGTGCTGAAACAACCGGGCGAGTTCGTCCTGCCGGCCGTACTTCTGCATCGCCTCCGCGATCCGCAGCCGGGAGGGCAGACGCAGGGCCAGATTGAACGTGCCGGCCAAGGTCAGGACCAGCGTCAGGATCGCCGCCGAAACCCAGATCAGCCAACCTTCCACGGCATGCAAACCCCTGCAGACTCCTTTCGCAATCCCTACGCGGTCGGCGCGTCTGCACCGCCGCCGCGACGCGTGGCCGGACGCGCCAGGCCGGGGCCCAGCGCGACCGTTGCCCCAATGCACTCTTCCACTCCGTGGGTCCCCTGCGACAACACCGTCCCGGCCGCATCCCACACGTGACAAACGGGCGCTTCCCTGCCTTCGCTGAGCCCGACGGCCAGGCACACGTGCGTGCCGGCGTCCCGGGCCAGTTGCTGACACCGGGCAGGGAACGGAACGCCTGGCCCCGATGTCGTTCCAGCGAGAACCACGGCCAGTCGTGCGCCTGCGTCACGCGTACGGCGCGACAGGTCGTCTTCCCACGGCGGGTCCGCCAGGAGCAGCGACCAGCACCCCAGGGGGGTCTGGGTCACGGTCAACTGCGACGGGAGTCCGGCCGCGTCGTCGCCCACCGGCGTGACACAGACGGTGGCGATGGTGTCTCCGTCCGGGTCGTACACAACGCCCAGGGAATCACATGGCTGCCCGGGCGGCTGGTGGAAGCCGAGGGCGATATAGGTTCCCCATTCCTTCGCTCTGAGGGCCACCGATTGGCTGAAAACCTGCGCCATGGCGACCGACACCGTGGGTCTGCCCGGGCCGAAGGCGGCCCCATCACAACCGGCGGGCAGGACGACCAGGTCCGGCGCGGGGTCCTCGGCGCACGCTCGGTCGATCCAGCGCAAGGCGCGGGACAGGTTGCTCGCGCGGGACTCGAAGTCGATACGCATCTGGACCAGCGCAATTCTCATGACGCCTCCGCGCCCACAATACCCGAAAACCCGAGGCCGGTCAGGATACGGGTCTGCTCGGCCTGCATCCGGCGGGCATCGGCCTGCGTCCGGTCGTCGAAACCGAGCAGATGGAGCGTGCCGTGGATGACGTACAGCAGAAGCTCCGCCGCCACGGCATGCCCGCGGGCCTCGCTTTCGCGTCGGGCGGTGTCCAGAGAGACGACGATCTCGCCGTCCAGGGCGTCGTCGCCCAGGTCAAAGCTCAGCACGTCCGTCGGCCCGGAGTGGTTCAGGTACTTCTCATTGAGCGAGGCGATGTGGCTGTCGGTCACCACCGCCACGCTGATCGTGGCGGAAGGGCAGCCCTGCTGCCGGAGCGTCGCCCGGACGGCCCGGTGAATCTCCGATTCGTCGATGTCCCTTCCATCGCATTCCAGGGCCACGGATATGTCGTAGGGCGAGTCGTCGTCCATCGTGCGTTGCGGCGTCTCCTGGTCAGCGGGCCGCGGCCCGGGATGGCCCTTCGTCCCCAGCGGCCGGTACCGCCGGGGCGGGTTCGTCTTTCTCCGCCACGGCCGGGGTCTTGCCCTCAGACTTCGGGTACGCAACCCGGCCGTGGTAAAAGCGACAGAGACTCTTGACGAGCGACCCTTCCACGCCGTACAGCTCCTTCAGCGTGATGTCGCACTCGTCGAACTGCCCGTCCTGCAGCCGGTCCATCATCACGGAGTGTACGACCGATTCGATGCGGCCGGCGGTCGGCTCATGCATGGCCCGCACGGCGCCCTCGACGCCGTCGCAAAGCATGAGGATGGCCGACTCCTTGGTCTGCGGCTTGGGCCCCTTGTATCGGAATTCCGTGTCGGATATCTCTCGGTCGTGGCGGCCGCTGGCGATCTTCGGCTGCTTCTCCGTGGCGGCGTAGTGGAAGAACTTCACCACCGTGGTGCCGTGGTGCTCCGCGATGAACTGGTGCAGGATGCGCGGCAACCCGTACGCGTCCGCCAGGGCCAGACCGTTCTGGACGTGGCTCAGCACCACCAGCAGGCTCATCCGCGGCTCCAGTTTGTCGTGCCGGTTGATGCCGGCCTCCTGGTTCTCCGCGAAGTACTCCGACTGGTGAATCTTGCCGATGTCGTGGTACCGCGCCCCCACCTGCACGAGCAGTCCGTTGGCCCCGATGGCCTCCGCTGCCGCCTGGGCCATGGTGCCCAGAACCAGCGAGTGGTTGTACGTGCCGGGCGCCTCCCGAATCAGCAGTTGCTGGAGCGGCTTGTTCTCGTCTCGCCACTCCAGAAGCGTCAGTGACGTGGCGATGCGGAAGGCCCGCTCGATGTAGGGCAACAGGGCCTGGATCAGCGTGGCCGCCAGCACGGCGCTGAGCCCGGGCCAGGCCGCCTCCGTCAGGCTGAACCGCAGGTCCTGCTGGGCCACCAGCTTGAAGGCGAACGTCAGCAGGAACATCAGCCCGCCCGCCGCAAAGCCGGCCCGGAGAATCTGCGTCCGCGTGCGGACGTCGTCCAGCATGAACGCGATTACACCTACGCCGCCCAGCAGAATGGCCAGCAGGCTGAGGTCGCCTCGCACCGTCAGCACAAGCAGCAGAGTGACGAACGACAGCACGCCCATCGCAAACCGCCGGTCATACGCCAGGGCGAGAATCGCCGTCGCCAGCAGCACGGGGACCGGCAGCAGGTTCCGCAGCGTCGGGTGCAGATCCATCACGCGCGCGGATGCCAGCAGGCCCAGCAGCAGAACGGCCAGCCCGACCAATCGCGTGCGAATCTGGAACGCCCGCGGCTGAAAATAACCCACGTACCCGAACAGCCCCGCCGCGAGAATCAGAAACAGGCCGGCCGTGCCGCCCTGGGCCAGGACTTTCTGCTGGCGAAGGGCGGCGGCGTCCGGTTCATCGGAACTCAGGTACGCGCGGTACGCCAGGTGCTCCAACTGAAGCAGTTCCAGGTCCGTCGGTGTCAGGCCCTGCGCGCGGCCCTGCTCGTCGCGCCGCGGAAACACGAACGGCTTGCCCCTCTCGTACGTCACGGCGGCCGGAAGCACGGTGGCCGCCGCCTGGGCCATGGCTTCCTGCGTGGCGTTCTGGTCGTACACCAGTATTGGACGTTGCTCGAGGTGCCGGATTAGAATCGCCTCGACCGGCTCCTTCAGGGTGGAGGGGAACGACTCGGCCAGCTTGGCGACACGACCCTCCACGTGCTTTCGGTTCAGAATCTGAAGGTCCCGCACGATATCCACCTGGATGGGTTCCGCACCGGTCGTCGCCGGCGCGGCGGCGGGGGCGTCCAGCACCAGGATGTAGCTGGTCTTGGATGCCGGCTGCCGTCCCTCCTGGGACAGCGGACTCGCCGTGTACTCGCGTTTCAACCGCTGCCGGAGATGATCCACCCAGGCGGCGTACCCCTCGGCGCTGCGCTCGTCGCTGCGGGGATGAAGAAACTCGTACGTGGCGTCCGCGCCCGGCCACCCGGCCTTCTCGGCGACTTCCGCGAACTGCTCCGGCGTTTCCGCCGCCTGCGCTTCCCGATAGACCTTGGTCAGCTCGGAGCAGATCTGCTCGATGAGCTCGTTGTCGATCCGGTAGTAGCTGGGCGTGTTGGTCTGCGCGGCAAGCTTGTCCTGCTGTGTCTTGGAGTGGTCCTCCTGGGTGAAGCTCACGCGGGCCACGATGGGCTGCGCGATCTTTTCCCCCGCAGCGTAGGGCAGCGACTCGTCGCCGTACAGCGCCATCAGGCTGGCACCGGCCCAGAACACCAGCGTCACCAGCACCGGCCAGGACCCCGCTTCCTGCAACCAGCGCAGCCAGCCCGCACCCTCCTCCGCGCGGAACTGTCGCACGAGTTGGCGGCGGGCTTTGCCGGTTTTGGTGCTCGTGGCCATGGTGCTTCGTTTGCCGTCGCGTCCGGTCAGCGCCGAGACGCCGACCCATTTCCGTACGCCTCCACAATGTTCTGCACCAGCGGGTGCCGTACAATGTCCATCTGCCGCAGCCGGACAATCGCGATGCCCGGGATGTCCCGCAGCCGATCCACCGCGTCAATCATCCCACTTCGCTGCCGTTCGTCCAGGTCCACCTGCGAATCGTCACCCGTGACGATCATTTTGCTGTGATGGCCCAGCCGCGTCAGGAACATCAGCATCTGGGCCACCGTGGAGTTCTGGGCCTCGTCCAGAATGATCGCCGCGCTGTTTAGCGTCCGCCCGCGCATGAACGCCAGCGGAATCACCTCGATCACGTCATTCTGCATGAAGCTGCGGATCTGGTCGAACGTCATCATGTCGTGCATGGCGTCAAACAGAGGCCGCAGATACGGGTTTACTTTCGCCTGCATGTCGCCCGGCAGGTACCCCAGCTTCTCACCCGCTTCCACCGCCGGACGAACCAGCACGATCCGCTTGATCGCCCGCGCCCGCAGCATCGAAACGGCGACGGCTACCGCCAGGTACGTCTTGCCCGTGCCCGCCGGGCCGAAACAGATGGTCAGGTCGTTCTGCCGGATCGCGTCGATGTACTCCTGCTGCCCGGGAGTCTTGGCCGACACGGTGCCGGCCGGCGCGTACACAGGCACCCCCGGCTCCGCCGGGTCTGTCCGCTCTCGCGAGACCTCCGCGATCGCGTCGGCCACGTCGTCCGTCTCCAGCCGGTCCGCGGACCGCAGCCGCCGTTGCAGAACCTCGATCACCTCGGCCGCTTTGCTGACCGCCGCTCCGTGCCCGCTCAACTTGATCGTGGAATCCCGGGCTGTGATCCGGACATCCAACGCCGCCCGGATCAGCCGGAGGTTGTGGTCGTTCGGCCCGAACAGAGTCATCCGTTTGGACGGGTCCTCGATGGCGATATTCAGTTCCAAGACCCTGCGCTTACTCCGGAAGGCGCCCCGGGCCGACATATACTCCGCGGCCTGCCCGGCACACCGCGCTATTCTACACCAGGCGCCACAGGTATGTCAGGACAAACCATGCCACCGGGGCCGCCAATACCGGACTATCGACCAAATCCAACACCCCGCCGAACTGGGGGATCAGCTTGGCTGAGTCTTTCGCACCGGCAGATCGCTTGAAAACCGACTCGAGCAGATCGCCGAGCTGCCCGACGCCGGACATAAGTGCCCCAAAGACAATAGCTTGAAGCAGGGTCATCGTCCCGAAGAGCGACAGGGCGTCTCCCAGCACAATCGCAGCCGCCTGAGCGTTGGTCAGATCGGCCACCGCTGGCGGGCTCGACAAAATTCGACTGAAGTGCCACACCAATACAGTAAGCCCCGCACTCGCACATAGGCCGCCCACGAACCCCTCGACCGACTTGCCGGGGCTGACCCAGGGGATGAGCTTGTGTCGGCCAATCGTCGACCCGACGAAGTACGCTCCGATGTCCGACACCTTCGTGACCGCCAGGAACACCAGCACCAGCCAGGCGCCCAGAGGCACGGGCAGCGCCGTGTCGCATCGCAGCAGGATCAGGAAGGACGGCAGCAACCCGCAATAGACGGTCACCAGCAGCGTGGCGCCAACGTCCCGAATCGCCCCCGTCGTGTCCGTTCGGAGAATCTGGGCAAGCGCCGTGGCCAGCATGGCACCGGCCAGCAGCAGAACCTGGACGGCCAACCCCTCGGCCGAAACCAGGTGCCCCGCGGGCGCGAAGCCGGCGTAGAGCCACGGACCCAGCATGAGTCCGGCGGCGAAGAGCACGGCGATCCAGCGGTGTGGGCGTGCGCCGGTCGCCTGCACGATCCGAAGCAGCTCGACGGTGCCGGCGAGCATGACCCCGGTGAAGAACAACGGAATGATGCTGCCTCGGCGGGCGAGCGGACCCAGCAGGGCGGGGAAAAGGGTCCAGTTGTCGGCCACCCAGGCATCCGCGACGGCCAGGAGCAGAAGGAACGCGATGGCTATCGAACCGAATGAGATGCGTTGCATCATGCCGGGTGTCTCGCGAGTTTCCGCCAGTCGACGGAGCGACACGATAGCGGCGTGATCGGGGCCTGTCCAATGGACAAGACCGCGGAAGGCAGCGGGGGCCCGACTGCGGGATTGAGCTTGCCCGGCGGGCCGGTTTCCGCATAGATTGACCGCTCACACGCCGGTTGCGTGCCGGCGCGTCCCAAGGCCCCGTGCATGTCACCCCGGAGGCGCGAAGAGCGGCATGGCGATCAAGCAACTGACGGACGAACAGGTCCGCACCATGACGGTCGAGGAAAAGGACCGGTGGTGGCTGGAGAACGTGTACCAGGGCGACGTCCGCCAGATGACGCCCCGCGTGATCATCTGCGGGTTTCTCCTCGGCGGGGGCGGAGTGCGGTGGTCGGAGATACGCGCGGCACGGACAAGGCTGTGAATACGCCTGCGAAGCCGTTTCAGGGACAGGTAGCCGGAGGATCCTCTGCATGCAACAGAGCGCAAACGAGCCTAAATCGATCGGCACGATGATCGTGACCTATTTCCGCGACTTCGGCGTGTTGCGCCAGACGCGGTCGGAGTACTGGGGCACGCAGATCGTGAATTTTCTCGACTGCACGATCTTCTTCGCCATTCTCACGATATCGCCCATCATCCTGTCGGAGAACTTCGGTTTCACGGATGCCCAGGCGGGCTACGTCGTCACCATCTTTGGCAGCACGACGACGATCTGCCTGCTTTTCTCCGGGATGTTCATGGACTGGCTGGGGATTCGGTGGTCGCTCTACCTGGCGATGCCGGTCCTCACGATTCTGAGGGCAGCCATTGCCGTGCTGGCCCTGAATCCGGACCTGCTCCCGGACCATCGCGGGACGCTCGTAACGCTGGCATATTTCCTGATGGCGCCGTGCATGGCCCTGGTGCAGACGGTCTTCCAGGCGGCCAACAAGCGATTCACGACGCAGAAGTCGCGCAGCGCAGGGTTCAACCTGTGGTACCTGTTCATGAACGTCGGCGCGGCATTGGCCGGCGTGCTGATCGATGTCATCTACCTGGTGCTTCGCTTGCCGCGCGTGCATATCTTCAGCCTCGGGGCCGTATTCGCCGTGCTTTGTTTCGTGGTGACGTTGGTAGTGATTCGGCGGGAGGAGCAACTGTACGGACCGGACGAGGCGCCCGACCCTCGTTCGAAAGGACTGCGCAAGAACCCGTTTGAGATCGTTTCCGCGGTCATGCGAGAGCCCGTGTTCTGGCGCTTCGTGTGCCTCGTCTCACTCCTCCTGGGAGTGCGCGCGGTCTTCCTGTACATGCACCTGCTCTGGCCGAAGTACTGGCTGCGGGTGATCGGGCCGGACGCGCTGATCGGCACGTTAAACACCATTAACCCCATTCTGGTGATCGTCGGTCTCATTCTGCTGATTCCCATTCTGCACCGTTTCAGCGTCTACAAGATGCTCGTGTACGGCAGCATCATTTCGGCGCTCTCGCTCTTCGTCATGGCCATTCCCTCGTGGGGGAACACCACGTATACCGTCTCGATCATCGCCATCGTGGTGCTGTCGATCGGTGAACTCCTCTGGTCGCCGCGACTCACCGAGTACACTGCCGCGATCGCCCCCGTCGGGCAGGAGGGCACCTATCTGGGCTTGTCGATGGTTCCTTACTTCTTCGCCAAGACAGCGGTGAGCTTTTTCTCTGGCCACATGCTGGCAATCTGGGTTCCCGAACTGCCGGACGGTGAGTTGCTGCGCGATCGTCTGGCGGCCGGCGAGGTGCCGTTCTACTTGACGCCCAGTACGTTATGGTTGCTCCTGGGAGTGTTCGCCTTGGCCGGACCCCTGGTCGCCCTTGCTCTGAAGGGCTGGTTCACCAAGGGTGCCAAGTGGACAACTGACGCCTCGGCCACAGACCATCCGGTTCCCGTCCCAGCGGCCGAGCCGCCCGCGACCACCGTGCCTGCCGCGGGGGCGGTGCTGGACGCCGGTGGAACGTGTCCGTCGTGCGGGACCGATCGGATCCCCGGAACACCATGCCCCGGCTGCGGCCGACCTCCGGAGTGAGACCCGGCGCGGGGCTAAAGGGGAATGGGGTGGGGTGTGGGGTTGAACACAGAACAGCGGGCGAAGGGACTCGAACCCTCAACATTCAACTTGGAAGGCTGATGCTCTACCAATTGAGCTACACCCGCAACCGGCTGAGGCCGCGGCCGTCACACCACGCATCGTTGCGGGGGCGGGCGGGTGACGGACGATGGACCCGGGCCGACGGCCATTCTCGCAGGGTACAAGGGGGTGTCAAGCGGGCATGGCACGGGCGTGAATAGCGCTCGGCTGGCCGGACAGGGGGGGTCTGCCCAACCCTGACCCATCGTGGCCGGCCCGGCGCGTCAGATTTCCTCGATTTCCTTGGTCTTGGCGGTGACCAGGCCGTCGATCTCGTCCTCGTACTTCTTGGTCATCTTCTGGATGGAGTCCTTGGCGGATTCGGCCTGGTCTTCGGTCAGGACGGCGTCTTTCTTGTTCGTGTCGATGGTCTTGTTCGCATTGCGGCGGACGTTGCGCAGGGCGACCTTCTGGGCCTCGGCCAGCTTGCGGACCTGCTGGGAAAGCTGCTGGCGCCGTTCGCCGGAAAGCTGCGGAACGGGCAGCCGGACGGACTTGCCGTCGCTCTGCGGCGTGATGCCGATGTCCGACGCCTGGATGGCCTTCTCAATGTCCTTCAAGATGCTCGGGTCGAACGGCTTGACGAGAATGGTGGACGGATCGGGCACGCTGATGGTGGCCAGCTCGCGCAACTGGCTGGTCATGCCGTAGCTGGGCACTTCCACCCGCAGGTGGTCGACCAGGCCCACGGAGGCCCGGCCGGCGCGGACGCCTCGCAATTCCTCCTTGAAATACTCGATGACCTTGCTCATCTCGTCGCGGCATTGCTTCTCGATCGCAGACGCGGGCATGTCATTTCACTCCATCGACCGTCTCGTCTGACCTGAACCGATGTCCTGCGCCGGCGGCTGCCCCGGCGCCGTTGGCCGACCAGTCTATCGGCGCTCGGCTGCCGCGACAAGCGGTCGGCGGTGCCTGTCCGGAGCGGGGTCTTGCTGGGAGTTCATTCCTGCCGAGCGTTCACGAACCCGGCTGTGCGGCCTGCGCCACGCGGGCGTCCACGCGGGCCTTGATCTGCTGGTAGACGGCGCGGGTCGCGGTGGACCGGTTCAGCGTGTAGAAGTGGATGCCGGCCGCGTCGTTGTCCAGCAGGTCGCGGCACTGCTCCGTGGCGTGATACATGCCCACCTGCCGGACGGCGTCCACGTCGTCTTCCACCGCCTCCACCTTCTCGAGAAGCTCGCGCGGGATGGAGGCCCCGCACAGCCCCGTGAACCGCTTGATCTGGCTGACGCTGAGGATCGGCATGATGCCCGCGACGATGGGGACATGGATGCCGCGGGCGGCGGCCCGGTCGCGAAAGCGATAGAACGCCTGGTTGTCGAAGAAGAGCTGGCTGATGAGGTAATCGCAGCCGGCGTCCACTTTGCGCTTGAGGAAGTCGAGGTCCGCATCGGGGCTGGACGCTTCCGGGTGGGTTTCCGGATGGCAGGCGCCGCCGATGCAGAAATCGTGGCGGTCCTTGAGAAACGTGATCAGCTCATTGGCGTGGGCGAAGCCGTCGGCCTCGGCGGAGAAGGTGCCTGTGCCGGCAGGGGGGTCGCCGCGCAGGGCCAGCACGTTCTCCAGCCCGCGTGCCTTCAGGTCGTCCGCGACCGCCGCGATGTCCCGCCGCCCCGACCCGGCGCAGGTGAGGTGGGCCAGGGCCTCGATCCGCATGTCGCTTTTGATCCGGGCGACCAGTTCGACCGTCTTGCGGCGCGTGGAGCCGCCGGCGCCCCACGTAACCGAGACGAAGCTCGGGGCCAGCGGCTTGAGCTTCTCGATGGTGACGTACAGATCCCAGAATCCGATTTCGTCCTTGGGCGGGAAGAACTCGAACGACACGGTGGCGCGTTGGCGAAGCTCGTCGGAAATTCTCATGACGCGCAACGATACCGGCGGGTCGACTGGGCGCGGAAGGATTCGAACCTTCGAAGGCTTACGCCAACGGGTTTACAGCCCGTCCCCTTTGGCCACTCGGGCACACGCCCCACCTTCTGATACCAGGATGTCAAGCCGGTCGGCACGCGGCAGTACCTCTCCTGGGGCCCCCTCGGCCCGCTCTGGGCGGGATCCGCGGGCACGGTCCGGGAATCGGGCCCTGCCGCCTCGGCCTCGGCTGGCAGCGACTTCGCTGCCCGGCACCTGGCTTTCCAATCGGCCGCCGGGTGCGCCGACCGCAGAAATTAAACCAATTCCGCGGGTCTGACAAGGACGGAACCGGTCGCCTTTGGCAAATCCGCAGGGGACGCGGCGCGCGTGGCCGTGGCGATTCGAGCCCTCGGGGGTCCGGCTGCCTGCCACGGCCTGTCAGATTGACACGTCGGCGTACCGGGGTCCGGCCGGGACGGACGTATAACACTTGAATTGCCAGCATGTTACGGTTCGTTCCCGAAGGGATTCGTTGTGGCACACCGTGTGCTGATATGGTTGGTGGGCCGAGTCCGGCAGATCGGGCATCTCCCCGGGCGGGCCGGCCGAACCGGTGCAATCAAGCGAAAGCGAGGTGACATATGCCAGGTCGACGACCCAGTGAGTGGTATCCGATCAATCGTCTTCGCGGCGAGGTGGACCGGCTGTTCAACGAGTTCTTTGAGGAGGGCTCGCGGCTGACACCGCCGTGGTGGTTTGGCGCTCGGGCGTACCCGGCCGCAAATCTCTGGGAGGACGCGGAGAGCCTGTACGCGGAGTTTGAGCTGCCCGGCTTCCGCATGGAGGACATAGATCTGCAGGTGGTCGGCAACGAGCTGACGATCGGGGGTCGGCGCGGCGGCGAGGCGCGTGAGGGGACGGCCTATCATCGCCGCGAGCGCGGCACGGGCGAGTTCAAGCGGATGATCCGGCTGCCGGCGGACATCAATCCCGACCAGGTCGAAGCGAAGCTGCGGGACGGTGTGCTGCTCGTGCGGTTGGGCAAGGCGGAAGCGGCCAAGCCGAAGAAGATCCAGGTCAAGGCGGTGGGCAAGTGATCCGAACGGCGGTTCGGACCGAGACGGACGAGCAGACAAGGAGAGCGAATCATGGCTGAAGAACGCTCCATCGAGAAGCACCCGGGGGCCCAGGAAGTGTCGCGTGTGGAGCATACGCGCAACCGCGCACACTTCCGGCCGACCGTGGATATTCTGGAAACGGCGGATGAGTTGCTGGTCATGGCGGACATGCCGGGCGCCAGCGCCGAAGACATCGACATCCGGTTTGAGAACGGCTCCCTTTCCATTCACGGGAAGGTGGCCGACCGGCAGGCTGCAGGGACCAACTACCTGCTACGGGAATATGAGGTGGGCGACTTCCACCGGACGTTCGAGGTGAGCGAGATGATTGATCCCGAGCGAATTCACGCCGAGTACAAGCTGGGCGTGCTCACGCTACACATGCCGAAGGCGGACGCCGCTAAGCCGCGGAAGATCGCAGTCAAGGGGATGTGACGTGCGTTGGGGCAGTCGCGGGCCGGCGTGGAGCGGATGCGTGGTCCGCCCCGCGCCGGCCTTTTACGTCTCTCGCGAGGGTCTTCATGCCTGGCCGCCTGCCGGCTGCGCCACGGCGCCGGTGAGCAACCGCCGGATGGTTGCGCCGGCGTGGAACACCGTGACGTAGAGCGTCGGCAGAACGACCAGCGTCAACAGCGTCGCGAAGGACAAACCGAAGATCACCGCGGTGGCCATGCTGCCCCACCATTCCGTCGATTCGCTCCTCGTGGCCCAGGCCATCACGTGAAAATCGTAGCTGACGCCCACCGCCATCGGGATCAGGCCCAGCACCGTCGTGACGGCCGTCAGCAGCACCGGCCGAAGCCGCGTGGCGCCCGCCTGCATGGCGGCCTCCATCAGGTCCAGGCCTCGGGCCTGAAGCTGACGCGTGTAGTCCAGCAGGACGATGGCGTTGTTCACCACGACGCCGGCCAGGCTGATCACGCCCACCCCGGTCATGATGATCCCGAACGGCATCCGGCAGATCAGCAGCCCGGCAAACACGCCGATCAGAGACAGGATCACTGTGGTCATGATCATGAACGGCACGCTGAGCGAGTTGAACTGCGCCACCAGGATCAGCGTAATCAGCAGCAGGGCGATGACAAAGGCTTTGCTCAGGAAGGCCGACGCCTTGTCCTGCTCCTCCTTCTCCCCGGCGTAGCGGATTTCGTAGCCGGGCGGCAGCTCCAACTCGGCCAGCCGACCCTGCACCTCGGCCAGCACGTCTGTCCCCAGGCGACCCTCCGCGTCTCCCGTCAGGGTGATTACCCGCTTCTGGTCCACCCGGCGGATGGTGCCATAGCCGCCGGTGTACTGAAACTCGCCGAGCGAACTCAGGGGAACGGCCTGCCCCGCGTTGTTGGGCACGCGCAGGCGGAAGAGGTCGTCCACCGACGTGCGCTGGTCCAGCGGCAGGCGGACGGTGATGTCATACTCATCGTTGAACTGCCGGTACTTGCCTACCTCTCGCCCGAACACCGCCGTCTTCAGGAAGTTCCCGATGATGGCCGTGTTGACGCCGAGCATCATCGCCCGCCGCCGGTCCACCTGGAACGCCAGCTCCGGCCGGGCGGCCTCGAAGTCGCTTCGCAGGTTCACCAGGCCGGAGACTCCGCTGATGGCCTGTTTGGCCTTCTCGCTGAGCGTCTGGAGGACCTTAAAATCCTGGCCGACGAATCGGACGGTGACGGCGGCGCCGGTCGGCGGGCCTTCCTCCTGCTTCTCGACCTTCAGTTCCGCCCCGGGCAGATCGGCCAGATCGGCTCGCAGCTCGGCGAGAATTTCGGCGGACGGCCGCTCGCGGAGTTCATACTTGGGGAAGATCAGGGTGATGGTGGTGACGTGCCCGCCGGCGCTGCCCCCACCTCCCATGAACATGTCTCCCCCGGAGCCGACGTTGGTGATCACGTGGTCAAAGTACTGCTCGTACCGCGAAAGGCGCGATTCCACGATTCGGGCCAGCCGATCGGACTCGTAGATGTTAGTGCCCTGCGGGCAGCGAATGTTGATGGCCGCACGCCGCGGATCCACATCGGGAAACAGCTCCACGCCGGTGCCGTGTCGGTAATAATAGACGCCCATGCCGATCAGCAGGAGCACGGCCAGGCTGAGAGTGGTGAATCGGTGCTGGAGGGCCGTTTGCAGGATGCGCCGATACCCGCGGATCACTGGATGCACGTGGTCGGCGTCCTTCACCTGCGCGCGAACAAAGAGGGAGGCGAGCGTGGGACTGATGACCAAAGCGACGAACAGTGAGCTGGTCAGCGTGATGATCAGCGTGATCGGCAGGTACTTCATGAACTCGCCCATGATGTCGGGCCAGAACATCAGCGGCCCGAACGCGGCCAGCGTGGTTGCGGTGGAGGTGATCACCGGCCAGGCGACTTCCGACGTGCCCCGCATGGCCGCTTGAACGCGATCTCCGCACAGCGTGTAGTGACGGTACACGTTCTCCACGATGACGATCGCGTTGTCGACCAGCATGCCCAGGGCCATGATCAGGCTGAACAGCACGACCATGTTCAGCGTGTAGCCCAGCAACTGGATGACCGTGAAGCTGAGCAGCATGCTCATGGGGATCGCCAGTCCGACGATCATCGCCGGCCGCCATCCGAGGAACAGCAGCAGCACGCCCACCACCAGGATCAGGCCGGTGAGCATGTTGTTCTCCAGGTCCTTGACGATCCCTCGGATGTCCTCGGACTGGTCCAGCGTCACGTCGAACCGTACGCCGGCCGGCACCTGCATCCTGGCGTGCTCGAGCACCGTCATGACGTGGTCGACGATCGCAATAATGTTTTCGCCGGCCCGCTTCTGAACCGACAGCGTGATGGTGTCCTCACCGTTGAGGCGGCTGATGGAGGTACGATCCTTGAACGTGTCGCGGACCTCCGCCACGTCGGTGAGGTAGATGGGCCGCCCGTCGCGCGTGGCGATCAGCAGTGTGTCCACCTCTTCCGGCTCCGTGAACTGGGCGGGCACGCGAATGTTCAGCTTCGTGCCGGGCGTCTCCAGACCCCCGGCGGAGATGTTCACGTTCTCCGACGGAATGAGCTCCACGATTTCCGGGATGGTCAGTCCGTACGCGGCCACCTTGTCCTGGTCGATCTCCAGCCGGATTTCGCGCTCCAGCCCGCCGATCACGTCGCAGTTCAGCACGCCAGGGATGGCGTCGATGTAGTCCTCCAGGTCGTCCGCGATCGCCTTGAGATGCACCGGGGAGATCGGCCCGGAAAGGTTGACCATCAAAATGGGGAAATCCGAGATGTTGATTTCCGTCAGAACGGGCTCTTCCGCGTCGTTGGGCAGGTCCGCCTTCGCCCGATCCACCTTGTCCCGGACGTGTTGCATGGCGTCGTCCGTGCTGACGTCCGGCAGAAACTCGATGGTGATGATGGAGCTGCCCTCAACGCTGGCGGAACGGATCTCCTTGACCCCTTTCAGGCCCGCCAGCTCCTTCTCGATCTTGAGCGTGATGGAGGACTCGATGTCCTCCGGGGCCACGCCCTCGTATGGTGTGGAGATGACGATGACCGGGATCGGCACGTCCGGGGCGGACTCCCGCGGAAGCACGGCGTAACTGTACGTTCCGAGCACGATGATGATCGCGATCAGTACGCCCACCGTCGTGCGGTTTCGAATGGCGGTATCGGAGAGGATCATGGTGCGTCAACGCTCCTCCACCATCGCCACGGCTTGTCCTGCACTGACGTATCGCTGGCCAGCCACGATCAGCCGATCGCCGTCGGCCAGGCCGTCGAGCACCTGTACGCTGCGCCCGCGGATGAATCCGAGCCGGACGTTGCGCCGCTGGGCCTGGTTCTGGGAATCCACGACGTACACCTCGTGGCCCTTCTCCAGGGGAATCACCGAGTCCAGCGGGATCAGGATGACGTCGTTCAGCACTTGGCGGGTCAACCGCACCTTGACGATTTGCCCGCTGCGAAGGCTGTAGTCCGGATTCGGAACGGTGACCTCGATCCGCGTGGTCCGCGTGCCGGCGTCGGCCAGCTCGCTGATATAGGTGATCGGCCCGGCAACCTCCGGCCTGTCCGGGCTGAAGAGGAAAATCTGGGCGGACTCGCCCAGCTCCAGGTAGTGGATGTCCCGCTCCGGCACGTCGGCCGTCACCTTCACCGGGTTGATGTTGACGATCTCGGCGACGGAATCGCCCGGCGATGCGTATTCCCCGACCTCCACCGTGAGCCTGTTCAGAATCCCGTCGATCGGCGCGAAGACGGTGGTCCGGTCCAGCTCCTCGCGGGCCGCGTCCAGCAGGGCCTTGCTCACATCACGCCGGGTGCGGGCGTTGTCCAGCTCCGTCTTGCTGGCTGTCGCTCCCCGGTACAGCCCCAAGAGCCGGCCGAACTCGATTTCGTCAAACTCGTGCTGCGCGCGGGCCTGCTCGTAGCGGGCCTCCAGCAGGGCCCGGTTCAGATGGAGGATCGGCTGACCCGCGACGACCGGCTCGCCGTCCTCCAGCGGCGCGCCCGCCGGGAGGAGCTTGCCGCGCCAGCGGATGTCCGCCGGCCGTTCCGCCCGTTTCTCGATCCGCGCCGGGACCTCGGCCGCCACGCGGACGATGCGGTCGGGGCCGACCACGGCCGTCAGGTCGAATGTGTCCGGCATCTCCGGGATGGGGGCGACCGTCTGCACCGTGACGTTCACCGGCGGGACCACCACGTCGGGTTTCGGCGGCTCCTCGACCGGCCACGTCACGGCGGCCACCACGAGGGTTACTGCGCCCACGAGCAGGGCCAGCGCGACGAGTCGACCGCGCGCGGTCGGTCGCGCGGGCGTGTGGGGCCGTGGTTTTGAAGGCGCGATCATCGGTTGTGTCCGCTCGTTGCGTTCCGGGGTCTTGACCCCCCCGGACGGGCCCCCGGCATCTGCTGTCATGATACGTACCCCTCCCGTTTCACGTTCCTTATTGCAGGGATGGAAAAACGAGTTATGTGGTCGGCCAGCCGCTCAATGTCCTCAGGGCCAAAGCGCAGTTGCGGGTCCAGTTGCCCGATGATGGTCCGGGCATGGTGGAAGAAGACGCACTGGCCGACCACGCTGAAGGCGCAGATTCGTGCTTCCTCTTCCGATGCCTGGTTGCCCATCAACTCCCGGACGATGTCGACGGCCTGCTGGAGCTGGGGGCGGTACGAACGCTCCACCACCGGCTCAATCGCCTTGCTGGGATCCACCAGCTCGCGGGCCATCAGCTTGGCGTACCAGCCCGCGCGTCCGGCACCAAATATACGGCTAACCAGGCGGCGCACCAGCTCGTGGAGCCGTTGTTCCGGCGTCAGCCCGGCCCCGAATTCCGCATCGATCGGGTGCTCTTCGTTCGTGCATCGGTCGGCGTATTCCAGGACGGCCGCGTACAGGCGTTCCTTGTCTCCAAAATGGTAGTTGACGGCCGCCACGTTGGAGCCAGCCCGCCCGCAGATGTCCCGGATCGTCGCATGGTGGAACCCGTGCTTCGCGAACACCTCCCCGGCGGCGTCCAGAAGCCGTTCTCTCGTGCTCTGGTTTCCCTGATCGGCTCGTTCCATGTCGTCGGTCACAAACCTCCGTTTCAAACATAAGTATAAAGCGCGTGTTGGACGAAAGCAAGTAAAGACCTGTCAAATTGGTTAGCTGTTGTTAAATATGGATTTACGATCCAACGTCACGGCTGCTCGTCTGGCGTGAACCCCAACTCTCCCTCCGGGATCGGCACTTCCTTCCGCGGGACCGGCCCGGGTGTCCCTGAGGCCGCCCCTTTTCGTCTCGGCCCAGGCCTTTCTTGTGGGGGACCGGCTTTCCAGGCGGTCCAGGGCTGGAGTGCCCGCGGTGGGCGGGGCCCCCGTACACCGCTGGCCCGGAATCCCGTCCGCGCCGTCCTCAACCTCCCCTGTCTTCAGACCGGCTACTGGAAAGCCGGTCCCACACAAGAGCAATTTCCCCCATATTCGGGGTTCCGGCCCGAAGATTCAGGGTTCGCAACTATAACTGGGAGCCCCCGAGCGCGGGACACTCGCTCCACAGGTGTGAGTGGAGCAGCGCGCTTTCTGCGGTGACCGACCGGCGCGATCCTCTGCCGGTTCCGCGGACTGGATTCGGGGGGCTTGATTGCGAACGTTCGGCCCGAGGGCGGGCTCGTGGTGAGTGAAACTGCAGACAGACGAGTGCCGCGGGGCGCGCCGGACCACGGGAGCATGTCCTCGGCTCAGGGGTGAGCCGCCCTCTCTGAGGTGGGGGATGCCGGACGGTTGGGCGGGGCGTTGCAGCCTTCGCAACGGATTGGTATGGTCTCATTTGCCTGCGGCGGAGGCAGTTGCAGGCGGTTCGGGGACGTGGTTCGCCTTGGTGGCCGTGTTGGGTGGTGCGAATCCGGCAGAAGTCGGAACAGAGGCTCAAGGATGAAGGGACCGTATGATCTGCCTCAGCCGATCCCGTATCAGGGGAGCAAACGCCAGATCGCGCCCGCCATCCTGCGCCACTTTCCCGCGAGGGTCTGCCGGGTGGTGGAGCCGTTTGCCGGGTCTGCTGCGTTGTCGATTGCGGTTGCCGCGCAAGGGCGAGCGGACCGTTTCTGGGTCAACGATGCGCATGCTCCGTTGATCGCGTTGTGGCGGGAGATTCTCCACCGGCCGGATGAGCTCGCCCGGAAATACGGGCTTCTCTGGCAAGAGCAACTTGGAAGCGAGCGGCAGTATTATGACCGCGTGCGTGACCGTTTCAACCGAGAACACGATCCTGCCGACTTTCTGTATCTGCTGGCCCGCTGTGTGAAGGCGGCGATTCGATACAATGCGAATGGGGAGTTCAACAACACGCCGGACAACCGGCGAAAGGGCGCCCGCCCCCCGGAGATGCGCCGCCGTATCTGCCACGCATCGGAACTCCTGCGGAAGCGAACGCGACTCACGTCGTGGGACTACAGGAAGGTCCTAGCTGAGTGCGGAGATGACGATCTCGTCTACATGGACCCGCCCTACCAGGGTGTCTGCGGAAATCGCGATCAGCGGTATCTTCCCAAGGTGGATCATGAGGAGTTCTGCCACGAGCTCGCAAAGCTGAATGACCGGCACATCATGTTTGCCGTGTCCTATGACGGACGCACCGGCGACAAAGTCTACGGAGAACCGCTACCTGAGTGTCTCAGCCTGACGCACCTGGAGATACGTGCGGGACGGTCCACGCAGGCGACGCTTCTGGGGCGTTCGGAAGTGACGTACGAGTCGCTGTACCTGTCGCGAGCGCTCCGCGCAGCACAGAGGCGGGACAAACAGGCCGGGGACGTGCAACTTGCGCTGTGGTGAAGGCTCAGTCAGTGGCGAAGAGGAGAGCGAAAGGCAAGGTTGAGGTTCCGAAGGAACTGCTCCTTCGAATGCGGGGCATCACCGCGAAACGTGCGAGAACGGTGATCGACCACATCTTGAAGCACGGACAGATTACGACTGAAGAACTGAGTGAAACGTACGGATACGATCACCCGCCGCGCGCGGCTCGGGACGTGCGGGAGCAAGGCATCTCGTTGGAGACGGTTCGCGTGACGGGATCGCACGGCCGCAAGATCGCAACATACCGATTCGGTGATCTCTCGAAGATCAAGCAGGGGAAGCTCGGTGGCCGCAAGGCCTTGCCGAAGTCCCTGAAGGTCGCGCTGCTGAAGGCGCATGGGTCGTGTTGCAGCGTGTGCGGCACGAGATACGAATCACGCTACCTCCAGATCGATCACCGGATTTCGTACGAGGTCGGCGGTGAGCCCGCGAGAAACGCAGCCGCAACCGAGTTCATGTTGCTGTGTGGCTCATGCAACCGGGCGAAATCGTGGTCGTGCGAGCATTGCAGGAACGGAACGGCGGACCTCTCGCCGGATGTCTGCAGGTCATGCTACTGGGCAACCCCCGAAGACTACGCTCATGTCGCGTTGCGCCTGATTCGACGACTGGATGTCACCTGGTCGGGCGAGGAGGTGCCGCAACACGATCTTCTTCTGAAGCTGTCGAAGCACGCACGCAAGAAGGTTCCGGAATTCGTCAAAGAGGTGTTGCGCGAGGCGCTCACCCGGAAACCAGACTAGGTCGGGTAGTGTCGGATGAATCTAGTGAGCGTCGAGGGTGCTTACGTCCGCCGAATCACGCCCGCAGAGGGGAAGGTATTCGTGGTCCCTGTGCAGAGGATCGTACGTGGCAGGTACATGCTCGGATTGGCCCTCGCAGGCGCGTTGTTGACCGCCGCGGGCTGCGCCGCGCCGCGGACCGGCCCCGCGGCACTCCAGCGGCAGCTCGATGCCCTCTTTGACGATCCGCGCTTCTCGGAGGCGTATTGGGGCGTGCGCGTGGAGACCCTGAACGGGAACATCCTCTACGACCGACTCGGCCACAAGCAGTTCATCCCCGCGTCGAACCTCAAGGTGTTCACCACGGCCGCCGCGCTCGAGCGGCTCGGCCCGGACTTCACCTACGAAACCCGGCTGAACGCCGTTGGCCCGATCGGCGACGACGGCACGCTGAACGGCAGCCTGGTCATCGTCGGCTCCGGCGACCCGTCGCTGGGTGCGTGGCACCCGGACGAAGAGCAGAACAGCCGCCAACTGCTGGCCTCCTGGGTGGAGCAGATCAAAGCCGCCGGCATCCGCCGCATCGCCGGCGACATCATCGGCGATGGCCGGTGCTTCACGGAGGAGTTCATCGGCCCGCACTGGGAATACTACGATTTGCCGTTCTGGTTCTCGGCCGGCTCCAGCGGGCTGGCCATGGAGGAGAATGCCTTCCGCATCTACATCCGGCCGACCGCGGTGGGCGAACCCGCCTCTCTCGAGATCGTTCCCGAAACCGCCTACATCACCCTCATCAACGCGACGCGAACCGTGGAGGCCGGCGGCGTCAGCAACGCGGACAGCACGAACTGCCAGGTGGAGGGCAACACCGTCAAGTTTGC
>Ga0334890_1002415_pt1 | contig 21604 bp, 18 predicted proteins | sample GraSluR1_MG_3_FD_207220 | JGI IMG/M metagenome (GOLD analysis project Ga0334890, IMG submission 207220) | Sludge microbial communities from methane-producing bioreactor in Wageningen University, Netherlands - Granular Sludge_31_08-R1 | ecosystem: Engineered > Bioreactor > Anaerobic >... | reverse complement strand
GGCTGTAGCAGTCTATAATCACTACAAGCGAGTTAAATTCCAAAGACAAATTTCAGAACAAGGCGTAGAACTGGACAAGTCCAACATTCTCATGGTGGGTCCTACCGGGACCGGGAAGACCTTGCTTGCCTCGACCTTGGCCAAGAAGCTGCAGGTACCTTTTGCCATCGCCGATGCCACTACGCTCACTGAGGCGGGGTATGTTGGAGAAGATGTGGAAAACATCCTGCTCAAGCTGATCCAGAATGCGAATGACAATATCAAGGCAGCAGAATACGGCATCATCTTCATCGATGAGATTGATAAGATTGCTAAGAAGGGTGAAAATCCTTCCATCACCAGAGATGTCAGCGGTGAAGGTGTCCAGCAGGCTCTTCTGAAAATCATTGAAGGAACCGATGCTTCCGTACCACCACAGGGGGGTCGAAAACATCCTAACCAAGAGATGCTCAAAATAAATACCAGAAACATTCTCTTCATCTGTGGAGGAGCTTTTGTAGGCCTGGACAAGGTCATTGAGAAGAGAGTTTCTTCTCATGCCATGGGCTTTGGAGCAAGCATCGTCAACTCACAGGAGAAGGACCTTCATGCCCTGTACAGTAAGCTCATGCCCGATGATTTGGTAAAATTTGGCTTGATTCCGGAATTTATTGGAAGATTACCCATCCATGTAGCTTTGGACAACCTTTCAAAGAAAGACTTGATGAGAATCATTGTAGAGCCGAAAAATTCCATTATTCGCCAATATGAAGCCGCTTTCAGGCTTGATGGTATAGAGTTTGTCTTCAAGGCAGAAGCTGTGGAAGCTGTTGCAGAGAAGGCTTTTGAACAGAAAACCGGAGCACGCGGACTGCGATCGATTGTAGAAAACATCATGATGGGAATCATGTACGACATTCCTTCCATCCAACAGGTGAAGCAGGTTATTATCGGTCGTGAATGTGTGATGAACGGTCAAAAACCTGAGGTAATTCGTGGTGCCTGAGATGTTCAACTACCCTCCTATCGATGAAAAGATTCTACAGCTCATCCGAACAAACGACAATTTTGTGGTTATCGGCCATGTAAGTCCGGATGGGGACTGCCTCTCAAGCCAAATGGCCATGTATTCCTTGCTCCTGAAAATGGGCAAGAACGTACAGATGGCGAATGCAGGGCCGTTCGATCGTTCAGAAATTACTCATCTGAGGGCAGATTTCCTTTCTCACATCGATGAGCAGTTGCATTCCCTGAATCCCCTTGTCATCGTTGTCGACTGCTCTACCCTTGATCGTATAGGCCATCTCGCTCAAGAGATAGAGGGTCTTATCACCATCGTCTTCGACCATCACAGCAGCGGGGAACCCTTTGGCACCTATCGCTACATCGTTCCTCGCTCGGTTTCAACCACTCTTATCGTCATGCAACTCTACAAGGCTCTTGATGTAGAGCTCTCGCAGGAGATTGCTGAACATCTTTTCTTTGGTTTTGCAACCGACTCAGGATTCTTCAGGTTTCTCAACGCTTACAGGGGAGAGACCCTGCGTCTTGTAGCAGAACTGATTGATCTCGGAGTTTCTCCCAACACAATGTATGACCGTATGACCGGTGGAAAGAGCCTTGGATATGTCAAATATCTTGGCAAGCTGATCGATAGAAGCAAAAGCCTTCTCGATGGCAAACTCATGGTGTCGTACAGCTGCCTCGAGGACAGCAAGACTTTCATCACCACCGATAAGCCAAGCGATTCCTTGTATTCCATGCTTTTGGCTGTAAAGGGTGTAGAGGTTGTACTCTTCTTCAAGCAAGTGAGCGAAACCACCACTGAAGTCGGATTCAGGGCATCTCACCAGAGCACGGTAGACGTTGGTGAACTTGCCGGCCGATTCGGGGGTGGAGGTCATAAGAAAGCCGCAGGCCTTACTATCAACGAACCGCTCTGCAGCATAGAAAAAACGCTGGTTGCATCGGTAGAGGCGCTTCTGAAGGCTTAGTTGGCACACACATTGCATGCTCCTGTGTATCATCACAAAAGGAGCATACCATGCAACATCTACCTCTCTCATTAGCTGAAATCAACGAACTGAATCTGTTGGTTTTGCATCGTGCTGCGCACCCAAATAATAAAACTATTCATTCCTTAATAAGAAATAAGACTGAACAATTACTGTATGAACTACCATCGTTTCTCAATCTTCTCGAAGAGGAAGATTGTTGTGAATTCTTCCTCTACTGCTATGACTCCATCGATAATTTCATCTCTCGTTTCAGTCATGGCCGACTCACTTTCTATGCCTATATTGTCGAACTTGTCAGGCATAGGTGCCGTTTTTTCCTGCTGAAAAAAGATAAAGAAACCTTTAGGGAGCGTGTGATCCTTGAACATGACTATTTCCTGAATGAAGAAGCAGACACTCATTCAGAGGTTGCGCAAACGTGTACCTATACGGTTCTTTCTGCAACACAACAAAACGTGAAAGAATCACTTCAATCTCTTTTTTCACTCCTGCTCAAAGCAAAGAGAGTGCCGCAACCGAATCTTCCTGAATATCTGAAGACCCTTCAAACAGTGCTTCAAAAGCCGATTAATCGAAAACGATTCATCATCTTGCTGACACTCAGCCCCAACCTCTTCAATGAATACCTTCTCGAAGATATGTCCTGTGTCCTCGAAGTTGACCCCAAGCTGCTCAACAAATATCTCAACAGGGCAGCAGATGCGCTAGCGAAAAAGCAGGAATGCAAAAAAAGATTTGAGACGATAAGCAACAATCATTTCAGGCGTTTGCTGGAGATAGAAGCAAAATTGGTACAAGAGAGCGAACCTGATGAGAAGCTCAGGCTAGAACATCTTAGGAACTGGACAAGCTCGGTATATAAAAAGAAGGTCGAGCAGATCAGAAAAATCGAGGGGCATCTATCACACCAACAAATTGCTTCGCTGCTTGATATCCCAAAAGGAACAATAGATAGTTCGGTACACTATATGAAGCGTCTTTTACAAGAGTGTATGGACGAAAAACTCAACAAGGGGTATCTTTAACTCCATGAAAATTCTATTGGCATCAAACAATCTCCATAAAAAACAGGAGTTCGAGCGACTACTTTCCTCGCATACCATCTCTTTGCCCAGCGATCTTGGGATTACATTCGATTTTGAGGAAGATGAACCATCATTCACCCTGAATGCGTTGGGCAAGGCGCAAAGTCTTCGTGCACTTGTCCCAAACGAGTATGTAATCCTCTCTGACGACTCAGGGTTGTGCGTCGATGCTCTTTTTGGGGGACCCGGAGTAAGAACAGCTCGCTATGGGATGGATGTTTTCGGCCGAATGCTCCAAAGCGAAGAGAGAAATGAGTTCCTCTTGAAAAACTTGCGTCATCTGAAGACCAAAGAGGAACGAAAAGCATATTTTGTCTGTGCTCTGGCGGTGGTGTTTGATCCATACAGAGTGTTTACCATCTCTGAATCAGTTGAAGGGTACATTGCTAATCAGAGCTCAGGCGTCAAAGGCTTTGGCTACGATCCTGTCTTTGTGGTCTCAGAAATCGATAAGACCATGGCAGAACTGTCGGATGAGGAAAAGGATCGGTATAGCCACAGAGGCCGTGCAAGCAGACTTCTGGCCACCCTATTAGGAGGAATGAAATGAAAACAATTACTCGTGCAGAGCAAAAAATTGAGGATACATGGGATTTAGACAGTCTCTTTCCAAGCGAAAAGGAATGGGGCGATGCACTAAGCCAACTCCAAAAACGAATCGAGCAGGCTCCCACGCTGAAAGGGGAATTGAAGAAATCCAAGGATTCCTTCCTCTTTGTGATGCAGTGGTATGAAGAGACAGCAATCCTGACAGAGAACATCTTCAACTGGGCTTCGCTCAACTATAATGCCGACGCTTCAAATACGACCAATGTTGAGCGTTATTCACTAGCCTACAGCGCCTACAGTCAACTTTCAGAAGCGATGGCGTATTTCGACCCGGAACTGCTGAGCATCGAGGACTCGGTAATCGAGGAATACCTACAAGATCCTGCATTCTCCCCCTACGCGACCTATATCAAGAAAGCACTTCGCTTCAAGGAGCATGTGCTGGGCGAATCGGAAGAACGATTGCTTGCTTTGCAAAGTGAAGCTTCCTCTGTCTCGAGGAACACCTTCAACGATCTCACCAACGTCGATTTTGACTTTGGAACCATCGAAGGAAAACCACTGACACAGTCTTCTTTCAGCTCATTTTTAATGCAGGAAGACCGATCCTTGAGAGAACAGGCCTACAAACAACTATACGGGGTATACGATTCATGCAAGCATGCTATCGCAAGGCTCTACGAGGGCCAGGTAAAACAAGATATTTTCAGAACAAAGGCAAGAAAGTATGCGAGCTGCAGACAGATGGCCCTCTATGGCGATGACGTACCATTGAGTGTTTACGACAACCTGATCAAACAGGTTCATGAATCATTGCCTACCCTGCATCGTTATTATGCTCTAAGGGCAAAGATCCTTGGCTTGCCGAAGCTCGCCCACTGGGATGTGTATGTACCGCTTCTCAAGGGCGTAAAGAGTCATACACCCTATGAAGAAGCTGTGAATCTTATTACCAAGGCCCTGCTTCCCTTGGGAAATGAGTACGTAAATACGTTGAAGGCAGGCCTTCTTGAACAACGCTGGGTCGATCGTTACGAGAACAAGGGTAAACGAAGTGGCGCATTTTCCAGCGGTACCTATACTTCAAAACCATATATATTGCTCAACTACAAGGAAGACGTACTTCGAGACCTTTTCACCCTCGCACATGAGGGAGGGCATTCGATGCACAGTTATTACAGTGCCAAAAACAATCCCTATTTCCAGTACGAGTACACCATCTTCGAGGCTGAGGTGGCTTCAACCTTCAACGAACAGCTTGTTGCCAAGTACTTGCTCGATCATGCAACGGATGAGACCATGAAGGCATACATCATCGGAAAACAGATTGACGATATTGTAGCCACGCTCTATAGACAAACGATGTTTGCTGAGTTTGAAATGATCATCCACAATAAGGCAGAACAGAACGTCCCGATAACCTTGGACTTACTAAGATCAACGTATCGCTCACTGTTGGAACAATACTTCGGAGCTGCTGTACAGTTTACTGAACTCAGCGATCTTGAAGGACTGAGAATCCCTCATTTCTACAGTCCCTTCTACGTCTATAAGTATGCTACAGGCTTGAGTGCTTCCATCGCCCTGAGCGAGAGAGTCCTCAACAATGGAGAACCTGAACGATTGCAATACCTGAGGTTCCTCGCAAGCGGAGGAAGTCAATTCCCCATAGAATCATTGAAGAAAGCAGGAGTGGATATGACTACAGAAAAGCCGGTTTCAGACGCTCTTGCCACCTTCTTTCGCCTACTGGATGAGTTTGAGAACCTCCTTTGCAAACAATGATTCGTCTTTTTTCTCAGAACTATTGACGCAAGGGCCTCTGTTGTTGTAATGTAGCCACGTTCGGTTCTCGAACCGATTTGCGGTAGTGGTGGAATTTGGTAGACACGCTAGCTTGAGGTGCTAGTGGGAGAAATCTTGTGCTGGTTCAAGTCCAGTCTACCGCATTGAAAGCCCCTTTCCTACATAGTTAGGAAAGGGGCTCTTCTTTTTATCCAAAGAGCATCAGATATTCGTTGAGACTTCTCAGATAGGCGACAGCTTGTACAAACACTTGGTTTTCAGCATTCTGTACGGCCAGTTGAACCTGTCTAACCTCCAGAACTGTCCTATCGCCCCAGTTGAGAAGCAACTTCGCCTCCTCTTGTTGCACCAAGACTTGTTTCATGTCGAGAAGTGCAGCATCGAGAGCCTGCTGAGCGATATCCATTGACTTGTAACGCAATTCCTGCTCCAGTGAAAACACATACTGCTCCATATGAAGCTCTGCTCTCTTTCTGGCAATGGCTGCCTCAAGGTCCTGTTTCGTCGAATGATTAAGATCAGAAGGAGAAAAGCTTACGGAAGCTTGGACTGTAACGTTGGCATTTACCGTCGTGAGAGCGCCTCCCTTCAGGGAGAGAGTTATATCGGGTCTGTACGTCATGGTCTGTGCGAGTTGAGCCTGCAAGGCATCCAACTCAACCTGCAACCTTTGAACAGAGAAAGAGGTTGCTATGCTTGTCTGTGCAGAATCAGCAACTTCGGCTTTTCGTCCTTCAATTCTTTCAAGCAAACGCTCAAGAGACAACACCTGGACATTTACTTTTGAGTACGAGGGGCCAAGAAGACTGTTGCTGTCTCTCGTCTTTTCCAACAAAGCTCTCTGGGCATTGTACATTGCCTGCCTTCTATCACTTACCTTCTGGGCACTTTCCTCAAGGTCAGCATAGCTCAAAACCCCGGCCTCATACAAAACACTGGTAATCTCATACTGTTCTTGCACCAATGCATAGTAAGCCTGTGTATATAAAAGATGTTGCTCAGCTGCCATCAGAGCCAAAAAGGTATTCTCTACCTTCAAGGCTGTATCAAGTTGCAAGGAACGAAGTGTAATGATTGCTTTGTAATAAGCCTCCTCCTGCTTTGTAGTAACCTTTGATGATGCAAAAGGACTGTAAACAACCGAAAAACTTACACCCTTTGCATCAAGCCCTGCATCCAGGCTGAGTTGCGGGACTACCGGAACTGAAAGCTTCATGCTGCCATTGATCAAATCCCAAACAGTATCACCCGGCTTTGGCTCCTGGACTTTCATGTCTGCATTGAGAGTGAGCCTTGTACGATCAAGGCTCAGAGTATCGCCAAGCTCTCTACGTGCTTGAAGCAGTGCATCCTCAGCTGCCTTGATAGAGATACTCTCCTGCAAGGAAAAAGCAATTGCCTGGTCGAGAGTCATATCTTGCGCAAAAAGAGGTATCGTTGCCATAAACAGAAGTATAAGAAGTTTTTTCATTCAACCCTCCCTTATGCTTTCTGCTATTGGTGCCCTGAATGCTGAGAATACTGGTATGGAACCAAATATTCCTCCAATACCCAAGGTTGCAAGAAGCCCGATTGCCACTGCTTTCACAGTAATGATCGAAACAGGCGCTGACTGGACATCGATTGAACTTATGAGAGGCCAAAGTACTTGAGAAATCGGCTGGGCAAAGATGTAAGCGACAATAACCCCTGCTGCCGCACTGGCTGAACTCATCATCATCGAACGCAAAAAGAATTCTGCAACAACGCTATTTTTGGATGCTCCAAGTGCACGCTCTGTGGCAATATCCCGGTTTTTTCCCAGAACTTCAACGATCATGATGCTCAGAATGCCTATGGATCCTGTAAGAAGTAGGACGAAACCCAGGATATTGATTACCAAAGAGAACGTGAAAATGGATTCCCTGGTCTGCTCCAACATCGAGCTGACCCCATTGCTCTGACCTTCCCATACATGTATGGCAGTATTGATGCCATACTGCTCGGTCAACACATCGCGAATTTGCGAAGACGTAAGGGCAAAACTCTGATTCAGTACACGCAGACTGATGGTTGAGTAGGGAGAGTGAAGCTGGGTGGCCATATTCATTCCCCCTGAAACCGTACTGGTATAAGGAATCAAGACATCGGCAATACCATAGGCACGTCTCTTGACCTCATCAACATCCTCAAAGACGCCGCTTATCGTAAAGATTTGTGCAATAGTGGTTCGCTCAGCATTTGTCCCTCCACCACGGTTTGCGGTACGTACAGGAGGTATGAGTTGCTTTCCGATTGCATTGTCCGCACTAGAGTACATTGCCTCTGCAGTCGATCTGCTGACCAATGCCTTCATTTCTCCTGCAGCTACATCACCGGCGCTGAAGGCGGAGCCTGCGATCAAGTCCAATCCCATCACGTCGAGATACTCACTTGTAGTACCGGCAACCCTTCTTAGTTGATATTGCAGATCCCCTGCACTAACGGTCCTCCAAGAAGCATTGGTAATAGGAGCGGCTGCTTGGATTCCACTGATGCTGTTGGAAAGAATGGTGATGATATCCTGATCAAACTGGGCTGGACGGGAGAACGAGAGATTCCCATCTGCAGCAAGCTCTGCATTGGCAACATTGATGATCAGACCATCTCCACTCAAACTCTCATTCACTGCTGTCTGAAACGAATCACTGATACTTATGGCAAGAATGAGGATGCCACTTCCAAGCCCGACGGCAAGGAAGGTCATAACAGTTTTCGCTGAGAACTTGAACGTCTGTGAAATAATAGTATGTATAGGTTTCACGTATCACTCCTATTCTGTACGCATTGCTTGCGCTGCTGGAATTTTCGAAGCTTGCAGGGCTGGAAAAAGGGTTAGTATTGTGGTTATTATCCAAGCCGCAACAATACCTACGATAAGCAAGAGTGGCTCAATCGAACCAAAATGAGTTGTGCGTTGCATCAACTGGGCAAGGACATAGGATATAGCTACACCTATAAGCGATGCATATAAGCCGATGAGCAACGCCTCTCGGAAAAAGAGGTTGAAAATTCTTTGTTTGGAAGCACCCAGTGCTTTGAGAACCCCTACGGTCTTCTGCTTTCTCATAGCTCTTCCCAAAAGAATATTGGAAACATTTACCGCGGCAATAAACAACCCTGCCAGAGCTAAAAAGAGAATCATCGTGACAATTCTGGCATTGCGATCCTGTAGGGCCTGGGCCTCCTGCCTCGGGATGGTAATCACCACACTATTAGCTCCGTATGTATTGGTGAAGTACGTTTGCAACTGGTCGGCTGCCCGATCCAAAGCAGTAAAATCTTCAACCATGAAACTTAAGCTTGTGTTCCAGCGTGATTGCAGCATGGAGGAATTAGGCAGATGAATATCCTGCAGAACATCAGGCATGAAGGCTCTTGAGAATGCCATTTCATCAAATGAGGTTCCTGTCGGTTCCAATATACCGATTATTTCATACACAGTCGGTCCTGAGATGAACCGTCTTCCCAAAGCGCTCCCATCCTCATACAAGGTACGAGCCAACGTACTGCCCACTACCATGACATTGTTGGTAAGCGATGCATCCTGCAGGGTAAAAAAGCTTCCTTGCTGGAGATGCAAGCTCCATGCATCAAAGAACTCTGGGCTCACCATATAGCCCGACCACTGAGAAAGTGCAGGCTCCACATCATCCAACGACTGAGGAAGCGTCAGCAGAGTTTGAGCTCCTTGCTGAGCAGGATTGAGCTGTTGTTGAGAAAAAGTACGCTCTTCTTCTGGTACACTGGATTGCGAAGAACCGGAACCTGAAGACTTTCCTCTTGTTGTTGATACGACCTGCTCCATAAAGGAAGCAGTGCTATGGAATGTAGTAGGAGCCTTAATATAGCCATAGGAAATGTCAGGGGCGTCAGTTGCTGCCTGTAGGTCTCTGCTGGTGAGAATGATCGACTGATCCTGATCCATTACCATCACCGGGACATCCATATCTGCTGTGGTCTGTCTGGTGGAAACCGTAATCTCCCTATACTGTTGAGAGGACAGCAACGAGTTGGAGACCTCGATGGATTTGAGAGCCAAGGCAAAGCCTGCACCTGAGGCCCCGATACCCAAAGCCAAGCCGACAACCAAGAGCAAGGTCTCGGGCAGCCGATTCTTCAGATTCCTGAATATGATGCTTCGGTCTTCATTTCTGATCATGTGCGTTCCCCCACAATGTGTCCATCCTGAATATGAATGCGACGTTTCGCCTTTCTTGCTTGTTCTTCGTTATGCGTTACCATGACTATCGTGACATCCCGCTTGTTCAGCATCTCCAAGGTTCTTAACACTTCCTCACCTTTGTCTGTGGGAAGATTTCCCGTTGGTTCATCGGCCAAGATCAGATCAGGCTGGTTGGCCAAAGCTCTTGCTATGGCTGTGCGCTGTTGCTCTCCCCCGCTCATCATAGAAGGTAGATGATGCATTCTTTGCTGCAAGCCAACATCAGCAAGCAGCTCTGCTGCACGCTCTCTTCGTATCTTGGAAGGTACTTTTGCATAACTCATCGGTAGCATTACATTCTCCAATGCGCTGAGCTCAGAAAAGAGGTTGAAGCTTTGGAAGATGAACCCAAAGTGTTTGTTCCTGATTCTTGATTGATCCTTGTCAGAAAGCATGGTGATATCATAATCTTCCAAAAGGTATGATCCCTTGGTTGGATTGTCCAATATTCCCAAAATATTCAAAAGCGTCGACTTCCCTGATCCAGAGGGCCCGGTAATCGCCAAGAAATCTCCACGATTAATCTGTAAATCTATACCGCTCACTGCCGATATCTTGGTTTGCCCTAGATCATAAGTTTTCTCAATTGCTTTCAATGTAATCATTTTTCTGCTCCTTGCAGCATTATGGTGTTATGTTCTATATAGTTCTGATAACCACTGGTTATGATACGATCCCCTTCTGAGAGACCTCTCAGTATCTGCACTTGATCGGTATGCAGCTCCCCATAGGTGACAGCAGTCTTGATTGCCTGGTTGCCCTCGATCACATAGACAAAACGTTGTCCTCCTGTAGTAAGGTAAGGGCCTCTAGGCAACAGTAAAATATCATCAAGCGTACCGATGACCAGCTCACTTACCGCTGTCGATCCGGGAATAAGGTCTGAACCCTGTTCCGGGCGAACGATTACCTGAACCGTTGCAGTGATACCGTCACTCGACATGAGTGCGACACGACCGATTGACTCAATTGTTCCCAAAAGAGGTCTTCCTCCTACAGAGAGAGAAACTTGCTGTCCAATCTCCAACAGTCCTGCATGTTGCTGTGGTACATCCAATTCGATGATTGCACTTGTCCGGTCGGCAACTGTGAACAGACTCTGCGACTTATTGATCGTAGATCCTGGTACTGTCAACCTACTTTCCAGGGCAAGGATTTCTCCCTCGATAGGACTGAGAATCGTAGCATCATTGATGCTTGTTTCTATTCTTGCAATATTTTTCTGGTATCGATCCAGCGCTGAGAGTCTATTGGATTCATTGATCTTGTTTATGATCCTAGATTCCTCCAACTGTATGACCTTTTCATCGTAAGAGAAGCGGAGATTCTCCAATGTTTTCAGGGCGCGATCGTAGTCACTTTTTCTTGCTGCATTGACAGCATAAAGCTGGCTTTGTTTTTCAACTTCACTCTCTGCCTCTTCAATATCAAGAACCAGGCGGGCTAACTCACGCTCTGATCGTGCTATGGAAAACACATTCTGCTGCACGAACTGCTCGTAGCTTATTTTTGCTTCTTCATACTCTTCTTCCAATTCCCTCAACTGGTCTATCAAGGTCGGAACACCAAGGATCGCAAGAACTTGGTTTTGTTCAACATAATCCCCTTGCTTTACAAGCAATTGCTGCACATACGCCCCATCACCGACATCAGGTGCTGTTACAATGACCTGAAGGGGAATGCTTACCGCTCCGCCTGCTTGGATCTTTCGGACCAAGGAACCTTTTTGCACTACTGCACTATCATAGGTCTTCAGTACATATATCTGCTCTTTCGGCATAAGCATAAGATATGCAACCACACTTATGAGCGCTACCATCAGTACCACAATCAGTGCAATGACCTGTTGTCGTTTTTGGCCCGGTGACTTATACGGTTTCTTCTTGAGGTCTTTCAGTATTGAGTGTTCCTTTTTTTTCGTATCTTCAATCACATCGATTCTCCCTTGCATGCAGTCAGTGTAGATTCAAAGGACAATGCTGTGGTTACACCCATGTAAATTGTTTGTAACAAATGTAAAAAGAGCATAGAAAAGAAGACAGCCACCACCGGCTGTGCTACTATCAGACCGTGAACCTGAAGAAACGATTAGGAAATTTGAAGCTCTCTGTATGGACGGTGATCTGGTTGCTTATCATCACCTTGGCCTTGAGCCTAGGGGTAATGCAGTTTTCCTGGATCAATCGTGCTGCTTCCAATGAGAGAGAGCGACAACAACGCCTCTTGCTTACAGATGGAATGCGTTCTGTTGAGAAGGCATATGACGAATTGAGAGTTTTGATCCCAATTGTGAGGACCGCACTAAATGTGTCCTATAATGAGGTAGCATCCAGTCTTGCCGATTGGCAGGCAAACACCAAACATCCACAGCTTCTGAAGGGGTTGTGGGTCTTTGCTGCCGGAGAAGACCCAATCTATATTACCTTTGACTCAATACAGACTGAACAACAAGTGCCACAAAGCCTGCTGTTCACCCAAGTACCACAAGCGTCCTGGGAACCCAACCGTATTCAAGAAATTGCCTACCGACTTGGATGGGAAGGCATGGTGCCCATCGATTTCCAGACAGGGCCCTCCTCTCGAGGTCTTGCTGTGCTTCAGATTGATATCGATGCATTCTTCACTGACATTCTCATCCCAAATTTACAGGAAGATCTTTCGTTTCAAACCATATCCATCGTCAGATTCGCCTCAGAGCAAGAGATGCGCTCACATTTGCAGAGCACAGAACAAAGACAAGAGCTGACACTGCTTGTCCCAAGTTTTCTTTCTGCCGGCATAAGAGGCTCCAGAGAGAGTATTTTCTACTTTCTCAGTGAAGATTCCCAACATCAACGACGCCTTGTACGATTACAAGAACCTGAACAGAGCCCTGATTCTTTAAGAAATCCTACACAGCAGTTCATTGCGCAAGTCAATCTAGGCCCGGCAACCACCCTTCTCTCTCAACAAACAACAAACTGGGTAATCTCGAACATGATCCTCAGTTCAAGCATCCTGGTCCTTCTGCTGCTTAGTTTGGGATCGGTTTTTTATCTGTATCGAAGAACACTCGCAGTAAGAAATCTGGAACAGGAGTTCACCGCCTCCATGAGTCATGAACTCAAGATTCCAGTAACGGTCATAAAAGCAATTGCAGACAACCTAAGCTGCGGCATTGTCACTGACAAAGAACGTATCATGGAATATGGAAAGGAGATTGCCCAAAAAGCTGATAGACTGCAAACGATGGTAGAAGGGATTCTTCTCTACTCGGGTTTTCAGGATACGAGAAAACAGGTCGAGCTCTCACAATTGCATATTGATGATATCATAACTGTGATCATCAACGATCTTTCATTACTTGAAGGATGGAAAGACCGTGATTTTTCCTGCGACGTACAGACCGGAAAAATACCCATCTATGTAGACACACAGAAAGTCTTTTTGATCATCAAGAATCTCTTGGCAAACGCCTACTACCATGGTGCCGCCCCAGAGAAAGATCAAAAATCAAGAATTGATTTGAAAGTATACCGAAAACCCTTGAAAACTCTCTGCATTATCATTCAGGACAACGGTCCGGGAATCCCTAAAAATCAACAAGAAGCAGTACTCAACCCCTTTTACCGTCTACAGACCAGCAAGGATCGCCAAACTCCTGGAAGCGGACTCGGCCTTCATATTGTAAAACGCTCAGTAGAACTGCATCACGGAACCTTTACCTTGGAAAGTCCCTATCATACCACTACAGGAGCTCTTGTACGAGGTTGCAGATGTATTGTGGAGCTGCCAATTGAGGAGAGAGAGAATGGACAAGAGAATCTTGATAATTGAGGATGAAAAAGCACTCGTCATGGCTTTGCAGGACAGGCTGGAAAGCGAAGGCTACACCACTGCATCCGCGTATGATGGAATAAGTGGAGAGACAATGGCGATGGCAGAGACCTTTTCGTGCATTATCCTTGATGTCATGTTGCCGCAAAAAGATGGATTCCAAGTCTGCAAATCGCTCAGAGATCGCAAAATTTCCACTCCAATACTGATGTTGACCGCACGTGATACCAGTATCGATACAGTCATGGGGTTGAAACTGGGTGCAGATGACTATGTAGCAAAACCATTTGACATGCAGGTGTTGTTGGCCCGCGTGGAAGCTCTGGTAAGAAGAACTCCTGCAAACCTGGAAAAAGGTTCTATCAAACCATACTGTTTTGGACCTTTTACCTTGGATAGAGAAAGCAAAGAGCTGTATCGCTTTGATACGCATATCGCCCTCAATGCCACAGAGTACCAACTTTTATGCTATCTGGTTGATCATGAGGGAAAAACCATTGCCCGGGAGACACTGCTTGACGAGGTTTGGGGGTATGAGCTGTTGGTGAGCAGCCGGACTGTTGATGTACACATCGCAAGGCTCAGGCAGAAACTGGATGAAGGGCACATTCCCCACTATATCAAAACAATCCGCAGGATGGGGTATCGGTTTGAGAACCCTGATTGATGAACCATTCTCATTGGCAGGTTTCCAGTCCCAAAACCTCGACAAGGTTCTTTGCATCCTCGTCCAAGGAACTTCTGTAAGCTTCATCACTTTGGGCAAACTTGACCTCCTGTAATTCCATAAGAATGTGCAATGCTTGTTCTACTTCAAAACGAGATGAGCAGAGCTTCTCCTTCATCTTGTTTCTCAACATTTCACAGATCAATTGCAGAAACACCCGCCCTGGATAATAGCGCTGGTCATAGATACCAAGCCTCCTGCAATCCTCCCAATTCATCAAATTGTCAAACCGCCTTTCAAAGGCGTTTCGCTGCTCATATGTTGCCAAAGCCTCTTCACTCTTCAAATCAGTATTGGTGATCAGTGCCCAGAACCCAGCGTGAGAAGCCTCAAATCCTCGTACAGGGTCTCGGCATAGTTGCACACGATGATTTCTGTTGCTCCTTTTTCTTACTTTGAAATAGGTCTCATAGAGCCTGGCATGCTCTTCTATCGGGTTGCCCGTCTCCAACTCTCTCTTACAGCGTGCGAGCACACTGAACAGATTCTGTTTCTGGCTTTCCCTCCAAACCTCATCATAATAGAGGTGAACAGTCAAAGAGTGTTTCTCAAAAAAAGGAGCCGGCACGGCTATTGCTCGGATGGATCTCTTGCCTTCACAAGGAACAACCTCTCCATTTTCAATGCTTGTGCGATGCTCCTCGATCAATGATTTCAACCATCGTTGGCGACTGGGAATCTTGAACACGAACAGACGATCGAGCAAGAGTAATTCTTCAATTCTTTTCAAGGAAAAGAACCGCCTGTTGAGCATAAGGATGCTCGATCGATCAACCTCCAGATGTTCAAGCACTGTTGTTATCGTCTGGCTGCTGAGCATGGTACCATCCAAAAGTTGAAAGCTCAGCGGCATCCAGCTTTTCTGATTTGACAGTAGAATAATGGTATTCTGCTCCAAAGCTTCCATATCCCTGTTGTGCCCATACTGCAAATAAGGGTTATGGTTCTCATAGCTTGCCGTAGTACATAGATCAAAGATGGTAAAGGTATGCTTGATATCCGTATCGTAAAGGTAGGCTTGCTGCCAGGTTCTCAAAACTTCTACATCAACTGATTTGAGGACCTCCTTCAGCTCATAGTTCGTGCGAGGTCCTTGATACTTTCCAATCCTTCCTTGCTTCCAATGCAAGCAAAACGAGAGGGGGTTGTTGGTGCAAAGCAAATACCAGGCAAGAAACAGGATATGCTGTGCTCTTGTTTTTCCAAGCAGAACTTGCAGCTGTTTGTACAGGGCCAACTCACTTTCAAGCATATGTTGAAGACGCTCAAATGCGTACAGCTTGAATTTCGGGATTGCACTCTCACTCTGCTGTTGCAGCTGTTGTTTTGACAACTCTTCCCTATATCTTGAATTGTAGAGGTGTTGTCCGGTAAAAGGGTCCAGTTTTCCAATACATCGCCTCTTGTGCCGTGTCTGTTTTTTTTCGGGATCCCAGTAATGTTGATCTTCGTAAAGATAGGTGACTTGATTCTTTTTATTCAGTATTTCAATTATTTTTGGTGATGAAACTTTTGCTAACATGTTATAATTTATAGCACCTTGAATAAGCTATTTCAAGCCTAAAACACCTACTGAAAACTATTTATAGCATACCATGTTATAAACCATATCAACATACAAACTATTATTGTATAACAAATAGTGCATTCTGCATTGTGTTTTAACCTATATAGTTGTTACAATTTGATATCAATTTTATAAAGGAGATTGGTTTGATAAACATGAAAAATCTGTATCGAAATGTACTAGTAATTGGTCTGTTGCTTTTGATAAGTCTGGCTCCCTTGAGCGCCCAAGGACAACGAGAAAGCAGCAATACGATCTCATTTGCAGGATCGGGAGGCTACCCTCCATTCAACTTTTTGACGGAAACCGGCGATGTTGATGGATTTGATGTTGACGTAGCCCAAGAAATTGCAAACCGCATGGGAAAGGAACTGAACTATGTAACCACCAGTTGGGATGGTATCGTAGAAGGGTTGCGTGCAAAGCGCTATGATGGAATTCTCGGAAGCATGGGAATTACAGAAGAGAGAAAGAAGGTCATCGACTTTTCCATTCCTTATTATTACAGCGGACCTCAGCTTATCGCTCACAAGGATGGAAACATCAAAAACGTAGAGGACTTGCAGGCAAATCACACCCTGGGCTTGGTTACAGGAACCACCTTCGAGAATGATGCCAAGATGCTGGGAACCAGAGTGAAACTGTATGAAGACGACAACCAGACCTTGATCGAACTGCTCAACGGTCGAATTGACGGCGTATTGACCGACAGAATTGTCGGTTTGAACGCGATCAGCGTCCTTCGAGATGGTGAAAAACTCACCCTGGTAGGGTCTGTATTACGCAGCGAGGTGATGGGAATTGCATTCCATAAAGACAACACCGCTCTGAGAGACCAGGTCAACGACATCCTAAGAGAGATGTTTGCCGACGGAACAATGCGCGCGATCAGCGAAAAGTGGTTCAACGGTGAAGATATCACCGTAGAGTAAGGGAGTATCCAAACCATGAACATACTTCCATGGGATCTTTCGGTCATCCCACAACGCTTCTTTCTATTTACTGAAGCGGCAGGATATACCCTGCAAATTACATTTTTTGGGATCCTCTTTGGTCTTGTTATTGGATTGGTGGCCGCACTCGGCCGCCTTTCCAAACACAACTGGATTTCAGCCATCTGCAGAGCTTATATTTTCCTGATCAGGGGAACCCCGCTTCTCGTACAGCTGTTCATCGTATATTACGGGCTTACCAGTGTGGTCACCATCGCACCGATACCCTCGGCGATCATCGCACTCGGGGTGCATAACGGTGCCTATATTGCAGAAATATTTAGAGGCTCGATCCAATCGATAGACATAGGACAAATGGAAGCAGCGAGAAGCATCGGGATGCCTATGGGCAAAGCCATGCAAAGGATTATTCTCCCTCAAGCGTTCAAGCGAGCTGTTCCACCTCTGGGGAACCAGTTGATCATCGCTTTGAAGGACAGTTCTCTTGCTTCGACGATTGCGGTTCCTGAGTTGATGCTCAAGGGTCGGCAGATGGGGTCTTCCTCATTCATGTACATGGAAATGTTTATTATCGTCGGCATTTGGTACCTGATCATGACCAGTCTGCTCTCGTTTGTCATGCATAGAATAGAGCAAAGGTTGAAGGTGAGTGACCGTGAGTAAAGAAACAAAAAAGACAGATGAAACCATATTGAGAATCGAACACTTGGTGAAACGATTCGGAGAGCTTGAAGTGCTCAAAGATATCAACCTGGAAGTGAAACGAGGTGAGGTGGTAGTAATCATCGGAGCCTCGGGAAGTGGCAAGAGCACGTTGCTGCGTTGTGTCAACTTTCTGGAAAAAGCACAGAAAGGGAAAATCTATATTAACGAGAAACGGGTCAAGAACAGCGAGAAACAGCTGAACAAGGTCCGCCAGGAACTGGGGATGGTTTTCCAACACTTCAACCTCTTTCCACACATGACGGTCATACAGAACGTCATGGAAGGAATGGTTCAAGTCAAAAAGATTCCCAAGGACAAAGCCCGAACGTATGCCGACCAGCTTCTTGCCCAAGTGGGACTGGAGGATAAGGCTGATGTCTATCCTGCAATGCTCAGTGGCGGCCAAAAACAAAGAGTCGCTATTGCAAGAGCCCTTGCCATGGAGCCGAAGGTTATGCTCTTTGATGAGCCGACGAGTGCACTCGACCCAGAATTGGTCGGTGAGGTTCTCTCGGTAATGACTGACCTTGCTAAGAAAGGAATGACCATGCTCGTAGTGACACATGAGATGTGGTTTGCCAAGGAAGTGGCTGACCGGGTCATCTTCATGGATGAAGGCATCATTCTTGAGGAAGCACCACCAGAGGTCATGTTCGAAGCACCAAAGGAGGAGCGCACCCTGGCCTTCCTCAAGCAGGTGTTGCCGCAATAATTTCTCCTGAACCCTTACGTATATCGATAAGGGTTCAGAACTCTCCTTTTTTTAATGACGCACCTTCAGACAAGAGCAAAACGGAATAAATTCCATGATTGTCGTATAGCGATGGCCTCTGTATTTCTCATAGGCTTGACAGCTTCAGGATGATTTTTATCATTGATTGCCTTCAAATCATCATGATACAGATATATATGTTCAATGAGCTTAGCTTGCTGAAACAAACCTGATAACGACAAATCAACCTGCATGTCCTCTTCCAAGCTTCTGTTCACCATGAACAAGGCCAGCTCCTTATCTTCCTCATGGTAGACAAGCACAGCATCCGCATACGGGACCTCCTTGTATCGAGGGTTCTCATAGGTCGGTACTTGCAAACGAATATCAAGGACTTTCCCTCTTCCATATCTGGAAGCGAAATAAAAGGGCCAGTATATGGTTTGCACCCAGCTAGGGCCACCATCCTCAGTACGTATCGGTGCAATGACATTAACCAATTGAGCCATACAGGCAACTTTCACACGATCACAGTGCTTGAGGAGACTGTTAAGCAGACAGCCGACCACCAAGGAGTCCTCAAACGTATAAATATCTTCCAAAAGAGGCTTTCCAACTTTCCATTCTGTTTCAGCTTTGTCTTTTTCATTCGAATGAAACCAGACATTCCATTCATCGAATGAGAGGTTCATCACCTTTGAAGACCGTTTTTTAGCTTGCACATAATCACATACATGGACAACCGTCTCTATGAATCGATCCATCCTCTTGCTTGAAGCAAGATATGTTTTAGCATCATCCTCATCATTTCTGAAGTACATATGCAAGGAAAGATAGTCAGCAATCTCCCACGTGTGTTCAAGTACCGTTTCCTCCCATTCAGGAAAGGTAGGCATTTCACTACTGCTTGAACCACATACCACCAGTTCAAGGCTCGGGTCAAAGAGCTTCATAGCCTTTCCAACCTCAGAAGCAAGACGTCCATATTCATCTGCATTTTTATGACCCACTTGCCACGAACCATCCATCTCATTCCCAAGACACCACATTTTTATATCATAAGGATTCTCTGAGCCATGGCTTTTCCTCAATTCACTTAATGTCGTGCCGCCTGGGTAGTTGCAATACTCAAGTAAGTCCTTCGCCTCATCAATACCTCTTGTACCTAGGTTGATAGCCATCATTGGCTGTGCCCCCACCTTCTGACACCATGACATAAACTCCTTGATACCGAACTGGTTAGGATCCAAGGCCTTCCAAGCAAGATCAAGGCGAATGGGTCTGTTTTGCTGAGGACCTACTGAATCTTCCCAACGATGATTCGATACATAGTTTCCCCCGGGAAAACGGACAAAGGAGATATCCAGGTCTTTTACGAGCTGCATAACATCGGTACGCAAGCCTTCCTCATCACAGAGAGGATGAGTTTTTTCATACAAGCCACCGTATACACAACGGCCCAACTGTTCAACAAAGGAGCTGAACAACCGTGTATCAACAGTACCGACTACAAATTCAGAGGAAGCATATACAGTGCATTTCACGTTAGAAACTCCTTCAATTTTATCCTTTTACACCACCGCTGGTAAGACCAGCAATGAAATATCGTTGAAAGAAAACAAATACAATTATAATCGGCAAGGTAGCCGCCAGAGCCCCGATCAGTAAAAGGTCATAAGCGCTGCCGTATGGGGTGAGCAACGTATTCAATCCTATAGGCAAGGTAAACTTATTTCCGCTTCTCAGTACTATCAACGGCCAAAGAAAGTTGTTCCAACTTTGCATGGACATAAAAATGGCCATGGCTGAGAACGCTGGGGGCATAATGGGGACTGCAATCCTGAAAAAGATTGCAAATTCATTCAATCCATCTACACGACCGGCATCAATTAAGTCACGCGGAATTCCATCAACATATTGCTTGAAGAAGAAAATAGCAAAAGGAGAGACCACCATCGGGAGAAACACTCCCCAAAAAGTATTAATCAAGGAGATGGTTATCATCAATTTATACAGCGGGAGTATGAGAATTTGGATTGGAACCAACATTAAAAAAATTACCATCGTTGTAACAATCTTCCTTCCCTTGAACCTGTATAGAGAAAGCCCATATGCTACAAATGAACTAAAGAAGAGAGCAAGAATGGTCTGTACCACCATCAGCATGAGACTATTTTTGAACCATATGAAGTAAATCCCATCCCGTATTGTATACAGCCCCTTGACTGTACTGAAATTCAATCCGACAGGAATCAACGTCTGGAGGGTTATCCCATATCGCAAGAGATCCCGTCCGGGCCTGAAAGCTGCTAATACCAAAGAATATGGAGGAATCATGTAGATGATGCACAACAAACACAATACAATATGCTTTATCACTGTATTTGCTGAATACTGAACGTGTCTTTTCATCATCTCCTTCCTTCGGTATCAAAGAAACCAAAAATCTTCAAAAAGGAACTGTTCAAGGTGAAGACTATGAACAACAACACAATTCCGATAGCACTGGTCATACCCATCTCACCCTCCTGAAATCCTTTCTTATACAGATATCCCACGATGGTAAGCCCTACATTGTTGGGAGAAGCCGTTCCAGACCAGAGAATATAACTCTCCTCAAACATAGCAAGCCCTCCGAAAATGGAGATGGTGGTTACAAAGATGGTTGTACTTCGCACCAAAGGAATGGTAATTCTCCAAAGTTTTTGCAAGGGAGAAGCTCCATCAATATCGGCAGCTTCATACAGTTCATCTGGAATTGTTTGTAAACCGGAGAGAAAGTAGATGATATTCACCCCTACCCAACGCCAAAGAGCAAGAATCAAGAGCAGAACCATTGCTTGACTGGACCCTGCAAGCAACCATTGCCTTGGCTCTGCGTTCAAAGCAATGGCAATCGTATTGGCGATGCTTCTGTTGCTGGAGGCGAACAACAATCTCATGATGGTCCCTGCAACAACTACAGATATCAGCGTCGGGACATATAGTATAGAACGATATATTGTATTGATCGATTTGTTTCCAGAATTAAGCCATACAGAAAGCAACAGAGGAATGGGGATCAACAGCGCTATTGTATAGACAGTATAGCGAAAACTATTCTTCAAAGCTACTTTGAACTCAGGATTGTTGAGTCTCCTATAGTTTTCCAAACCGATGAACTCAACCTGTCCTGGATACACTAGTTGAAAACCCATGATAAAAGTACTGATAATTGGATATAGATAAAAAATGAGGAAAGATGCAATAAATGGGAAAATAAAAACATAGGGTGTAATCCTTGATGTCCCAATCGTTTGCTTGAGCTTCATTTACATCTCCTATAAAAAGTCAACAGTAAAGTTAGGAAACTGCTAACCTTTGTTTGTTTTACTATAGGAGCTGTCAAATCAAGCCCCTATGACCTCCTCTACGGTGAACAGACATTTATCCCTCACCATCAAG